>JABAHS010092102.1_pt1 | contig 22966 bp, 13 predicted proteins | sample 7062111 | NCBI WGS metagenome assembly JABAHS01 (sample SAMN14534600, study PRJNA622989) | marine sediment metagenome | biome: marine biome [ENVO:00000428]; feature: marine pelagic biome [ENVO:01000023]; material: deep marine sediment [ENVO:00002113]; isolation source: pool of 4 deep marine... | reverse complement strand
GGTGTGGATGTCTTCAAGGACATTAAAGTAAACCGGCTTGTAACGCTCACTGAAGGTAAAACGGGATTCGAATCGAAATAAACCGTATCCCGGACTTCAGCGGGGTCACTGAACTAAAAAACGCTGCAGAACCATTTTAACTATAAAAATTCTCCTACAGTCGTTGGGATGATTATTTTTTTGGTTGACTCTTGCCGTTTTTATTGTAGGATGAAAAACACTTAAAATTCGCGAATTCCGTATTCAATCGGCTTCAAGTCGTGGAGTGGCCTGCGGGCAAAGGACACCTAACGGTCAGCCTCACGGCCAGCCAATAACAGGTACACAATATGAGAAGATGAGGAACTGAATATGGCAGCGGAAATGTTAAAAATTACCGGACATGGGAAGACACAGCGGTTCGAACCTAACGCGAAGAATACAGTGATCGGACGCAGCCCCCGATGTAATGTTGTTATCGAAAGCAGAGACGTCTCGCGGGAACATGCCAGAATTTATCAGGATCCGTTTGGTCGCTGGATTATCGAGGACATGGGCAGCAGCAACGGGATATTGATAAACGGCAAGCGTGTGGATGCATCTGTTGTTTTGCCCGGTGAACCAATAGTTCTTGGTTCTTTCTCTCTGTCGATGACACCATCTTTAGACCAGCAAATTCAGCGGGATGATTCCGTCAGGATTACGGCCAATATTACAACGGGGGGCTTCGAGGCAGAGATTATCTCCGGCAAAGACCAGCCGGCGACGCCTTTAACCGGGCCCTTTGAGGAAGAGTTTGAAGGAATCGTTGACCGCTTATCAGAATTAACAAGCTCGCCGGCGTTGTATCCCGAAGTATGCAGGTGTCTGGCAAAAGGGCCGAAAGCGGTTGCAGCGGTCCTGCGGCTTCCGGAAAAAGCCGAGCCGGTGCCCGAACGTCCCGATATCCTTGCTTGCCATTTCGGTGATACCCAGGAAGAAGCCGGGGCCCAGGAAACCGGCGCCTTTGTTCCGCCACGACTTGCTTTTCGTGTTTCAGGCCATGTACTGGACAAGGTCCGTTCTACAGGCGATGCCGCGATGGTCAAGACCGTCTATTCGGCGGATACCGATGTCACATGGACGGCTGTCGAAGCGGACAGTCCGAGGGCCATAATCTGTGTTCCGCTCGGGGATATTTCAAAGGTCGGTGATTTGCTTTATCTTGATATACCATTCGACGAATCTCCGGAGGCGGCGCCGGAGCGGATGTTTGATTTTGTACGGGCTGTCTCCCAACAGATTATTTTAACGCGAAAGAGTCTGATCCTTATGCAGGCAAAGGCCGAAAGAAGCCTTTTCGACCATGAGTTATCACTGGCAGGGAAGATTCAGTCTAAACTGGCCCCGGTAATACCGCAGGGTCTATCCGGTGTTGAGGCGGCAGTTTGTTACAGGCCGGTAATGTGGGTCGGTGGCGATTATTGTGATATGTGGTCTCTGGCGGATGGCCGTTTGGCATTTGCCGTTGGGGATGTTTCTGATATGGGTCTGCCTGCGGCCGTTGTGTTGTCCAGCCTTAGGATACTCTTGCGAACTACGATATCTTTCTGTGGTGAGCTATCCGAAGCTATGAAACACGTCAATTCACACCTGATTCAGGATTTGCCGGAGGGAGTATCCGCGACTTTATTTTTAGGATTAATTGATCCATCGAAAGGGACTCTTGAGTACGTCAACGCCGGTCACCTTCAGCCGATAATCATCCAGTCGCAGTCGGCCCTGGGGCCGCTTGGTCAGCCGAATGAATCTGTGCTCGGGATTCGGGATACAGTTTTTCAGACGAAGCAGCACGGCATAAAGAAAGATGAGCGGTTGTTGGTTTTCTCTGACGGAGTCACTAAGGCCCAATCGCCTGAAGATGAAAAGTTCGGCCTGGAACGCCTGGTGTATACATTAAAATCCGCCGGCGGCCAAACGGCGGCGCAAGCAGTAGATGCGGTTGCGAAGGCCGTGACTGATTTTCGCCAAACTCTGCCTCAACATGATGACATTACGCTTCTTTGCCTCGGAAAATCGTAAAATGGACGCCGACAAGAGCTTGTAAGGACAGCCCAGGTTTGCACAATACTTTGCTCAGTCTATAAAGGTCTGTCCGGGGATGAAAAAACATGAGCGTTTGTCCAAATCAAGAGCTGGTTGAGCGCTACGTAAAGGGGGATTGTTCTGCCGATGAGCAGCTAAAGGTAGAGACACATCTTACCGGGTGTCCTGACTGTCGGGAGCAGGTAGAAACCACTCGTTCATATATAACCGACTCTGCTCAGGCAGGTTCAGCGAGCGTCGATGAAGATACTGCTGATAGCGTTCATGGAGAATTTCCGACAGAACAAAACAATCGCCCAACCAAGTCGATGTCGGAGGAAGTTACGCTTCCTTATGGCGCAGATGCCTTGACTGCATCGATGGAATCTATGATTGAAGGTTACAGGATTATTGAAGAACTTCCTCGCGGGGGGCAGGCAGTGGTGTATAAGGCAATTCACACGGCAACCAACACGAAGGTGGCAATCAAGGTACTGCTGCCCACGCTGCTGGCTTCGGCCAGGGCACGCTACTATTTCGAGAGGGAGGCCGAGCTTATCGCAAGCCTCGACCACCCCAACATAGTCAGCATACGCGACAGCGGGATTATCCACGGCCAGTACTACTTTGTAATGCAGTATGTCGAGGGCCGGACACTGGACCGTTACGTACACTCACAAAAGCTGTCCTTCCGGCAGCGGGTGGAACTGTTCGACAAGATATGTGCGGCCGTAACTTATGCTCATCAACAGGGAATTATCCATCGTGACCTAAAATTTGCCAACATACTCGTCGACAAACGTGGCGAGCCGCACATACTGGATTTTGGACTTGCAAAGGCTGTTGGTTTAAGCGAGCAGTCCGGTGATAATGCTGTTGCTACGATGACCGGACAATGGGCCGGCTCTCTGTCTACCATGTCGCCGGAGCAGGCGGCGGGCAAGCCCGATTTAATCGACGTGCGTACCGATGTCTATTCCCTGGGGGTCATACTCTACAGAATGTTGACCGGTCAGTACCCGTATGATGTTTCAGGCCCCACACTGGAAGTTTTGAAGAATATCCAAAAGGCCGAACCCGTCAGGCCAAGGCAAATCATTCGCAAATTCGATTCCGACGTCGAGGCCATATTGCTAACGGCCCTGGCCGGGGAGCGTTCCCGGCGTTATCAATCCGCCGCTGACCTGCAGGCGGATATCGAGAACTGGCTTCATGGACGTCCCATTCGCGTCAGGTCCGTCAGCACTATGTACGTACTGCGCAAAATCATGGCCCGGCACCGCTATACAACCACGGTTGTAGTCCTGCTGCTGTTGATTATACTGGGTTTTGCATACTTTAGCTTTAACTTATATATCACGACAATTAGGGCGGAGCGGGGGCGGGATGATACAAAACAATGGGCTTATCTGGAAGCAGCCAGCACACTTAGACGCAATAGACAAACGCTTTTCACCGCTTTTCTGGGGGAATGGCAGCAGGGCCGGGATAGTGAGGCCAAGGCTATAGCTAAGATTTTATACAACCTTTTCCGCGATAGTAAGGAAAAACAAGCGGCCCAGTTTCTGCTTAATCCAAGCCCATTAGCTGAAAAGGAGTCTGATTTTCGTCGAGCCCTTACGGAAGAATACGCCTGGCTTGCAGATTTTATTGTCGGTGAGTATCATTATAGAGAAGGTAGCAGAAAAGAGGCCCTCGAAGCCTATCAGCGCAGCTATGGAGCTATCAAGCAAATGCCGGAGGATAGTCGGCAGCGCGTTGGCGTGTGGTTGGTTAGACAACTCATGGCAAGGCTTGGCGATTTAGATAACGTCGGTGCAGATAAGCCGGCAGGGGAAAAAGAATAGCTAAAAGCGGAAAACCAGGAATTATGTTAGCAATGCGCGATAACAAAATAAGATTTCCAGCGGCTTTTACCCTGATAGAACTGCTTGTCGTGATATTTGTTATCGCTGTTCTACTGGCTCTCCTTGTTCCCTCGCTGCGCATGGCCCGTGAAGCCACCAGACGAACCGTTTGTCAAAGTAACCTAAGGCAAATCGCAGTTGCCTGGAATGCGTACCTGGACGACAATGAAGGTGTCTTCTACCAAGGAAGAAATGCCAACCTCGACTACGGCGGCTGGAAGGGCGATGTGGGACTAATGAGAGAACCAGATCGTCCCCTAAACAGTTATTTCAAGTTACCTGCGCTTGAGGAAAACGAGAATGATGCGAAGATTTTTTGCTGTCCCGCCGACCGCGGCGGCGTGCCCGGTCGTTTGTTGTATGAGAAGGTTTATCATGCCTGTGGGACCAGCTATAATACCAATATCTTTCTGATTGGGCCGGGCGGTTTTGCTTTCAATCAGTTTTATCCGCCTGCCCTTATTACTCCGGAGGTTACACTGCTGGGCGAAAAAATTAACGAACGCGTGGCGGGTGTCAGTGTCGATGAGGTGGCAAATCCTTCCCGTCTGCTATTGATTGGTGATTACGGCTGGGTTAATCAATGGAAACCAAGGCCGTACGCCAGGGCCGAGTGGAAAATACTGGCGGAATGGCACGACCGGGTGGATTGTCATAACCTGGCCTTTCTGGACTGTCACGTTAAATTCCTGAATGTCCGCAAAGGATTCTGGATCACCAGCGAATACTGCGTGCTACCTTTTCGGGAACTTTTCGACCTTGCTTACCAGGTCCAGGAGCCGGCCCCATAAATTTGTTGAATTTTGTTGTTGCAAATAGTACAATTAATATCTGGTTTGCATTAGATAATGCCGTTTAGATATTACTATGTCTGAGCAACTCGGAGGAAAACCGGCCGTTTACAACAACTGTTGCTTTATGGAGGAACAAAATCGCCTTCGTCGAGTTAATTTGTCTGGTCTGGCATGAGAAAGAGTGGTGACATATGAAGAGGGATGCGAGTTTAATCGGATGGGGGGGATTCGTGCTTGCGGTTTTACTTTTGTCCCCGCCGGTTCACGCCGGTATATATATGACTATTAAGGATAGTGTTTGGGTTTTTATAGATTCTGTGCAAACTGCTGTAATGACAGTGCCACCACCACCTCCGGACATAATACCGCCAACGCCTAATCCGATGACGTGGGCCTCGGCACCAAATTCTGTAGACTGGTACAAAATCGCCATGACCGCCTGGACGGCATCCGACCCCAGCGGTGTGGAGTACTTTTTCGAATGTGTCTCCGGTGGCGGCCATAACAGCGGTTGGCAGGCGGGCACGACTTATGTGGATACCTCTCTGCAGCCGGACAAGTTGTATACTTATCGAGTCCGGGCCCGTGACTTGAGTGAGAATCTGAATACGACGGGCTGGTCGGCACCGGCTTCGGCAACGACCGATAGTGAGCCGAATATGGCTGAAGGTCTCATCGGCTACTGGGCTATGGATGAGGGCTATGGCCGGACTGCCAAAGACGGTTCCGATTACGGTAACGACGGTACACTTAGCGTACCCACAGTTCCTCTATGGCAGCCTGCCGGCGGGGTGTTCGGCGGGGCCTTGAGCTTTGACGGGGTCGGTGGTGGTTATGTTGTGGATGAAAATGGAGGCGATTACATCAACGGCCTGACAGCTTTTACCGTGGCTCTTTGGGTCAAATCAAATCTTACCAATACCGACAAGGGTTTCATTATAGCCAAAGATCCTGATGGTTCGGACAACGTTCTTACCATTCGATATGATGCCGCCGGACTTGCCGGAGGTGGTACAAATGTCATAAAAGCCGGTATAACAACTACCGGCGGCGAGCAGCAATTGGAAAGCTCAAGCGACGTTCAAACAACCGGATGGCAGCATATAATCCTTACCTGGAGCAGTGATAATCAACTTGCCCTTTACATTAATGGCGCACTACACGCCCCATCATACAATGACCCTGCGACATTTGGCGCTATAACCGGCGCCACTAAATTGATTGTAGGTAAGGGTACTAAAGAGGCGAGCCATGTATGGGACGGCCTCATTGACGATGTGGCCATTCTTAGTCGCAAACTGAATATCTTTGAGATTGCACAACTGATGGGTCAGGGCGGTGCATCGTTCGTATCCGATCCCGACCTGCTGCTACTCTGGGAGTTGGATGAGACCGGCGGTACCACCGCTACCGATAGTTCCGGCAACGGTAAAGATGGCAGTCTGACTACATACACAATACCGTCCTGGCGTTTAGGCAGGATGAACAGGGCTCTACTATTCGAAGATAACGGCGGCTATGTGCATTGTGGAACCGGTCCGGATTTTGACATCACCGATGCAATTACTGTAACTGCATGGATAACGGTCAACGACTTTACAAGGAACTGGCAGGCGATTCTTACAAAGGGTGATAGCGCTTACAGATTGCACAGGTTTGGAACTAATGATAGCCTCGCATTTCACTGTACTCGGCAGGGGGGCGGCACTTTACAGGCAAACGGAACCGTAAATGTGGCCGATGGCTTATGGCATCACGCAGCCGGGGTGTATGATGGTTCGCAGATTTATCTATATATAGATGGTATACTGGATGTGAACCAGCCGGCTTCGGGAACCATAAATACAAACGCCTTCCCCGTCATGCTTGGTGAAAATGCCGAAAGTATAAGACGCGTATGGGACGGGCTGATAGACGACGCCCGAGTCTACGACCGGGACCTGAGCGCTTTGGAAATCAGCGCATTGGTCAATTACAACACTTCACCGCCGGTCGATGCGGTTGCCCACTGGAAGCTTGATGAAGGGAGCGGAATCATTGCCGGCGATAGTGCCCCCGGCGGATTACACAATGGAACACTCAGCAGTCGTGCCCGCCCGATATGGCAGGGCGGCAAAATTGACCGCTCGCTTTTCTTCAACGGCAGCGGCAGCTATGTGAACTGCGGAAATGCTCCCGAATTTGACCTCGCCGATCAGATTTCGGTTGCTGCCTGGGTCAATATCACTACTGTTCCTGTTTATTGGGCTGGCATAGTCACGAAAGGTGATTCGGCCTGGAGGCTTTCTACCTTCGAGAACCAGAGAAGGTTCCATTTTGCCGTAACCTCTCCGGCAATGGGTGAAAATTGGATTAATGGGGAGACGGAGGTTTCCGCCGGGCAGTGGCACTACGTCTGTGGAACGTATGATGGGGCGGATATCCGTTTATATGTAGACGGCGTGGAGGAACCGAACAGTCCAGTGGCCTATACCGGAGGGATAACCACCAGTGCCAGCGAGGTCCGGATTGGCGGGAACTCGGACATACCGGAACGTGGATTCTACGGCTTCATCGATGAGGTCGCCATCTGGGACCGCGCCTTGAGCTATGAACAGATAGTATGGCTCTATAAGGATGGTATTGGCAATCCGGTTCTGAGCCCGACTACTTTTTACGTAGATGATGATGCGCCATCCGACCCCGGGCCGGGCGATCCCGAAGTTAGCGACCCGCAGGAAGACGGCAGCGAGGACCATCCTTATGATTCCATACAGGAGGCAATCCTGGCCGCTGTGCCCGGCGACATTGTTATTGTGATTGACGGGACATACACAGGCACAGGTAATAACAATATCAGCTTTTTGGGCAAGCCGATTACGGTCCGCAGTCAGAACGGGCCGGACAATTGTATTATCGATGCCCAAATTGGTAATGTCGGCGGTTTTAATTTTACTCTGGGAGAAGGGGCTGATTCGGTTGTTGATGGTTTTAAGATTATTAACATCAATATCAGTGGGATAAGTTTTGGTGCAGCCATCCTCTGTGATGGCAGCAGTCCGACAATCCGCAATTGTATTATACAGAACAACATGTTCAGTGAGGGCGGGGCCGTCTATTGTACAAATTATGCCAATCCGGTTATTGGTGGTTGTACGATTCACGGTAATTCGGCTATGGTCGGCGCGGGATTATACAGCGGCTACGATTGTGATCCTACTCTTAATAATTGCATTATTGCCGACAATACCGCATCCATGAGAGGCGGAGGCATGTACTACGGCTCTTCGAGCAATCCGACAATACAAGACTGCACAATCCGCAATAACAGCCCCGATGGTGTCTGGATAGGAGTTCTGAGCGAGGCCCGGATTCTCGGAACTGTCCACATCATCTCTAACAATCTCAAGGGCGCCGGCCTCTTCCAGATAGTGTCCGATGCTACTGTTGAGATAGTTGACTCCGGGGTGAGCTGCAACATGGCGGGCCTCGGAACAGTATACGTACCGGCAGGCAGAGAGTGTGTTATTGAGGATTTTGCGATTGTTGACCTCGTTGACTTTAACGAACCGACCGTGACAGGTACGGTCCAGTGCGACGGTTTGCTTAGGGTACGGGATCATGCGAATGTGACTCGCTCCCAAATCAACGTCGTGCTCGCCAGTTTCGAAGGCAATGCGGTCATCTCTGAAAACGTAATAACTACCGGAACGGATACTCCGTACGGTCAAATCACCGTAAAGGATACGGCTGTAATCGTCGAAAATGTATTTCAGTCCAGCGGTGACCGCTATATTGATGTGGATTCGTCGACGTTTGAAGGTGTGCTTCTTGACAATCGCATCCTTGTCACTATTACGGAGGGTCGCAACAATACACCGCCGGCCCTGTTTGACCTTCGAGGCCAGGACTTGTTCTGTTACGAGCCGGCATGCCCGCCCGGCCTGTATCCTTTAGAGGTAATACCGGATTTCGATCCGAACACGTGGACAGTCGAGCGGTGGGAACTGCGTGAGAACGCAAAGGCTACTTTGACCAACAGGTTTGACTTTCAGCCCCCGTACAACGCCGAGGGAGATGATGAGGCACTTTATGTAAAGCATCTTATTCTCGGTCCAAATTCATTTCTCAATATCGGATTCAATCGCGTGTACTATGAGACGCTGGAGATGGGGCCGGGAGCTGTTATCAGGGATGTACCACCTATGGGCTTCTTTGTGGACGGAGTCTACGTTGATAGAGAAATTGAGTACCTGACCCGTGTAACAAACAATAATGTGTATGGCCCGGTTCCCAGAATTTCCGTCGAACGTGTCGAAGGTCTGCAGCCAGATCCCAACGGCATGGTGCGGATGCGCAACCTGAGGGACCTTGATCCCTGCTCACCAAATTACATGGAGGTAGTCAACGCGCTTGCAAAGACCGTGCTTGCCAAGTCGAGTGAAGATGAAATTCTGATTCGGTTCAAGTATTTATTCGAAACTTCCGATCCGAATGCCAGGTTAGCGGTCTATTTGTCTGATGTACCTTATTTGATGACTCGTGATGACCCTAATTGGGCCGAGCATAATATTAAGATAGCGGATATTGATAATCCGGCCGACGGTCAGCCCGGCTCAGCAATCAGCGGCCGGTTCGGGGTCTTTCAAATGACCGTATCAACCGAGGAATTGAATTTCGTCGAGGGTATGTGGCTCGAAGTGGAGTTGATTGGGCCGGCGGCCGGCTCGCCGCTCATGGCTTATGACAGGGAATCAAATGGGGACGATACGGTTTTAATCGACGATTGGGGCGTGGAAGTACACTGTGATGGAATATGTATGGATGTCAACTGGGACACCATTGTCAGCGAGGAGGACTTTTTGACGGTTATAGCCGCCTGTGGGCTCCCCGCCTCACTGGACCCGAATCAAATAGACAGCCTGGTTTGTCTCGATGGCTTTTTTAGCAGTGACGGATTTCTTGACACGTTTGACGTTGTTTCCTGGGACTGGTCCGTAGACTCCGGAGATACTTTCCCCTTTTATTGCGGAGTGCCTCTTGCCGAAGGTATGGAGACGTCCGGTGCCGCTGTCGGTGACTTCGAAGGACCCGCCGTTTTAAGTTCCTATGTAAGCCTTCCAGGCTCCCTTGATGATTTGCTGATAGCAGGTAAAAGAGGTACGAGCGAAGATCCCTTAGAGTTAAAATCAAAAGATCGCCTTTATGTTTTTGATAATAATAACGTATGTATGGGGTGGTCGGCGCCCGAATCGGACCGCTGTAACATCAGATTGGTTCGGGACCTTGAGGGTAATCTTTACCAAATCAATTCCGTAGAAGGTGTGCTTCGGCTTGACGACACTAATGAAGTAATCATACCTCCCGGCAAGATTACCGACGTAAATGAGCCGCGAGAAGGTGGGGCTGCTGTGGTTTATGTTGGTCTTCAGGGTTCGGGCGAGAATGCCACAGGCCGGCCGATTCTAGATGTCGTTGTCGATGCAAATTATGCCTATGTCGTGCCGGTGGTGGTTGAACCCAACGATCCTAACGTTGAGCCTTATGCGGCGGCGGCCAAGATTCATCTTCTTGGGGCAGGTAATCCACCTTATCAGATTGTGCAACTGTATGACGATAGTCCCCCTCAGGGTGATAACAAGTACCGTAATTATCTGAGGGAAATCGAGCTTGACGCAGCAGACAATGTGTATGTTGTTAATGCGCATAGTCTCAATGAGAGCGACACGGTTTTTAAGTACGAGCCAAACTCAACATTGATACAGTCTCTGAGTTTAGGTAATCCAAACAGTGTTTGCTATATACCCGACCCGATTGGGATGTATGTGTCGAATACTACAGAGATGCTCTATCTGGCATCCGGCCAGTACAATCCGGCGGATATTAACTCAACTATTGTGTACGGCATGTCTTTGGAGGACCTTACCCTTCAGCGGTCTATTACGGTCGGTGGGATCCAGCATGTCTCCGGTATTACCGAGGAGCCGAAATCAGGGACGCTTTGGATTGTCGGCTTTAATATGGAGAGTTTCCCGCAATGGCCCGATCCGACCCAATCACCGTTTTACCGCCCGTCTCTGGCCCAGATCCCTTACGACAGCAACTCAGTTCAGGCGGTATCTATTTACGATCCCAATTCCCACGACTTGGCGCTGCCTGTGTCGATTGTATGGACCAGGCCTGTGAAGTGTGGCGGAGCCGACCTGGACGGCGATGGAAAAGTTACATTTACCGACTTTGCCGTAACTGGTTCGGCATGGTTGTCCAGGCTTGGAGATCCTGATTGGAATTCTGAATGCAACATCAGTATTCCTGCCGATGCTTTTATCGATACGCGGGACCTTGCTGTCTTTGTCGAACACTGGCTTGAAACGGGGTGTCTGTAATCTCAAAAACAGGCAGTTAATTTTACGTTTTTTCAGATTGTTTTTTATTTGAATGGGGGGCTTGACTGTGTCGCCAATAGCCACTACTATAATGGCTATGAAAACCGGTGTTGATACCTGATTAACAGTGTTCGGGGAGTTGAAAAATGGCTTCTATATTTGTAATGACGGGAGACCAGACAGGCGACTATTACCCACTCGGACGGCGGACAAATGTCATTGGCCGTGATGAGGCCCTTCTAATACAAATACTGGATGACCGGGTCTCACGCAAACATATGAGGATTGGTTTTGATGCAAGCACCGGCCGGCATTATGTTGCTGATATGCACAGCAGGCATGGTGTGTTTGTCAACAGCAACAAAATTGCTGATGAGACTGTCTTGAATGACGGCGACTATATCACCATTGGAGGGACAAGCCTGCTCTTCACCGAAAAAGACTTCGACGATCATGAAAGTGCATTATCACACTTCAAAAAAGTCGGTGAGCGGGAACGTCCTACACAGGTCAGTCAGGAAGAACAAAAACAGTAATTTATTATCCGGTGATGTTAGCGTTTCGGCAATTAGTGTCGGTACTGTCTCTGAGACTCACTTTATACGAAAAGTTACATAGAAATTTTAAGCATGTATGACTGACCCCCGCCACATACTAAAATGACTGAAGAGCGGTCTCGATGAAAATAGCAGCAAACAAAAACAAAAATAAGTGTTTTAAGCACTTTTTATGCGTATGTATTGTTTTTATCGCGGTTACGTTATTTTTAAAACCGACATTTGCCGGCAGAGATGATAGGTCAAAACAATCGATAGAAATTGATACGGCAGCAGCATACGTTGGGAATTTCGATTTTGAATCGCTCGAGTTGGCCATTGGAGATTTGACCGACACATTCGGCGGAGAGTATCCAAAAGGCAGGCAGTACATAGAACATCTGGATAAGTTGAAACAACTGAGCAGGGCGGTTCTTGTTTCTTCTAATAAGGGCGATGATTTGACAAAAGCTAATTTATTGAAGCTCGCAGGTGACCTCGAAAAGTTGAAGTGTGAGGCATTGCTTTCTAATCCGTTGCTTGATTTTGACAAATTGCTGTTGTTGAAACGCAAACGCGGCCAGCTCGGTCTGCCTGTTAACCACAAGTGCAATTCGGGCATCAAGCAAACAGGCTACAATAACGAGATAGCCGTGCTGTCACCAGTTTGTTCCGATGGAAGTTTGCGGACGCTTTTTCGACCACCGGCCGGTAAGTTTGTCGGTGAAATCGATTTGCATTTCGATGCCGACCGATTGCTTTTCACTATGCCCGAGGGAAAAACCTGGCAGATCTTCGAGATTAAGGTTGATGGCCGCGGAGTGCGACAAGTATCGCGCAGACGGCACACCGACGTGGACAACTTTGACGCCTGTTATCTGCCCGACGGCCGTATCGTCTTCGCCTCGACCGCTTCGTACCATGCTGTTCCATGCTGGCACGGCAAGGAGCGGGCGTGCAGTATCTATTTGATGAACGCCGACGGCACGGGCGTTCGGCAGTTGTGTTTCGACCAGGACCTCGACCTTCACCCGGCTGTGCTGCCTTCGGGTCAGGTAATCTACAGCCGTTGGGATTATGCCGGCCCTATGCACATTTACCTGCGTCCTTTGATGGTGATGAATCCTGACGGCACCGGCCAGCGGGCTCTGTATGGCAGCAATTCCTATTGGCCGAACGCGCTCTACTATCCAAGAGGCATCCCCGGGGCGCCGGATAAGATTATTGCCATCGTGGCCGGTTATCATGGTGTGCCGAGGATGGGTGAGCTGGCGCTGCTGGATACGAGTAAAGGCTGGTACGAGACCGACGGGATCGTCCAGCGGATTCCCGGCCGAGGCAAGGCCGTCAAACCGGTCATCCGTGACTATCTGGTCGATAAATCATGGCCGAAATTTTTGCATCCTTATCCATTGAGTGATAAGTATTTCCTTGTTTCCAGTCGGCTATCAGCCAAATCGCCGTGGGGGATTTACCTTGTAGACGTGTTCGACAACATAATGCCGATAAACGTTCTGGCGCAGTTTGATTTGTTCGAGCCTATACCTGTTCGTAAGACACCGCGTCCACCGGCCATCCCAGACAGGGTGGATTTAAATCGCAAGGATGCTGTTGTTTACATGCACGATGTCTATGCCGGTCCGGGGCTTGCCGGTGTTCCCCGGGGCACGGTGAAAAAACTGCGGGTAGTTGCCTATCATTTTGGTTATCCCGGCTTGGCCGGGCCGGACAAGATCGGCAGCGGCGGGCCGTGGGAAGTGATGCGAATCTTAGGCACAGTGCCCGTACACGAAGACGGCTCAGCTATGTTTCGTATTCCCGCTAATACGCCGCTGTGCGTACAACCGCTGGATGAAGACGGCAGGGCGGTGCAGTTGATGAGGAGCTGGTTTACGGCGATGCCGGGTGAGAATGTTTCCTGTGTAGGTTGTCACGAGCAGCAAAACGAAATTCTTTCGACTCATCCCAGGTTGGCTGCACGGCGCCCGGTGGTTGATATTGAGCCGTGGTATGGTCCGCCGAGAGGTCTTGATTTTGAAAGGGACGTACAACCGGTGCTTGATAGATATTGTGTTGGCTGCCACAACGGCCGGAAGCGTCGGGACGGCAGCAGGATTGCAGACCTGCGGTCGCAGCGCCATATTAAGGGCTATCGTGGCAGGGAACTTACTCAGTTGGCGGCATCCCGATTACACCCGGTGACACGCAAAGACCTCGGGGGGACGGCAGTCAAGTACACGCCTGCCTATGAAGCGCTGCTGCCTTATATCCGCAGGGTAAACGTCGAGGATGATGTCGACTTGCTTGTGCCCGGCGAATACCACGCCGATACCAGCGAATTAGTTCAGATGCTGACAAAAGGACATTACAATGTCCGGCTGGATCACGAGGCGTGGGACCGGCTGATAACCTGGATTGACCTTAACGGGCCTTGTCACGGCACTTGGGGCGAGGTTAGCCCGATTCCCGAAGGCGGCGGCCGACGACGACAGCAGCTTTGCATGTTGTACGGCGGTCCCGGGGAGAATCCCGAGGCGGTTCCTCAAATTCGGCGTCCTCAAAACGAGCCGGTTATGCCCGAGCCTTTGCATGATATGAAAATGGAAATGCCGGAAGTTGAGGATTGGCCCTTCAATGCCGAAGAGGCCCGGCATCGGCAGGCAGCCGAAGGGGCGTGGAAGAAAACCGTAGATTTAAGTGGCGGTGTAGCGATGGATCTTGTGAGGATTCCCGCCGGCCGGTTCGTTATGGGAAATGCGAGCGGTGAAGTCGACGAACTCCCACCTGGTCGTGTGGTTATCGAGAAACCATTCTGGATGGGTGTTTTCGAAGTTACCAATGAGCAATACCACCTGTTTGATCCAAGCCATAATTCCGGCCGTTTTACAAAACGTTACCGAGGTCCGGATGGTCCGGGCCTTTCGCTAACCGGCCCGAAACAGCCGGTCGTTCGTGTATCGTGGGAAAAGGCTATGGCTTTTTGCCGGTGGCTTTCACAAATAACAGGTGTAAAATTCACACTGCCCACAGAAGCCCAGTGGGAGTATGCCTGTCGTGCGGGTTCGCAGACGTCGTTTTCTTATGGAAGTATAGACGCAGATTTTTCGGCGTGGGCGAACGTTGCCGATAAGCTCCTTAGCGTTCGGCCGGGCCCCACAGGTGGTCTGGAGTCAAACATCATCGCCCACCATGGAAAAGGTATATTCATGTCAGCCGTCTACGGGGGGAACATTCTGTGTGATGAGCGTTATAATGATGGAACCGTCGCGACGGCACAAGGAGGTAGCTACAAACCAAATGCCTGGGGTCTTTATGATATGCACGGTAACGTTGCTGAATGGACGTGGACTACATATAAGCCGTATCCTTATATATATGACGATGGACGTGAGCGTGAAGGTAAGCCGGGAAGAAAGGTCGTTCGGGGCGGTTCCTGGTGTGACAGGCCGAAGCGATGCCGGTCGGCCTTTCGCCTTAGTTATCCTCAATGGCAGCGGGTTCACAACGTCGGTTTTCGTATTATTTGCGAGATTGAAACACCAAAATTGAAGATTGTGCAGTTTAACATGGCGAAAAAGTGAAATTTGGGTGAATCGGGGGAAATTACAGATTTTTTGATTTTTTGGGGAGAGGGCCTTTATCTATACTCTGTATATTGCCCATATTGATGGATTTTGGGAAGAAATTGTCCAATTTTTGTGAATCTGGGTAAGAAAACGATCAAAATCAAAAAATGAGTGGAAAAAAACACTGAAAAAAGTGTGCAAAAGAGTGCAGAAATTTGCAGAAATTCGACAAAAGCGTGCAAAAGTTTTCATTTGTTGTCAGAAATGTTACAAAAAATTACACGTTTCTATTTTAACATTTTGTTAGTCTGGGGGAAATGGGGAAACTTCTCGATGAGTTCAAAGTTCATATATCGCTGTTAGCGGATCGTCGCTTGTGACTTGTGATTTAAGCAGTGTGGTCGATACTCGCAGCTTATGGGCTTAACATTTTTTATCGGGAGGTACCGGCCGGTACATCTGATGATTTTTTTGTTGACGAAATACACCGAGTGTGCAACAATTAGAGGAGTCCTGAGTTTATTCAGATGAGGAGCTTAATATGAATATCAAAAGGATTCTTTCAATCTGTTGGTTTGTTCATGTCCCAATAGTTACATTAATCGCTGTTATTTTGCTGCCATTGTTTAACACAGGGGCGGTGGTTGCCGCGGATATACCGAAAACGGACCACGGCGCAGCGACCATGGAGTATCAGGAAAGGGAACTCGACCGTCTTTTACCAACAGTGGATGTGAGCAAGGTCCCGCCCGGTTTCGATGAGGTTGTATGGGAGGCGTTCATACCGGAGGACAATGCGATGACGCCGGAGCGGGTGGCGTTAGGCCGCAAGCTTTACTTTGATAAACGCCTGTCGGCAGACGGTACGGTTTCGTGCGCTACATGTCACGACGTGACTCGCGGCTTCACGGACCAGCTCGCGGTGTCGGAGGGGATTAAGGACCAGTTCGGGCGCCGTAATGCGCCTACAACACTGAATGTGGCACTTTTGCAGATAGTCTTTCTTGACGGCCGTTCGCCGACACTGGAGCATCAGGCTAAGCTGCCTATCATAAATCCCATAGAGATGGGTATGGCTGACGGGCAAGCGGCGGTAAATGCCATTAAAGGAGATGGCGAGTACAAGGCGGCCTTTCAAAAAGCATACGGACGTGCAGTGAATTACGATGACATCGGAAGGGCGATTGCGGCCTTCGAGAGGACCTTGGTTTTTGCGGACTCTCCTTTCCGGCGTTTTTTAAATGGTGACGAAGATGCGATTTCTGCTGAGGCGAAACATGGCTGGGAATTGTACAATGAGAAGGGGCGCTGTGTGACGTGCCACCCGATAAATCCATCGAATCCTCTGGGGACCGACAACCGCTTTCACAATGTGGGGGTATCGGCCCGTCACCAGGATTTCGAGGGTCTTGCAAAGCAGGCCCTGAAGGCGATGGAGGAGGACCCATCGGAGGAGAAGCTCGATGAGCTGGCGCTTTCAACGGACATGAGTGAGTTAGGCAGGTTTATGGTGACGAAGAACCGCTCGGACATCGGAACCTTCCGCACGCCGCTTTTGCTGAATATCGGGATTACGCCGCCTTATATGCATGACGGGACCGTGGAGACACTCTGGGACGTGATGGACCATTATAACAAGGGCGGCGAAGCGAATCTGTTTCTCGATGGAGGTATGGAGCCGCTGGCGCTGACGGAAGAAGAGATAAACAGTATTGTAGCGCTTATGTTTAGTTTTACCGACGTTCGCTTTGCGGAGGAAAATCAGCGGCAGTTCGAACGCCAGAAGGCACAGGCGGCTAAGAAACGTCCCCTTCGGGATGACGATATGGCTTTCCGTTTGAAACTGGCATTCGAAAAATAGGTTACTTACAGGCGGATGATTGCAAAGTAATAAGGAGTGACCAAATGGAATCTAATTCGAAGAATATCGAAACGAAAAATATAGACCGTCGAGCTTTTTTGAAGGTCTCGACGGCGGCAATGGGAGCGGCAGTGGCTTCGGGGCTGGCTCCCTTTCAAACATTTCAGACGGTTAACGTTGCGCAGGGTGCGGTTTCATCGGATGAGGTTACACCATTTCGCTTTGCCTATATCTCCGATTCACACCTTTATGAAAAGAAGATCAACGACCGCTTCGTTCGGGCGTTACTGCGAGCCGTGGCGGATGTCAACAGTCTGGAACCTCAGCCTGATTTTGTTTTCTACGGCGGCGATCTGGCCCAGCTTGGCCAGGCAAAGGAACTCGAACTCGGCGCGGAGATTCTCAAGGAAATCAAGGCTCCTGTGAAGATGATGGTCGGGGAGCACGACTGGTATCTTGATATGGGCAAAAAGTGGCGCGAGCTGTTCGGTGAGCCTACTTATTCGTGGGACCACAAGGGGGTTCACATGGTTACCCTTAACAGCGTTGTCGAGCGGGATTTCTGGACGGAGCGCGGAATGACGGCGATGGAGCGGATGATGACGGTGGCGGGATTGGATAACGGTGTGCAGAGTCCCTTTTCGGTCGGCAAACAGCAGCGGGACTGGCTCAAAAAGGATTTGGCCGACTATTCGGACGATACACCGCTGATTGTTTTCTCCCATTCGCCGCTGTATAAACTATATAAGAAATGGAACTTCTGGACCGACGATGCCGAAGAGGTCCAGGCGATACTGAAACGGTTTAAAAATGTTGTGGTCATTCACGGTCATACGCACCAGCTTTTGACCAACCGGATCGGCAATATTCACTTTCACGGGATGCTTTCGACTGCGTGGCCGTGGCCTTATGCTCCGGAGGGTATGCCGGAGCTTACTATCGAGATGAGCCGGCCGGACCCATTTAACACAAACGACGGCTGCGGCGACGGCGAGGTGCACGTTCAGGCGGACGGGCTGGTGGATAAAGTCTATAACTTATGGAACCGCACGCCACTGACGGTCGGCAGGGCTTATACTGCAAGCTGGGGCAAGGAAAGCGTGCCGCCGAAACCGAACCGCGCAAGCTATTAGAATAGTCAAGGAGATTGCTATGTATATTAAATCTACCGTTGCTGAACTTATGAACGTTTTGTTATGTGCAACCTGTATTTCGGTGGTTTTGATGATTACAGGATGCAGCGAGGAGGTCGAATACACAACGTGCGACGGACGTAACAAGGTCAAAGTGGCGGAAGAGACCGAAGGGCAGGACTTAGCGGATACGCTTATGGCACAATGGAAGCGTGAGAATCCCAATCGAAACTGGGTGGAAGAGGAGAAGGAACGGCATGAACTCAAACCACCGGCCGACAATTCCTCGCTACTGAAAGGCGAACAGGGCGAGGGGCACATCTACGGAAATTATACCGAGAAGGACCTGCTTATGTGGCAGCGCGAGACCGAGAAGCTCGTCGTTGAAGGCTCGCGAATCTTCCACAGCGCGCAGCTATTGGGCAGCCAGGTAAGTGTCTCGTGCGATATGTGTCATCCACATGCCGCCAATACACACCCGGAGACATATCCCAAATTTCAAACTCAATTAGGCAGGGTCGCGCTATTGCGTGACATGATACACTGGTGTATCGATAATCCCGTGCGTGGTGAGCATCTTGCGCCCGATGACCCCAGGATGCGGGCATTGGAGGCGTATATCATGGCGCAGCGCAGCGGAACAATGATGAACTACGGCAAGCACTGAGCAAAATTGCTTAGCAAACCTTTGAAGGCCGACCGTTATTTATTCTGCCGTTACAGGGTGGATTTGGTAATAGGACAATATAATCTCCGTCTGTGGTTGCGAAGAGCAAGGTAATTGTTATATTTTTTACTGCGTACCATTAGTGTATTGTGCGCCCCAAGTTAAGGAAATTCCTTAGCACCATTTGTCCGCAACAGCTTAGCTATTTCTTTGTGTTCCATATCAATTGCTAATTTGAGCGGACTTCTTTTTCTGATCACTTCATCTAATGGCTCATTGACATCGGCCCCCTTTTCGATGAGCATTTCGACAGCTCTGACCTGGTTTCTCTGAATAGCCTTGAGCAGAGGAGTCCATCCATTGTCATCTTTCTCATTGACATCAGCCCCACTGTCTATCAGAGTCAATAACATCTTTAAGATTACTGCCTCTTTTTCGTGAGCGGGCAGCTCTTGTGCATTAGAGCGCCTATAATATACCCCTCGATGGTTACCGCCAAACCGAAAGGCTGCTGTCAGTGTTGTACCTAATCCACAACGGTCGCCAGCACTATAACCTTCGTGAAGCAATTCTCTGACATGTTCTACTTCGCCGTGCACTATAGCAATCCAAAAGATCCGTGCACGTTTTTGAGCGTAGGCATCACTCCATATATAAAGAAGAACTCCTATTGGCATTAGAACAAAGACGATTGATAATACAGAGCATCTGAAGACAATAATCAATGCAAGCGAGATAATACCCGCAATCAAGCCAGTGAAGAGAAGAACAGATAACTCGTGAGGCATGACATAACTTGGTGTTATGAGGATGAACGAGAGCAGCATCAGGCGAAAAGACCATGTTCGAGCAACCATTCTTTTTCGACTCACGGGAGCGGCTTCTTTCTTTTCTGTCTTTGCCAATAGTAGGATTGAAGCAAATCCCAATATAACATGCAGGAAAAGCAAGCCTAAAAGCTTACCACCAGAGAAGACAGTCACCGAAAAAAGAACCATAGCCGAGGCCATCAGCACAAATGCAAGAAACTTTTGTTTACTATAACTGTGCAGCAGTTGGCCAACTATATTCCGCTGCGACAATGGCTTAATCATTCTATTTTCTCCTTTGACATATGGATTACCGTAAGCGTTATATTCGTATCTCTCTAAGTAATGATAATGGTTTTGTTGGAATTTACAAGGGCAGAAGGCGAAAAAGTTTTGCTGGATTGTGGCCGGGTATTCGTGTAAGATTCTGGTTTTAATGAAGTTATCGCAGGGCAATTTTAGAAAGGAAGGTGGAGTTATGAATAGTATAGCAAAAAAGCTGATTAATTTTGTGTACGTGGCATTGCTTTGTTCCATCGTTATTTGTACGAGCGCGAGTGCGGAAGAGAAAAAGACCGAGGGCGGCTGGAGGAATCTATTCGATGGTAAGACGCTGGATGGGTGGGAAGTACGCGGGGGATTTGCCAAGTACCGCGTCGAGAATGGTGAGATTGTCGGCACGAGCGTTGAGGGAAGTCCCAATACATTCCTGTGCACCAAAAAGCAATATGGTGATTTTTTCCTCGAATTCGAGGTAAAATGCGATCCCCAACTCAATTCCGGCGTGCAGGTTCGCAGCCATGTATATAAGAAGGATACGACACTTGAAATGTTGAGGCGCGGGCAGAAAAGGAAAGTGATCCGAAAGGCAGGTCATGTTTATGGATATCAGGTCGAAATATCCAACGAGCGGACAGGAAGCTCCGGGGGTATCTATGACGAAGCGCGAAAAGGTATGTGGTTATATGATATAAAAGGAGATGCCAAAGCGAGAAAGGCCTTCAAAAACAATCAGTGGAACAAGTACCGCGTAGCCTGCATCGGTGATTCGATTAAGACGTGGGTAAATGGTGTGCCGTGTAGTGATTTGAGAGATCCTATCGATCAGGTTGGTTTTATCGGACTACAAGTACACAGCGTAAGGAGTGAGAAACCTTTGGAGGTGCGCTGGCGGAACATTCGCATTCAAGACTTTGGCCGGCATGTCTGGAAACCGCTCTTTGACGGGAAGACGCTTAAAGGCTGGCATACCCTTCCCGGGGGTAAGTGGGAGGTCATTGATGGAGTTATTGTCGGCACCAGTTCCAGCAGCGAGAGCCGCCACGGATTGCTGGTAAGTGACAAGAGCTTTTGGGATTTCACTATCCGTCTGAAGTTCAAGGCAATCAAGGGTAACAGCGGTTTTTATTTCCGCGCGGATGAAGTGGGCGGCGGAGTGGGAGTTCACGGATTTCAGGCCGAGATTGATGCGAGCAATGACGTCGGTGGATTATATGAAACCGGCGGCAGGGCATGGGTGGTCAAGCCGAGTGTCGAGGAGGTAGCCACGTGGTTTAGGCCGCAGGAGTGGAATGAGATGGCTGTCTCTGCGCATGAACGGCGGATTGTAGTGCATGTCAACGGCCGCAAGACAGCGGAGTTGAAAAATGACAAGGGGCGCCTAAAAGGACGACTGGGGCTTCAACTGCACGGCGGGCAGGACATGCACGTGAAGTTCAAAGACATCGAAATGCTGGTACCAAAAAAGAAATGAGAGAGGTTAGCTGAAACCACTGTCTATTTAAGGATTTTATGGAAGTTATAGTTGCGGAAAAATGCGGTTTTTGTCACGGCGTTAAAAACGCTATCAGTACGGCCGAGAAGATACTGACACAGGAAGATGAGGTTTACAGTCTCGGTCCTATTATTCATAACAAGGATGTTGTGGAGCGGCTGGCGAAAGCCGGGTTGAAGACTGTAAATGATGTGGAGGAAGTTCAGTCGGGGACGGTACTTATCCGATCTCACGGCGCAGCTCCTGTGCAGATGGCCAGGCTTAAAGAAAAGGGTGTCAATATTGTTGATGCCACCTGCATATTGGTTAAAAGGGTGCAGCACATAGCAGGGGAATTCGAGAAGGACGGTTATAAAGTCGTAATAATCGGTGATGAAAATCATCCCGAGGTCCAGGCGGTTGTGGGGTTTACTAAAGATGCGGTGGTTATTGCCGATGAGTCGGATTTGCATAAGCTGCCTGAAAACGCCAAATTGGGGATTGTATGTCAGACCACAGAAAGCCCTGACCATTTTGGGAGGATGCTTGGTGCGATAGGGGGGGGCAGATTCAGGGAAATGAAAGTAATCAATACGCTGTGTGTGGAGGCGATAAAGAGACAGCAGTCGGCTGTGGAATTGTGCAAAGAGGTGGATATAATGTTTGTTCTCGGCGGCCTGGAAAGCGCCAATACACGCAGACTGGCGGACCTTTGTAAAGAAGAAAACAGCGAGACGTATCATCTGCAAAACTGGAACGGGCTTGATAAACGGACACTTTTCGGCAAAAAAATAGCGGGCGTTACGGCGGGGGCCTCGACTCCTGAATGGATAATTGCCGAATTTGTTGAGAATTTAGAGGCTTTTGAGGAAAGTTAAGGATAAAAAATTAACCGAAAAGAATGTAAAAAAAGAGAAAAATAACTTTACAATTAGCTAAGTTGTATTAATATAAAGGTTTCTAATATTGTATCTTAGGGCAATTTGCATTTGCTGCGTGGGCAAATGCGTTTTTATAGGTTAACAGGAACATTTAATTGTGTGCATCGTTGCGCAAGAGCTTATCGGCGTAAATGTGGGGCGCCGATAGGTTAAGGTTCTCATTTCTGTAGCTCTTAAGCGGATTGCAAAACAGGAACCGACAACAAGACAGACTCCACAATGGGATTTAGTTTATGGTAGATAGAAATATAGTTAACAAACTGGATTTGTCAGAAGAGAAACTCGACCAGCAGGTCGATGAGTTGTTCAGCGAGAAAGAAACTGATTTTTTGGAAGAAGTCCTTCGGGCGAAAGTGGATTCACGTTTGCCGGGCACTATTCTTAAAGGGACAATCGTATCGCAGATAGGAAATGATGTTATTGTCGAAGTGGGCCTGAAAAGCGAAGGGATTGTGGATGCCGGTGAATTTGAAGAATCCGACGATATAACTCCGGGCAGGGACATCGAAGTTTTTCTTGAAGATACCGACTCTGAAGGCGGACTTATCCTGCTCTCGAAGCTCAAGGCCGACCGCATCAGGGGCTGGGAAA
>JABAHS010146638.1_pt2 | contig 22987 bp, 30 predicted proteins | sample 7062111 | NCBI WGS metagenome assembly JABAHS01 (sample SAMN14534600, study PRJNA622989) | marine sediment metagenome | biome: marine biome [ENVO:00000428]; feature: marine pelagic biome [ENVO:01000023]; material: deep marine sediment [ENVO:00002113]; isolation source: pool of 4 deep marine... | reverse complement strand
CGTTTGCCGAGAGTGCTATTGACCCCCGCGCCACGGGGCTTTCCACGGATGGGGAGCCTCGGGCGGGGCGGTTGAGGCCCCGATTGAGAACCTTAACAGGAGGGAAGGAAACATGACTGAACATGAACGAGCGTATTACGAAGGGTTGGAGCTGGCGCGACGTCAGGGGTCGAATGCCCGCCCCTGCCTCCCGCTGAATATCATCGAATGGGGGCGGGCCGCGGGCATCAGCCAGGAGACAATCGACCGCGACCTGGAGCCTCTGGGGTATGGACCAGACTGCACAGAAAGACAGCGCTTCCAGGGACCGTCCCAACCGGAAGACTGCATTTCCCGAACCAAGGCCCAAGAGCTGGTGGGGCATCGGGTGGGGGAAAACGATGACCAGTTGACGGCCCGCCTGAGAAAGGCTGGCTATAAATATTTCGCTGTCAGTGGATGGGGTAACACGAAAGCAAAATATATCAAAGAGCCCGGTTTCTATGAGTTGTATGCTCGATACGGAGATAACTGGGTGGATTACGACGAGGCTATTGATGACCTGAGATAACCTCATCACGGCCTGCCAGGGACGGCGGGCCTTCAACTGAAACGGCCACTAAAACGGAGGGACGAACGATGAAATTAGCCGATTACACCATTGACGATTTCCGGACCTCAGATGAGATGGAACGGGCCATGTTCGCCGACGCCGGCATCAAGAAAATCAGCGAGGCGGAATACCGTGTGCCGTCTAGCTCGGGGAACGGAGTTTACACTGTGACGTTCGAAGGCCGGACCGAGGACGATTTCGCAACCCTTTGGGAGTGTTCCTGCCCGGCGTTCAAAATCTGTAAACATATCCGGCAAGTGACGGATATTATTGACCACGTGTCCAATCAGGCTGGTTTAGATTAAAATCCATAAAAGGAGGGAATGAAAAATGAAACAAATGGAATTGAAACGTATTCGAAAAGAACATGGAATTTATCAAACAATATTGATTCAAGGAGATCGAACAGCAAGTACATGGTTAAAAATATGGAAAGAAGCTTCAGGATGGCAATATGAAATTAGAACTGGTTTTGGGGTTAAATTACGAGTTCTAAGGACCAGTGGATACTTTAGTACTTTACGATTAGCACGTGAAACTGGTGAAGACCAAATGCTTGAAATTCATTTTCAAAAAACCCTTGAACATGCGGTAGAAAGAGCGTTTTCAGTAAATCAGGATTTAGCCCAAAATTTATAAATTAACTCAATTATGGAGAATAAAAGTGCTAAATTCGAATTCAGAAAAAAAAACTAAGCAATGTGTTAAGTATATTCTCAAACACGCAATTATAGACATTGAAACTATTCAAGCAGATATTATTAAACAAATTAAAAATGCAATTATTGAAACATTAAATAATGATACTCTACAATTGATGATCGAAGATGCTGTAAAAGAAGCGATTAAAGAAACGATTGATGAAACAATTAATGAGGAAATCAATAATGAAAAAGAAACGAATCAGTAAATCTTATAAAGATCCGACTACAAAATCAATTACTTATTATTGGAAAAATCATTCTATTGTAATCCGTTCATTAATATATTATAAAGATGGACGATGGCGATGGAAGATAATCGCTCACGACAATAAAGAGTATTTAGATAATGGGAGTTACCCATCCCAAATGGAAGCGGATCAAGCTCTTCGTGAAACCATTTTTTCTATAGGATGATCTAATGGCAATTCTTGAAACATTATTAATTTTTGCATTGATTGCATGCATCTTTTGTATTTATGAAGCTATAAAATGAATTAAACTAATTTTTAAATAGGAGACTAGATATGAAGAATGTAAAGCAAGAAATTCATGGTATTTCGACAAATCTCTTGATTCAATACGTTACTTTAAAAGAGTTACTAGATCTTTCAACAAAATCAAAATCAGTAACTGCTAATCAAAAAAGACTACTGGATGAAGCATATAAACATCATCCAATAAAACGATATTTAGAATATTTTTCAAATACTGAACTGAAAGAACCAAGTCAGGAGGCTATAATTTACCTTTTGAAAGATTTATTGATTGAAGTACAAGAAGAAGAACTTTTTAAAGCTGGTATTGTCAGAAAAGATTAAATTTTATATTGCTTTATTAGTAAAATAATATAAAATATTAATGTAATATATGTTTAATCTCTTAATTCAGGAGGCCTTATGAAATTAGGAAAGACCATCAATGATTTGGCTAAAGAAATTAATTTACAAAATCAGAACAAAGAAGATTTGATTGCATCCACATCTTATATGGATGTTCATTCTAATGGAAGATTAAGATTACAAATTATTTTAATCTTAAATTTTTAAAATGGAAACAAAGATGNNAATTGAAGGAGGCGACTTGTCGCGATGGGGATTAGTAAATGCAGTAACACGTTTTTCACAAAATTTGGAAAGTTATGATCGAGCAACAGAGTTTGAATCAATTGGAGGATCGATTATTAATCTACCGTCTAGAGACTGGAATTTAATTGCTCAAACGAATTAAAATAATGAGCCCTCCAAATGAGGAGGGCTTGTTTCTTTTTATTTTAATCTTAAATTTTTAAAATGGAAACAAAGATGCAAGTTCACGAAGCCAATCCAATAAAGAATGTAATTGAAAAATCAAAAAAAGCAGCATTAGAAGCATTACTTTTCTTGTACCAAAGACAAACATTAGATGAACAAAAAAATAAGACAACTGTATATAATAACTCAGTTGGTTTTTCTGCTAAGGATGCTGATATATTGACGTCTTTTGTTAAGTATTACCAAAAAAATAATTATTTAACAGAAAAACAATACTTAGTTTTATGCAATCGTCTTCCTCGTTATTGGCGTCAATTATCAGAAGATCCTCGATTTTATGATTTGAATAATTTTATAGAAAATCCTGTGGTTTCTAAAAAAGAACTTATCAAAACAAAAGAACAGCGATATTCAAATAAATATGCCTGTTTAAAAGAAGAGACGGTTGAAGTTTATTTTCCTTACAATCCTGAAACAGTAACCAATGTTCGTTCCTTATTTGGTCGTAAATTTATTTCTACTCCACCAAAACATTGGGTTATTCCAGTAACTTTAGACAATTTAGAAAAATTACATAAATGGGGATTCAAGTTTGACACTGCTCTTCAAAACCAATTTAATAATTTAAAAGATAAACCTTTGAATGATCAAATAATCGATTCAGTGGATCTTCCAGGAGAATTTCAAAAACTTTTTCCCTATCAGAAACAAGCTATCAACTTTTTAGAGAAACGACAAGGTAGTGGTCTCTTAGCGCATGAGATGGGTTTGGGTAAAACTATTATGGTTTTAGGATACCTTCAAAAGAATCCAGATCTTAGACCAGCAGTAGTTGTCTGTCCGGCATCGCTTAAACTAAATTGGAAAAAAGAAATTGAACGCTGGATGACAAATCAGAAAATAGAAATATTAGAGGGGAAAACGCCTTATTCATTATCTTCGCGCGTAGATATATTCATTATTAATTATGATATATTGTTTGAATGGAATCCTACGCTATTACAGATTGATCCTAGTATAATTGTTGCTGACGAAGTTCATTATATTAAGTCAACGTCCGCTCGTCGTACAATAGCCCTCCGAGGATCTAAATCAGATTTGAAGAAAAAACGGCCCGCAGTGCGAGGATTAGCAAAAGGACGTAGATTTATCGCTCTTACAGGGACTCCTGTTATCAATCGTCCAATTGAATTGTACAATGCGATTTCTTTAATTGATCCCAAACTGTTTCGTAGTGGATGGGCGTTCAAACAACGATTTTGTGGAGCATTTCATAATGGGTTTGGTTGGGATTTCAATGGCGCGAGTAATACAGACGAATTGCATCGAATCTTGACCCAAGGGGGTCCAATGCTTCGACGTCGAAAAGTTGACGTTCTTTCAGACCTACCTAATAAAATCCATAGTTTTATTCCTCTTCAATTAACTTCTTCAAAGAATCAAGAATATCAAGTAGCAAAAAATTCATTCTTTAAGTATCTAAAAGAGAAAAAAGGAATAGAAGCAGTTGACAAAGCATCACAGGCGGAAACATTAGTAAAAATCGAAGAGTTAAAACAGATAGCTGTTCAGGGAAAACTCAATCAAGCCATACAGTGGATTCAAGACTTTTTAAATGACAGCGATGGGAAATTAGTTGTTTTCTGCACGCATACTGATCCACTTGATCAGTTGATGCAGGAGTTTAGTTCATTAGCTGTAAAAGTAGATGGGCAAAGTTCTCAAAATTCTCGTTCGGAAGCAATTAATCGTTTTCAAAATGATTTACAATGTCGATTATTTGTTGGAAATATTCGAGCGGCAGGAGTAGGGCTTACTTTAACCGCGGCGTCTTCTGTTGCTTTTTTAGAATTACCTTGGACACCCGGTGAGTTAGTACAAGCAGAAGATCGATGCCATCGAATTGGCCAAAAAAAGACGGTTAACATTTATTATCTTTTAGCAGTTAGTACAATAGAAAAAGATATAGCAAACCTTCTTGACAAAAAGAGAAATATAGTTGAACAAGTAACAGATGGTGCTGTTCCTGAATCGAATTCTTTGTTTTCAGAATTAATTAAATCAATTCAATCTAACTCAAACGACTAAATCAATAGGAAGGGAGGCCCGACTATGGAAATCGAATTAAATATCTGTAGAAAACTTGCTCACTCTTTTCATAAAACAACTGGTTTGAATTTTGATGATTTATTCCAAGAAGCATGTTGCGCATATCTGCAAGCTGTAAAAAACCCACAATATGATCCTCGAAAAATGGCAAAAACTTCTTATGCATATATGAAAGTTAAACAGCATTTAATTCTCTATCTCAATCAAGAAAAACGACATCATCCAGTACTAGGAGAATGGGTTGAAGAAAAGTTTTTAATTGATTCTCTATCTTATTCTCCTGAAAAATACGCTATATTTGGATCTTTAATCAAATCATTATCCAAAGAAGCATTGACAGTTCTTAATATGGTATTTGAATCTCCTCATGAATTTTTAGAAATCAATTCGCTTCATCGCCAACAAGCTGTTAGGAGTCGTTTAATACAAACTCAAGGTTGGAGTGAGAAAAAAGCTTACGAAATATTACATGAACTTCGCAAAGTTAAGAGGGAACTACAAAAATAATAAAAAATCATTATGGGTGTGCTCGAACTGTATCATGATTATGGTATTTCATATCAAACAGAAGGACATAAACATTGCGTTGATGGATGGGCAAATACTGCTTGCCCATTTTGTGAAGGAGAACCCGGGTTACATTTAGGGGTTCATCTGGAAACCTGGGTCTTTAATTGTTGGAGGTGTGGTTGGAAGCCAACCGAAGAGGCTATAGCAAAACTAATTAAACTAGATGAACGAAAAGTTCGCCAGATCTTACCTCAATATCGAAAAAGGAATCGACGTACTTCTCAGATCGTTTTACAAAAACCTCAAGTTTCTATTCTACCATTAAAACTTCCTACTGGATGCGGTGTGTTACAACGAATTCATCGCCGGTATTTAGAATCTCGAAGATTTGATCCAGATAAAATTATTCGAGATTGGGCGGTATTAGGAACTGGTCCAGTAGCTTCACTAGATAAAATTGATTATAAATTTCGTTTGATCGTTCCAATTTATTGGAAAGGTCGATTTGTGTCATTTCAATCTAGGGATATTTCTAAAAAAGCAATTTTAAAATATAAAACTTGTCCAAAACAACGAGAAGTTATTCATCATAAAAAGATTTTATACGGAAATCCTTCAGGTTGGGGAGATATAGGGATTTGTGTTGAAGGAATTTTTGATGTTTGGCGATTAGGGATTAAAAGTTTTGCTACATTTGGAATTCAAGTTAAGGTTGAACAAATAATACAAATGTCAAAACATTTTCGTCGAATATTAGTTTTGTTTGATTCTGAAAAGCAAGCTCAAAAAGAAGCTAATAAACTAGTATCTCGACTTAGAGCAGTTGGTATTTCATCTTGGGTAGAATCACTTTCTGGATCAGGGGACCCAGCAGATTTAAATCAAATAGAAGCTGATTATATTGTACGTCAATTAACAAAGAGGTGTTTATGAATATTAAAAAAGAAACGATTGATCTTAGTATTTTAGATGATTCAACTATCTCGTGGAAAGCGAAAGCAATTGCTTTAACTATTCAAAAACATCCAGAAATATTTCAAGACATTGAATCTGGGGATAAGGTTGCACACCTTTGTCATATGGGAGCCGATGGATCCATTTCAGTTCAATCAGGATTAAAACAACTGGAAAATAGTGGTTATTTAGTACGTAAAGTAATTCGTGGAACTGAGGGGGAGCCTGGTTATGTTGTTGGTAGTATATGGAAAATTGTAACGCCTGCATGGAAAATTGAATTACTTAAACGAAAGAAGAAAGGAAAAAATAAAAGAAGAAAGGAAAAAATAAATGAATAAAAAAATTGAATCAGTATTATTGGATAATACAATACCCGCCCTTACCCGACAAAAACGAGGATGGGGGCGGATAGTGTCTGTAAATCCTCTATGGCCGAGTGTAACAGGTGGGGTTCTTTCCGGGATACTTCTATCGTATTTACTGGAATGGGATGATGACTTATCCGATCCTGAAAAAGGCCCGCAGTTGACAGCTAAAGGAATCCCTCCAATCTTAGAAGATAAAATACAACATGACTTGAATATGAATGATTATGAATGGAATATGGCTGTTATTAGATTGAACCATTTAAAATTGATTCAACGCCAGTTGAAACCTGGTCCAGGGGAACCTTGTTTAAAAGTGGGATAATATGAAAAAACAACGACCGAAAAACCAACAAATCTTATATCAAATAAAACAAATAGATCATAAAGTAGTAGGATACTATCCAATATTTACTCTGTTAACTGGAAAACTTTCAACAGGAATTCTTCTCTGCCAATTGATATTTTTACATGATAAATGGAATGTGAAAGAATTTTACCAGACTAACAAAGAATTAATGGATCAAACCGCTTTGGGTATAGATCAATTGAAGGATGCGAAACGTAATTTAATACAACAAGGATGGATTGAGACTAAGATTAAATCAATGCCAGCCAAAACTTATTATAAATTAAATAGAAACCGGATTATTAATGCTGTATTAAATTATAAAAAATATCATCAACCAGTAGACGGAGAACCTGCCAACCAGTGGGCGGAAAACCCATGGGCGGAAAACCCATCACCAGTGGGCGTACAACCCATCACCAGTGGGCGTACAACCCATCACCTACGTAAGAGAGATAATAAGAGATATAATAAGAGAAAGAATATATCTCATTTTTCATCAATTTTGAATTTTTCCAATGCAGATAGTAAATCGACTCAAAACCAACAAATCCTCCATAAAAGAAATATACGACGAGCTGTCTATAACTATAATAAACTCGCTAAACAATATAATCTTCCAGTTTGTACTACAATAAAAAATCAACGACAGAAAAAACTATCCAAACGTCTTAGAGAAAATGGTGGACTTGAATCCTGGAATCAGGCTTTAAATAAAATTAAATCTATCCCAGGTCTACAAGGGGAGAATAATCGTAGTTGGAAAGCTAATATTGATTTCCTCCTTCAACCGTCCAGTTTTGTCAAATTACTAGAAGGTTATTATGATTCTTGGGGAAATAATGGAAATAGCAGTCATTTTGTATCAAATTCTTCACCAAAGGAATCAGCCCAATCAATATTATCGAAATGGAGTGAAAAATGGATAGGGCCGGAATTAAAAGAAGCAACGGCCCAACAAATAAATAAGACTCTTTTTGAACCAGCCAAAGAAGTTTTTCAGGTCCATGGATCGAAAGAAGAAGCAGTTCTTATGTCCCGATTGTTGGGGTTTATTGACCAAACAAATCGTTTTCAAACCCCTTATACGGTCCAGGACCCTCGTTTACGAGAGGAACAGATTGTACCATGCGCTGATGAATTAGTACGCATGTATATAACTTGGTTAAAAGATAGTCATTGGATTAATGATAAGTCTGTTGATTGTTTAGATATAAATAGTAAATTGTTTCTTCGTTTTCGTCGAGATGAAGCAAAAAAGGATATACAAAAACGGGATCCAATCACTGGTGAACCTATCTTAGGAAATTAATAATTCTTGTAATATATGGATGAATTTATTGAACAGAAAATTATAACAGGGTTGATTGTTAGTACTGATTTCAACCAGAGAATTCGGAGATTTTGGTCTGCTGATTTATTACAAAGTCCAGAGTTGCGACGAATAGCTATTTGGGTTGGTGATTACTTTTTGAGATATGGGGAAGCGCCAGACCGAGATATTGAAACGATTTATATGGAGCACTTACAACAAGATCAAATCCCGAAAGCAGACGCAGAATTCATTGAACAAATTTTAAATACTATTGCAGATGAATATGGTCGGGGGACTCTATTTAATTCAGCATATTTATATGATAAAACGGTCCAATACTTGCGTCAACGGGAACTCAGACAACATAGTGAACTGGTACAAGACCTTATTGATCAAGGAAAGACAACGGAAGCAAATGAGTTGGCGCAGTCTTTTACTCCATCAATTACTGAAGTTGGAAAGGGGTTGGAACTAGGTTCGGATGAAGCGGTTGATCGAATTCAAAGAGCATTTTCTGAGTCGATTCATAGTGTTTTATCCTTTCCTGGGGCATTAGGGGATATGATGAATGAACATTTAGTTCGCGGAGGGTTTGCCGCTTTTTTGTCTCCAGAGAAACGAGGAAAATCTTGGATTCTATTGGAATTAGCTATGCGTGGGATTCGTCAGCGGGCAAATGTAGCATTCTTTCAAGCAGGTGATATGACAGAAGATCAACAGCTCCGTCGAATTGGAATGTATTTAGCTCGTAAATCGGATCGGGAAAAGTATTGTAAAGGACATTGGAGTCCAGTTGGTGATTGTGTTTGGAATCAGATTGACTCGTGCGAGCGATCAGATCGGAATTGTGATCATGGAATATTACAGGGAGTAGATTGTAATGATTATATATCAAAAAAGAATATTTTGGAGTCTTTAGATAATTTATCGTCATTAGCTCCAAAATTTCCAGATTATTCCCCTTGTGATAGTTATTTATGCAAAGAACGCTGGGGCACTCCATGGATCCGATGGATAGAATCTGTAAGTCCTTTGAAAGGAAAAGAAGCTGCAGAAAAATTATCTGAATTTTTTCGGCGGTATCGTAGGCGATTTAAATTAGCAACTTATACTAACAGCACTCTTACTGTAGGAGAAATTCGAAGTTGCTTGAATGAATGGGAAATAGAAGATGGGTTTGTGCCTGATATAATTGTCATAGATTATGCTGACTTACTACATGATCATACAAGAGAATTTCGTCATCGACAAGATGCTATTTGGAAAGGATTACGTGGAATAAGTCAAGAAAAACATTGTTTACTTATTACAGCTACGCAATCAGATTCTGCGAGTTATAAAACTAATCGTTTAAGTTTATCTAATTTTAGTGAAGATAAACGGAAATACGCTCATGTAACAGTTATGTGGGGATTGAATCAAGATACAGGAGGGCGGGAGAAACAATTAGGAATTCTTCGAATCAATGAGTTAGTAGTTCGTGAAGGAGAATTTAATAGTACACAAGATGTTAAGGTTTTGCAAGATTTGAAAGCTGCCCGGCCATTTTTAGAAAGTTATAAGTAAAAAATTCTAAAAGAAGGTTCCTGTGGTATTTGTATAATAAAAATAGAAAGGGGAGTTGATGAGAAATAGAGTAAAATTACCCGAAAGACGATTTGGGCATACTCAGGTATTTGAGATATATACGTCTTCTGGTCAAGTTAATCTATATCTTCGTACTGGGGAATATTCGAATGGTAAACTAGGGGAAATTTTTCTAAATCTTGAAAAAGAAGGCTCTACGCTTAAAGCTTTAGCTGATAGTTTTGCTATTGTTTTTTCAATTGCTCTTCAATATGGAGTTCCTTTGGAATTACTTGTGAATAAATTTTTAATGACGAAGTTTGAACCGTCTGGTTTAGTTCGGGGACATCTCAATATTAAACGTTGTTCATCTATTTTAGATGCTGTTGTTCGTCATCTTGGTATTATATATCTTGATCGTAAAGATTTAGGACATATGTTTACAGAGGTGTAGTAATGAAATTAAAGGAAATCGGAGTTGTTATTAGTCGTACGTTTAATTTAGGTAATTACGAAAGTATTCGTATTGAAGTTTCTTATGATTCAAGTTTGTCCTCTGATGATTCTTTAGAGAGTGTTCGTAAGGAATTATCGGAACTTTGTTGTTCTGCTATTAAAAAGACGTATAAGGAATCTATGGAATTAAGGAAGGGTCAATTTTATTCGTAACGTGTTTGTAGAATATAGTTTTGATTTAAGAGGGATATAAAAAATGTACACCGTTGTTCGAAGAATTGAAATAGATGCGGGGCATCGAGTACCAGACCATAAATCTAAATGTGCTGCTTTACATGGTCACCGATATGTAATTGAAGTAGGATTTTGTGGAAAGCGACTACAAGAGACTGGTGAAGAAAAAGGTATGGTCAAAGATTTTTCATTCATGAAGGAATTGTTAATGAAATCAATTCATGATGTATTTGATCATAAATTAATGCTTTATGTGGAAGATCCGATTCTTGAATGTTTTTTCAATAACAATTATATATCCAAATTTAAGGAACGAGTTAATAATAAACAATTTATATCTGTTTATTCTGCGTCACATTCACCGACTCCACTTCCAATAGTTATTTGCAATTTTGTTCCAACAGCGGAGAATTTAGCTAAGGCCTGGTGGATTACTATAACTGAATCTTTATGTACGGTTGATAACAAAACTTGGGCGATGTTTAGGTCATCTCCAGCGTTTATTTATCTTTATGTTAGTTTTGTTCGTGTTTATGAAACCCCAAACTGTATAGCAGAATATCAGCCCGATGTCGAATAAAAAGGTTTTAGTTTCTGAAATTTTTGGTCCTGTTATTCAAGGAGAAGGGCCTGTAGTTGGACGACCAACTATATTTTTACGTACATTTGGTTGTGATAGTTATTGTAGAGTTTGTGATACTTTATACGCAGTAGATCCTAAACGCGAAGATGCAACTTATCATCAAATGACTATAAAAGAAATAATAGATAAGATTAAGTTCCTTGATACAAGAGGTTCAACGCCAGTAACGATTAGTGGAGGAAACCCTGCTTTATGGGATCTTTTTGATCTTGTTTCTCAACTAAAATCTTCTTCTGAACATCAGCGTCAGGTTTGGGTAGAAACGCAAGGCACTATTTGGAGAGAGTGGTTTTCTATTTGTGATAAAGTTATTGTTTCTCCTAAAGGACCTGGAATGAAGGAAACTAAAGTTCGATGTTTATATCCTGATGCATTTAAATATTTCTTACAAAATATATCTTTAACTCGTTTATTTTTAAAAATTGTGATTTTTGGACCCGAAGATATTGAATATGCGGTCAGTTGGAGAAAAAAATATCCAGATATTCCTTTATATTTGTCGGTAGGGAATAAAGGAAATGAATCTTCTTTTGATTTACTGTCTCGCTTAGAATGGTTAATAGAACAAGTTTTGAAAGATACTCGTTTAAAGGAGGTGACTGTTCTTCCTCAACTACATGTTTTAGTTTATGGAGGAATTCGTCAGAAATAAGAACTAGTTAATACTTTTGGAGAAAGATTTTATGCCAAAAATTAGACGGAGTCAATTAGTAGATGCTGCTCGTGAACTAAACGAAGTTTTGGGATTGGATCCCAAGATTGATGAGACTAAGAACACGACTAAACTCAAAGAATTAATTCGAGAAGCTTTTAAATTAACCGATCCAATGGATAGTTTTTCTGAATCAACATGGGAAGTTGGCGATTTACTTGGAATTAAAAATCCTAATCAACGTGATGGCAAAGAAGACGAAGTAGATGATGAAGACGACAATATAGAAGAAAAAGAAGACGATGATGATGAAGAAGAAGACGATGATGATGAAGAAGAAGACGATGATGATGAAGAAGACGATGATGATGAAGAAGACGATGATGATGAAGAAGACGATGATGATGAAGAAGACGATGATGATGATGAAGGATTCAAAACAAAGAGAACATCAAAACAAATTTCAAAAACAAAAAAAAGTTCTACTAGAAAAGAATTAACTAAATCAGAATCTATAAAAGAAAAGAAATCTTCAAAGAGGTATACCAATCAACAAGCTTTATATGATGCGTTTAAAGATGGAGGGGGAACTAAAAAAGAACTAGTTGAAAAGGTTTACAAACTTCAAAAGGAACGCAGTAATAAAGACAGTTTGTCCGGTGCGAGAGCAGTAGTACAAATTAATGTTTCGGTTTTAGAATTATTTGGAGCTGTAATTAAGGATGGAGATAAATATTATCTTGCGTCAAAATCTAATAAAAAGGGGAAGTAGTACATGAAGAATGGAATTGAAAAAGGAGTCGAATTAATTTTGGAATCGCTTAAACATGAATTAGGATTGGATTTATCTGATGAAAATTTTAATCAAACTCCTCAACGTATAGTTAGAACTTTCAAAGAAATATTTTCAGGTATTTCTAATACTGAACAACAAGTTAAAGCTATTCTTGAGACTTCCTTTCCTTGCGGCTATTCTGAAATGGTAGTTATGAGAGACATCGAGGTTTTTTCAATGTGTCCTCATCATTTGTTGCCAGTTCACTACTTCATTTCGGTGGCCTATATTCCTTCTCCTGATGGTAGAGTTTTAGGGGTGTCAAAGCTTGTTAGGTTAGTAGAAGTCTTGGCTCGACGGCCAGTTATGCAAGAGAAGTTAGTTTCAGATATTGCCGACGCATTAATGTCTATTCCTATGTGTGTTGGTTCGGGATGTATTGCGACTGGAAATCATTACTGTATGAAGATGCGTGGAGTTAGACAGAATAGCGCCGATGTTGTTACTTCTGTTTTACGAGGAAGTATTTTCGATGATCCAAAGGCGCGGGCCGAGTTCATGCTTTTATGTCGGAGATGATTGTATGGCGTGTGCTATTTGTGGAGGTACTATATGGAATTCATATAGTCAAGTAATTTGGGAAAAATGTGAGGATCGTGGTCGAGATGGGAAAGGTTTGTCCATTTTGGAGAATGGTTCGTGGATTGGTATTCGTCGAGCTGCTCCTTCTACAGAAGTTGAAAATCCAATCGATCCTCAACCTGTGGGGGTTGATCCTAAAATAGTCTTTAATGGGGTGATAAGTAATAGTGAACAATTAGGAGTTAAGGTTGGGGAGACGGATGCTTCTGTTTTACCAAGGGTTTTAGATTTTAAGTCTTTAGAGAGTTTTAGGAATTCTCTTTCAAAGATTGTGGGCTCTTATGCCATAGCAGTTTTGTTCCAAAGTATGGGCGAAATATGGTTAGCAGCGAATTACAAACCGATATGGATTTATCGTTGTCGAGAGACGAATAATCTCTTTTTCTCTTCCCTTCAACATCATCTTCCTAATGATGGATTTGGAGCTTTCAAATTTCCGCCTTATTCTGTTGCATCTTTGACGGATGAGTTATCTCATATCTTGGATATTCCACGATCCCAACCGGATCGAGCGTTAGTGATCTGTTCATCTGGATTAGATTCTACTATAGTTGCTTCTGAAGCTATTCGTAGACATTCTGAGATTAGATTATTGTATTTTGATTATGGGTGTTTAGCTTCGAAAATTGAAAAACGGAAGATTCAAGAAATTGCGGAGTTTTTTAATTGTTCCTACGATATTTTTCCTCTTAAATTTTGTTTTTTTAAATCTTCCCCATTGTTAGGTGATCCTGATAAGTTAGCTGCAAAAGTAATTGGGGCTGAATATGGATATGAATGGGTTCCTGCTAGAAATTTGATTCTTTTATCTATTACTGTTGGATATGCAGAAAGCCATGCGTATGGTTATATTTATTTAGGAACAAATTTGGAAGAAGCAGGGTCATATCCAGATAATGAAGAACAGTTTATTCGCGATTTTGATGGTTTATTGTATAGCGCGGTTCAAAATGGGGTAAAAGTTTCGATTAAAACGCCGTTAGGAGGTTTGATGAAGCATGAAATTGTGGCTTTAGGGGTTAAACATAAGGTTCCTTTCGATCTTACTTGGAGTTGTTATCGTGGACAGGAAGTTCATTGCGGGGAATGTGGTTCATGTTATATGCGCAAAATAGCTTTTAAACGTAATCAGTTAAAAGATCCGGCATTTAAACATGAATGGAGTTCTGATTTTTGGAAAGATTGTAATTTATTTTAAGAGATCCTTACATGAAACGTCCTATTGTTATGTTAGATTCTGGAGCTTTTTCAGCGTGGACGCAAGGAGTTAAGATTGAACTTGACGAGTATGCGGAGTTTGTAAGTCGATATGGTCATCTTTTTGAAACTGGAATTTTTAATCTAGATGTAATTGGAGATGCTAAAACTAGTTATGCGAATTGGAATTGGTTAAGAAGAAAAGGAATAAATACTATTCCAGTTTTTCATTGTGGATCTAATCAAAAATGGTTGAGACGCTATATATCCAAAACTAATTTCGTGGCAATTGGAGGAATAGCTAAGTTAGGAACAAAGAAAAGAACTTATTGGCTTGATACAATCTGGAAAAACTGCTTGCTAGGTTCTAAAGGTAGACCCGTTTGTAACGTTCATGGTTTAGGATTAACACCAACTCAGGGTGATTTATTAAGTTATCCATGGTTTTCTGTTGATTCTTCAACTTGGACGAGAGCGGCTGGTTATGGCTTTATATATTTACCAACACTTACTTCGATGGGCCCAGATTATTCTCGTTTAAATCTAATTAATATATCTAGTCAAAACAGAAGATTTCATGATAGTTTTTTTAGCTTACCACGATCTGTTCGAGATAGATATAAACAATTTTTTGAGAGTTTAGGGCACCGTATTAGGAATGATTTGGAAGAACNNTTAGGGCACCGTATTAGGAATGATTTGGAAGGACGTAAGCTTAATCCTCGAAAAACAACTTTAAAAGAAAAAAAGATACCTAAATGGATTAACTTAGATGTAAAAAAACATATATTCAGTTCTTCTGAATGGTTAGAGGATGATAAGTATTCAGGGGATTTAAGTTGTGATTGGGAGGCTAGAAACCTTTATAATCTCGAAGTAACTCTTCAATTTGCTCGTTCTTGTATTACTAATGGAAGGCCAATTAAATTTTTTTTAGTTATGCCAGGTAATTCATGCAGTATATATAACGAAAGGATACTTAATGTTTTTGAAAGATTGAACTTACCTCCTATGACACTTGCAAGTTATTTTTATCTTAAGAAAAGTCCAACTTACAGAGATAGATTATTAAAGTTTTTATCGAGATTTTATGAAGGAAAAGTTGATGGAATTTAAATTAAAATTTGAAACGTCAGAGTTACTAAAAGCATTGGAATTGGTACGTCCTGGACTAGCTAGTAGAGAATGGATTGAACAATCAACTCATTTTGCATTTACGCGTGGACGAGTTGTGACTTTCAATGATGAAATTTCTATTTGTCATCCTCTTAGTCAATCAGAAGGGAAAGAAATATTACAAGGAACTGTAAACTCAAACGAAATATATAATTTTTTAAAACGTGCTCCGTCTATTGTTGTTTCTATATTTTTAGAAGATAATATGTTAGTAATTCGTTCAGGAAGAAGTAAAGTTCGATTATCGTTTAATCCAGAGATCAAATTACCACTTGATGGTGTTGTTATAAATGATAAAAAACGAAAATGGATAAAACTTCCTGATGGATTTTCTAAGGCATTATCTGCTATTACGCCTATTTGTGGACAGGATTTGGCAACACCTATTCTTACTTGCGTTCATATTGATATAAAAAATGGAGTGATTGAAGCTACTGATAATATTCGAATAGCTAGAGTTACTTTAGAACGAATCAATGGTAACAATTCAGTTGTTAACCTTCCAAAAATACTACTTCCAAGAACCGCGGTTGAAGAATTGATTAAGTATCCTATCCAATGGGTTAATCAAGGTAAAGAAGATTGGATTCATTTTTTGACTACTGAAAAGACAATGTTTAGTATTCGCCGAGTGAATGGATCGTTTCCTGATATTAGTTCTTTTCTCCAGGTTGATGGTCATCAGATACGATTTCCCGATGGATTAGATGAGGCATTAGGTCGTGCTGAAATTTTTTCAAAGCAGAAACATAATCCATTAAACGAGCAAGTTCAAGTTCGTATTAAAGAGGATAAAATTAAACTTCATACTGAATCTGAGTCTGCGGTGTTTGACGAGACCATTAAAGCTTCTGAATTGTTAGTTGAGAAAGAAATTAATTTTGTAATACACCCCAACTTTTTTAGGCAAGTTTCTGGTCATGGCGCAATTATTGGAAACGATCGATTAAAAATGGAAAGAGCAGGATGGGAATATATTGTAGCCCTTCGAGCATTGGAGTAATTCATTGTTTTTTGATTTGAAATCAAAACCTGGATTACGAAATCACCGACGTCCTTTGACTTGCGCTTCATGTGGTTTGTATAAATCAGTTTTATCTCCAAAGATTTTACCCTATGGGAAGGGGCAAAAAGGAATTTTGAATATTGGGGAAGCCCCTGGGGAATCTGAAGACCGTAGGGGCAAGCCATGGCAGGGAAAGGCTGGACGCCGGCTTCAATTTGAATTGAGTCGATTAAAAATTGATTTATTTGAAGATTGTTTAAATACTAATTCAGTAAATTGCCGCCCTCCAAATAACAACACACCAACTGGGTTTGAAATTGATTGTTGTCGAGCGAAGATTGTTAATCCTGCTATTCAAGAGTATAAACCTAAAGTCATTATTCTGTATGGATCATCAGCACTAGATTCTATCATGCGCTTGATTTGGGGTTCTGGATTTGGTGGAATCTCTAAATGGCGTGGTTTTACGATTCCATGTCGTCAGAATAATGCTTGGGTTTGTCCCGTTTTTCATCCAAGTTACGTTGAACGTATGGACCAACAAGAAATTACAACTATATGGCGTCAAGATTTAAAACGAGCGATTTCTAGGATAAATGAACCATTCCCAAATGTTAATGGAAATGAAAATTCTGTTACATTGTTAGAGGATTTTGAATCTATTGAATCTACTCTTCGTCGAATTATTAATGGTGATGAAGGAAATTTAGTTGCTTTTGATTATGAAACAACTGGTGTAAAACCACAAGGGAAAGAACATAGAATTGTAGCCGTCTCTTTATCTACGGGTAAAAATACTTATGCATTTATTTGGCCCAAAGATTCTTATCGTTGTCTTCATTTATGGAAACGTTTTTTAAAGTCGAATAAGATCGGTAAGATCGCTCATAATATAAAGTTTGAACATGCGTGGAGTGTTGTTCATCTTGACACTGAACCCCAAAACTGGGTTTTAGATACTATGCTTGCAGCTCATTTGATTGACAATCGAACTGGGATTACTGGTTTAAAATTTCAAACATATATTAATTTTGGAGTTGTTGGCTATGATAGTGAAATAAATCCTTATTTGAAAGGGATGGATTCAAAAAATGCAAATTCATTAAATTCAATTGATAAGTTTATTAAATATTATGGAAGTCGCAAATTATTAGTTTATTGTGGACTTGATAGTTTATTTACATTTCAACTTGCTCAAAAACAGTTGGATTCTTTGGATCGAATATATGTCTCACAAATTAACAATTTATGATGCATATAAGTTATTTCATAAAGGAACATTGGCATTTGCTAGAGCAGAGCGAGAAGGAATTTGTGTTGATTTAAAATATTGTAAGAAAGAATCCCGACGTTTGGATCGGAAGATAGATCAATTAATAACAAAGTTTAAGAATAGTCGAATTGGACGTAACTGGATAGAGTTTTATGGATTAAAAACAAATTTCGATAGTTCAACCCAATTGGAAACTATATTATATCGAAAATGTAAGATTCGACCTGTTAAACATACAAGAGGTGGAAAAGGATCAACGGATGAAGATGCATTGCGACAACTTCAAATTGAAGAATTAGATATACTTCTTCAAATTAGACGTTATAAGAAAGCTCGTGATACATATTTAAAAGCATTTATAACAGAACAAGTTAATGGGTTTCTTCATCCTTCTTTTTTGCTCAATACTGTTTCCACCTTTCGGTCTTCTAGTCGAGATCCTAATTTTCAAAATATTCCAAAACGAGATAAAGAAATTATGCAAATGTGCCGGCGTGCTTTAGTAGCGCGTCCGGGGCGTCAATTTTTGGAGGTNNTTTTGGAGGTGGATTTTTCCGGCATCGAGGTGATGATCGCGGCTTGTTACCATAGGGATCCTGAAATGTTGCGGTACTTAAAAGATCCAAAAGCCGATATGCATGGTGATACGGCTTATGATATTTTTTTTCTAAAATCTTTTCGTCAAAAAATAAAACAGGTTGGATCGATAAAACTTATACCTGAATTGAAAGTACTCAGGGATTGTACTAAGAATGGTTTTGTTTTTCCTGAATTTTATGGCGATTATTATGAATCGTGTGCTCCTCGAATGGCTTGTGATTGGGGAAAACTTCCATCTACAGGAAAATGGAAATCTAATCAAGGGATACGTCTTGTAGATAATATTTTTTTAGGGCAACATTTGATTTCGAATGGGATTAGGTCATTACATGATTTTACTGAACATGTACGAAAGGTTGAAGATAAATTTTGGAATGAACGTTTCCCTATTTATTATGCTTGGCGTAAGAAGTGGTATCGTGTATATCAACAAAAAGGATATTTTGATACGTTAACGGGATTTCGTTGTCAAGGTATTATGCATCGAAACAAAACTATAAATTATCCAGTACAAGGGGCTGCGTTTCATTGTTTACTATGGACGTTTATTCAAGTAAATAAATTAATTTGTGAAAAACGAATGAAATCTCGATTGATTGGACAAGTTCATGATTCACTTGTTTTAGATATTGTCCCAAGTGAAAAGGATGATTTGCTTGAGTTCATTCGTGATATTGCAGAAAATCAACTTCTCAAATCTTGGAAGTGGATTATTATTCCTCTAACGGTTGAAGCTGAAATATCACCAGTTGATGGATCATGGGCTGATATAGAACCGGTTTCTTTTGAAGGCTGACGACAAATGTCTCTATATCATAAATACCGACCTTCATCTTTTGAAGAAGTAATAGGGAATAAATCAACAATTACAAGTCTTCGTTCTTTGATAAATAATAATGAGCCTCCTCATGCGTTTCTTTTACATGGGCCTTCTGGATGTGGAAAAACTACTTTGGCGCGCTTGATTGCGAAAGAACTAAAATGTTATGGTTCTGATTTTCGTGAGATTGATTCTGCTGATTTTCGAGGTATTGATACGATTCGTCGAATACGAGATCAGGCAAAATATCTTCCTTTAGAAAGTAAATCTCGTGTTTGGTTACTTGATGAAGCGCATCAAATTGGAGGAGATGCTCAACATGCTTTATTAAAGGCATTGGAAGAAGCACAACAGCATGTTTATTATATTCTTTGTACTACTCATTTGAATAAGCTTTTACCAACAATTCGAGGGCGATGTGTTTCATTACAAGTAGAACCATTAAAAGATGAATTAATGATGAAACTAATTCGTCGTGTTGTTCGAAGTGAAGGACAACATATTTCCAGGGAAGTTATTGATCAAATAATTGATGATGCTGAAGGTAGTCCTAGAAATGCCCTTCAGATCCTAGATCAGGTTTTAGTTGTTGATGAAGATCAACGTTTAATAGTTGCAAAACAAGCTGTTCTTGATCAAGCACAAGTTGTTGAACTTTGTCGTGCATTATTAATGAGAGACAAATGGAAAAAAGTTTCACGAATATTAACAAGTTTGAAAGGGGAAGATCCAGAACGGGTTCGACGCGCTGTTTTGGGCTATTGCTCGAGTGTTTTATTAAAAAAATCATCAGATCAAGCAGGGATTATTATGGAAGAATTTAAAGATCCGTTTTTTAATTCTGGTTTTTCAGGTTTGGTCTTTGCTTGTTATTCCATAATTTGTGGAGCGGATTGATATAAAGCTATCGCTGATTTTTATATAATAATTTAAATAAAAATTTAATCTAGGTTTTGTTATGGATGAGAAAAAGACGAAAATGACGAGGATTAATTTTGAAGATGATATTGAAATCGATCATGAGGCCCTTGACATTGAATGGCTTGAGCAACCTGGTAAAATGCTTAAGTACAGTCGATATTCCGCAGATACTCGGCAAATAATGGATATGACAAAAGAACGTCTTGAACTTGTGCGAGCTGAACTAGATCAACAAATCAGACAATATCCTGATTTTTATCAAATTGCTAAAATTACAGAAGGATCTATTCAAAGTACAATTTTGAAGGATCCGGAATATCGAAAAACAGCTGAAGAATATATCAATGCAAAGCATGAATATGAATTAGCACAAGGAGCAGTTAAAGCATTTGATCAACGAAAAACAGCATTAGAAAATCTTGTTCGTCTTCATGGAGCTTCTTATTTTGCAGGTCCTTCAATTCCACGTAATTTATCGGAGGAACGTAAAGCTAGAGATCAGGAAGTAAACAAGCGGATAAGGATGCGGAGAAATAAGAGATGAATTTAGTAAATTTTATATTATTAATTACTATTATTATCATACTTATACCGCTATATCTTTATATTATTAGTAAAGTTATTGCTGCAGGTCGTATAGTTGGTTCAGATGCAGGAGTTCGTCTTTTAGAGAAAAAACAGAAAGAAAGGGAACATTATGGCAATCAGGAACAAGAAAAAGAAAAGTAAATCAAGATTTCGTGACAAAGTTGGGGCAAATACTAAACGTCAAAAAGAACGGGAAGGACGTTATGGACCACTTAAACTACCTAAAGGAATTTCTATTTTTAAGGAGGATCCAGATAGTCGGGTTCGTTTGGATTTTTTACCTTATGAGGTGACTGATCCAAAACATCCAGATAGAGATGATGATTTGGAAATTGCTGTTCCTGGGAGTTTATGGTATCGAAGACCTTATCGAACGCATCGAAATATTGGAGTAGAGAATAATTCTTTTGCTTGTAGAACTTCAATAGGTAAAAGATGCCCTATTTGTGAATATCGAGCTTCATTAATTAAACAAGGGAAAGATTGGCAGGATGATGATGTAAAAGCATTAAAGAGTTCAGAACGAGTTTTATATTGTGTAATTCCTCGTCAATCAAAGAAATATGATGAAGAACCTCATATTTGGGATATAAGTTCATTTCTTTTTCAAGAGAAACTTAATGATGAGCTTTTAGAAGATCCTGAATATCAGACCTTTCCAGATCCAGATGAAGGATTAACATTACGGATTCGATTTAATGAGGCTACGTTAGGACGTAATAAATTTGCCGACACGTCTAGAATTGACTTTGAAGAACGAAAGAATAAAATTACTTCAAAAGACCTTAAAGCAGTACCAAATCTTGATGAAATTGTTGAAGTAAAATCATATAAAGAATTAGAAAAAATCTTTTTTGAAGTTGAAGATGAAGTGAATAATGAAGAACAAGAACAAGAAGAAGATGATTCAACTGATGAAGAGAAATCATTAAAACGAAAACGAAAATCTACAAAATCTTTAAACGAAATGATGAAGGAAAACGATGAAGAAGATGATGAAGAAGATGATGAAGAAGATGATGAAGAAGATGATGATGAAGATGAAGATGATGAAGTAGATAATAAAGATGAAGATGAAGATGATGAAGAAGAAATCGAAGAGGAAGTTTCTTCTCGTCATCGTCGTAAATCAAAGAGAGAACTTGCTTCATCTAAAGACAAATCTAGTAAAAAACCTAAAGAAAGAAGTAAATCAAAAAAAGAGAAAGAGAAGGATGATAGATGTCCAGCAAATTATCGTTTTGGGTATGATTGCGATGAAAAACCTGAATGTGAAGAGTGTGATGTTTGGGATGATTGTATGGACTATCGCGAAGTTTTAGAAAAAAACGGTATGATTTAATTTATTATGAAACGTTCTAAGAATCAGTCGGACTTCGTCTCTTCTGTCGGCAAAAAGTTAAGCCGGCAGATGGGACGACGTTCGAATAAAAAATCAAAAAATAAGAATGAATTAACAGTTTCGACAGGTTCAACTTTATTGGACCTTGCTATAAGCGGGGGACGATTTTATAAAGGCGGTCTTCCTACTGGTATTTTAGTTGAGATTTTTGGTCCTGCAAGTAGTGGAAAAACTGTTTTGCTCTCTGAAATTGCGGGAAATGTACGTCGTCTTGGTGGAGAAGTTATGTTTTTAGATCCAGAGGCTAGGTTGAATAAAGAATTCGCTAAGCTTTTTGGACTGGATCCAGAAGAAGTTGATTATTCTATACCAAGCACCATTTTAGACGTATTTGGAGCTGTCCGTAAATGGGAGCCTAAAGATACAGGAAAGATTCATGGAGTGTTTGCAGATTCATTAGCTGCCTTAACAACTGAGTGGGAAATAGCGGATAAAGATCAGTATGGAATGCGACGGGCTAAAGAGTTTAGTGAACAATGTCGTTTAGTTTGTCGTGAATTGCCGAAACGTAATATTATTATGGTTTGTTCTAATCAAGTTCGTCAAAACTTAGACCTTTATGGTCCACGCTATAAAAGTCCTGGAGGAGAAGCTGTTGGTTTTTATTCAAGTTTGCGGTTGCGATGCACCTCACCTATTAAAATTAAACGTAAACGACGAATCGCAAAGAAAGAAATTAGTCGAACAATTGGAATTGAGACAGAAGTTGAAGTATTTAAATCAAGTTTATGGAAACCATTTCGTACTGCTCCAGTTTATATCTTATATGATTATGGTATTGATGATATTCGAGCAAATCTTCAGTTTATAAAAACGAATACGGGAGCAACTACATATTCCATCGGAGATCATAGATTAGCTTCCTCCATAGAGGAAGCAATTACT
>JABAHS010104744.1_pt1 | contig 23011 bp, 16 predicted proteins | sample 7062111 | NCBI WGS metagenome assembly JABAHS01 (sample SAMN14534600, study PRJNA622989) | marine sediment metagenome | biome: marine biome [ENVO:00000428]; feature: marine pelagic biome [ENVO:01000023]; material: deep marine sediment [ENVO:00002113]; isolation source: pool of 4 deep marine... | reverse complement strand
AAATTGGACGTGCTCATTTACGGTCATTCGCATCAAGCCGAGCTTGAAAAGGACGGCGAGGTCACTCTATTTAATCCGGGGTCGGCAGGCAAGCGAAGGTTTTCCTTGCGTCCGGCTGTCGGGATTTTCTCCATCTCAGAATATGGCAAGTTCGTACCCGAAGTGAGATACTTGGATGAAAAATAAAGGCTTTCCTTTAGGAAATCTCGTTCCCAAGATTCTTCTTGGGAACGCGTACTGGTTGTCTTACCTTAACCGAGGTTTCACAAAAATAAAGGGTTTGCTATTGACTCAATATGTTATTTTTGTTATATTACCTTGCGTTCAGAGGGTATAGCTCAGTTGGTAGAGCAGCGGCCTTTTAAGCCGTTGGTCGAAGGTTCGAATCCTTCTACCCTCACACTTCATAGGCGCCGTTAGCTCAATTGGCAGAGCAGGGGCCTCTTAAGCCCAAGGTTCGGGGTTCGATTCCCTGACGACGCACCACGAATCTCTGACAAAGCAAGCCCGCCCACGAAGCGGGTTTTTTATTTTGGATAATTGTTCGGCCTTTAATTCCATAAACCTTCCCACCCTGCGTAAGGCTAATAAAAGTAAAAAGATACTTGACTAAATCATTTTTTTTTATTAAAGTTTAGTTGCAATTCTTGCATGAGAGAAGTGCTCTTGCGTTGTTTTTCACGTTTGAGTCAATAGGGAAATTTTTGTGGGTGCATGGAGATGGATTCATCAGTTACGAATTTGTCCGATAACAGAGAAAAAAAAGGGGACCCTCATTTTGACAAGAATCTCCCCCTTCACCGCTTAGTTGCTCAACTTGCCCACGATTTAAATCTTCCATTGGCTTCCATCCTTGCCTATGCCGAAGAACTTGTCGACCTGGCGAAGGAAAGATATGGCATGGATGGCTTCATGCAGATTGTGGAGTACATCGAGATTATTCAGTCCGAAGCCAATCATTGCAAAGACATCGTTGACAAGATGTTGAGATATGCCAAGGGGCTGGAAATACAACTGGAAATTGTCGACTTGCATGATCTCCTGGCCGATTGCGTTCAAGAACTGAGCCGCAGATGCAAGGAAAAGGCGATTACTGTCGATACCAAATTTTGGTCCAAACCGATCACCATCTCCACGGATCCTACAGGTTTGCGCCAAGTGATCACAAATGTACTTTCAAATGCCTGCGATTCGATACAACGTGAAGGCCAAATCACCATTCGCACCGAAGCACAAAAAGATTCTGTCCTCGTGGAAATCTCTGATAATGGCGTTGGCATCGATAAAGAATTTCTTGATAAGATCTTTGACCCTTTTTTTACAACAAAAGACGCCGGCAAAGGAACAGGCCTGGGGCTTGCCATCTGTCAGGGAATCTTACAGACCCTGAATGGCAAAATCACAGTGGATAGTAAGAAAGCTGTAGGAACGACCATCAAAATCTGGCTACCCAAGAGAATAAAAGCAATTCTCACCTAACCCAGACGATCCGGAACGAATCAGGACAAAGATTAAAGCCGTGCAATATGAAAAGTCTTGGCGGGGATATATTTTAAGCCTTAGTTAGGGTCAATCGCTCTGCGTGGGTTTTTATTTACTCAGCTTGACAGAAATTTCCAATGACAATACTCTATTATAAAAAAGCTGGAATCTGCAAAATTGTTCTTGTATTGGACGAATAAGACTTCTAACTTTGTTTTTCTCTGTGTCAGCTTTACCTATTCCTGTCTTGCAATTTCTTTGTTTTTAAGCGCCTAAGTCACTCACATCATAAGAATTACGATCTTAAAATTATGTTGCAAAATAGAACCACACTTTTGATCGCTGATGACGATGCCAACTTTCGAAACATCGTCTCTAATCGCCTGGTACGCAGAAATTATCACGTTGCCATGGCTGACAATGGAAACCAGGCCATCCGATTGTGCCGAGAACACAATTTCGATGTGGCTCTGGTCGACCTTCGCCTGCCAGATATCAGCGGCATCGAGCTTCTGAGGGAACTGAAGGGATTGGACGCCAAACTGGAAATTGTTATCATGACCGGCTATCCATCCGTAGATACGGCGGTGGAGGCCATGAGCACCGGAGCGATTCATTATCTGAAGAAGCCATTTCAATTAAGAGACCTGGAAGAACTCCTGGGAAAGATAAAGGAACAACATGAGAAGACAGATGCACAGGATCGCCCCCTGACTTCGGGTCCAAAGCCTTACGATCATTTTCAAGAAGAGATTGTTGGTCGCAGTAAGGCCATCGAGCATGTTCGCAGACTGATCGAAAAAGTGGTCGACTCGGACGCCCCTGTGCTCATTCAGGGAGAGAGCGGCTCCGGTAAAGAACTTGTGGCCAGAGCGTTGCATCATCGCAGTAAACGTGCAAACGATGCTTTTGTCACCATAAACTGTGCCGCGCTTCAAGAGACGCTGCTCGAAAGTGAAATCTTTGGACACGTCAAAGGGGCATTCACCGGTGCGATCAAAGACAAAAGAGGGCTTTTTGAGGTGGCAAATAACGGTACCCTGTTTATCGACGAGATCGGCGAGATGAGCCCGAACTTGCAGAGCAAACTGCTCAGAGCGTTGGACAGCGGTGAGTTTCGAAGGGTTGGCGATACACGAAACATCTCTGCAAAAGTACGGCTGGTGACGGCAACGAACAAAAATCTGGCTACCGAAGTTCAAAATGGCAGCTTCCGGGAAGATCTGTTTTTTCGAATCAATGTAATTACCATAAAGATTCCTCCGCTACGTGAACGGAAGGAAGACATCCCCAATCTCGTCTACAGCTTTTTGGAAAAATACTCTGCCAAGGTTGGCGAGAAAAAGGAAATCACTCCCGCAGCTCTGGAGCTGCTTTGGCATTACGACTGGCCCGGAAACGTAAGAGAATTGTTCAATGTGTTGGAGAGAGCTATTGTTTTGGCCCCAGAGAATTTAATTGGCGAAGAGGACTTGCCTTCCATCATTTCGAATCAAAACCCCAAAACCAAACACCGTTCAGAAATCACACCTTTAATAGAACTGGAAAAGAACCAGATTCTACTTGCCCTGAATGTCGAAAACGGTAACAGAACCAAAGCCGCTGCCGCCCTTGGTGTGAGCAGACGTCAGTTGTATCGTTTAATGAGAAAACACAATATTTTTTGAAATGATGCCGTGCGTTAGAGGCACAGTAGAATTTGTTACAAGTGTGACATAATTACACAGTATCCCCTATTCCCTGCCTTCGCCAAATTTCCTAAATACAGTTAAGATTAGTAAAAGTATAAAGTTATGGATTTTTGATTGTCAAGTGTTTTTTCGGAATATGGTATAAGGTTTGCCTTAATCTTTAGTCTTTAGTTTTTAGTTCATAGTTTTCAGTTCATAGTAATTGCACTTTTTTCTCATCCAGATTAGGGATCTCTTTTTATAATTGACAATTAACTGATCGGAGGGTGAATATGAACGTATTACTCGTGAGTCCATATCGAGGCAAAACCTATGAGTCTGTTGGAATACGTGTCCCTCCATTGGGTTTGTTATACATTGGTGGTGTGTTGAGGGAGGCAGGTCACGATATTGAGTTAGACCTTTCGGAGGATGCCGACAGTCAGGATAAGATCGATTTTTCGAATGCGGATGTTGTGGGTATCACGAGCACCACATCACAGTTTAAAAAAGCGATGAGAATCGCCCACGTCGCAAAAGAAGCTGGCAAGATGGTGATTATGGGCGGTCCTCATCCCACAAGTTCCCCGGATGAAGCACTGCGCTCCGGAAATGTGGACTACATCGTTCGAAGCGAAGGCGAAGCCACAGCCGTAGAGTTGTTGAAAGGCATCGAGGAATCAAATGGCAATTTTGATCCCTCAAAAGTGCTGGGCGTCTCATGGTATGATAGGGAGACGGATACCGTCGTAAATAATCCACCGCGGCCTTTCATCTGGGAGTTGGATTCGTTACCGTATCCTGCTCGCGATCTCGGTGGAGAGATCTTTGATTACCGGAACAAGGGTATCGATGGTCACGTTTCACCCACAATGATTACAACCCGAGGATGTCCTTATGGTTGTCGGTTCTGTGACGTGCATGTTTTAGCTGGCCGGAAATGGCGGGCGCGCTCCCCAAAGTCTGTGGCCGATGAAGTCGAATATCTGGTTACAAAGTATGGTGCCGAAGACATCCGGATTATGGATGACATCATTAATCATGATAATGAAGAACTTCACAGGTTGCTGGATGCGATCATTGAACGGAATTTTAATATCACGTTCTGGGTTATGGGAAGAGCGGATATGCTTTTGAGGGACCCATCGACCGCGGACAAGATGGCCAAGGCCGGTGTGCGCGCCATGTTCATCGGTATAGAAACACCCAGTAAACGGATTCTGAAAACGTATCACAAAGGCGGCAAAGCATCCGCAGACACCAGTGCGGGAGCAGTAGACCTGTTGCGCCAACACGGCATCGAGACCTACGGTGGTTTTATCATTGGCGAACCAACTGAAAGCGAGGAAGAAATCAAGACGACCATTGAGTATGCCAAGTTTGTGAACCCAGCCACAGCGCAGTTCTCAATTTTGACGCCCTATCCCGGAACCGAGATTTGGAACCAGTTAAGAGACAAATTGATTGTGAGGGATTGGGACAAGTTTGATGGTCTGCACGCGGTCTTCCATGGAAAATATCTGACCGCCCCACAATTGGAATCCTGGTGCCGAAAAGCTTACATTCGGTTCTATTTGCGACCGAAACGTATTGCTGGCCAAATTGCCTCGGCCATGAACGGAAAGAAATCAACGGGTCCCAGGTTAAAAACAGTTTCCAAAATTTTCGCCTTGCTGAAAACAATTTATCCTAAAGAAGAAGAGGTCATTTGTTAGCACCTCACATCAAAGACAATCATTTTATGTATTAACAAACGGAAGGAGAACTAAAATGCCTGTTAGTAGACGAGCTGAAAAAGCATTCGTTCACGCAGCGAACCTTGGGTGGAAGAGCTTTCAAACGGTCAACACACGGCTGCCGGAAGGAAAACCATTTCAGCCAAGCTGGGCACCCAGACCGTTGCTAAAAAGTTATGAACGATCCAAACCGCCGTTGGGCGTTCCACGCGAAACCGATTCCTTATGTCCTAAGTGCGTTATCGAAGTGAAAGAGGCCATTATTCGAGGCGAAGAAGATATACAGCGATTGGTTACCAACCATCCTGGCGAGATAAAAGCCCATCTTGTGGAGGAAGACGGCAAAGTCTGGATGAAAAAGAGATGCGAAAAGCACGGCGAGATTGTGGATATGATTTCTGCTGATATCGAGTTCACCAAACGTCTTGAAAGTCTTTTCCCGGGGCGTGATTTCAAAACAGTTGGGGACGAACTGGTGCACAGACACGGCTCTTCCTCAATTAAGTACGGCCGCGGCGCTGTGATGACCATCGATCTGACTAACCGCTGCAACATGATGTGTAACCCGTGCTTCATGGATGCCAATCAGGTAGGTTACGTTCACGAACCAACTCTGGACGACCTGAAGGAGATCCTGGATCGCTCCATCTCGTTTAAGCCGAAACGTCAGTTGGCACTGCTATTCTCAGGCGGCGAACCAACAGTCGCTCCAACATTCTTGCCGATCATGCGTTATGCCACCGATATCGGATATTACGCTAACATGGCCGCAACAAACGGAATTCGGTTTGCCCAAGATCCGGATTTTGCGTTTGAGGCCTATGATGCGACTCTAAACACGGCGTATCTGCAGTTTGATGGTGTCGGAAATTTGGCAAACTCCCACAGACATATTAGTAACCTGTTTGATGTCAAATTACAAGCCATCGAAAATATGGCAAAGGCCGGCATCAGCATTACGTTAGTGGTTACCATTGTCAATGGACTCAACAACGATCAGGTCGGACCGATTATCAAGTTCGCCATTGAGAACTCGGACAAGATTAGTGCAATCAGTTTTCAGCCGGTATCGTTCACGGGTCGTGATGAAGGCATCAGTGATGAACGCAGGCATCGGCAACGTTACACCCTGGCCCATCTGGCTCACGACGTCAAGAGTCAGACCGGCATGACCGAACCGTTGAGAGACTGGTTTCCACTTTCAAGCCTGAGTTCATTTACGGCTGTAGCCGATCATTTACGGGGCCCGGAGCAGAGTTGGGGCGGTTTGAATTGTTCCTGCCACCCCAACTGTGGAATCGCCACAATCCTGATGGCGAACAAGAGAACGGGTGCATGGGCGCCTATCTCGGAATTCTTTAACATGGAACAGTTCTTCAAGGACATCTTCACAATCACGGATTCTTCCAGAGGCAAGAAATTGACGGCGGCGCAAACGGCGTTAGCCTTTGCACGCAACTACATTCCTGAAAAAGCGCCTCCGGGATTCAGCATTAAGGAAATGATCCGTCAGTTTGATATGCACTCCGGTGGTGCTGTCGCTGGCGATTACGAAGAAGATCCGAGAGAACGCAAGAAAAATGAGTGGTTTCCGTTGTGGATTGGCGGCATGTGGTTCCAGGACCTCTGGGTCTACGATTTCCGCCGAACGGAGATGTGTGTGATTCCGTATGGAACCCAGGAAGGCGAGATCTCCTTCTGCGCCTACAACACCGGTGTGGGATGGAGACAGATCATTGAGAACATGCACATGACCTCCACAACGGCGGAATGGTTCAAGACCCGGGGCCGTCACAAAATCTACGCCGGTGAGCGTCCAGTGGATCTGCCGACGGTCAACCACTCGTTGAAAGTCATACAGGACGAGCCCAGCAACGGGAATGGCAATGGCAGCAATGGCAACGGCAAAGCAAACGGCAATGGTCACTACGGAAGCAAAAAAGACGCCAAAAAGGAAGAGTTGGCCGTGGCTGAATAAGAAGCCATTTCGGTGTCGCTTCATATATATAACTTCAAAAGACGGTCATTAAGGGTTTGCGCTTAATGGCCGTTTTTTTTGGGTGCACAGCCATCCTCATTGACAATCTTAGACCCGTACCCAGCGGGACGATGTCTGCCTAGTACTTCGTTGTTGCATCAATAGCGGTAGTTTCCAAGAACAGAGATCCAACACAGTCTCTGACCGTGTTTTTTTGGGTATCAAACATCCTGGCTAATTAGTGGCTCATGAAAACCCATTAATTTGATTTGACAACTTAGTCACGTCTTGCGGATCAAGATCCCCTGTCGATTGGCTAAGGGAATGAATTGTCGTTTTTTGGCATTTCTGAGACGCGCGAGTGCAGCACGCAACTTTTCCTCTGACGTGAGGTCGAATACCTCTCCGTTGCTAAATTTGCCATTGTCATCGAGTGTAAAAAACAGTCCAGATTTCTGGTAGGGCGGCAACCAAATTTTTAGTCGATCCAGCACCTGAACCGTCTGTTGCCATTCATCGGCCATGTTGATACCGGAGAACTTTACTTCGCGCGGCATAACGAAAATACATTTGTCAAAATAGTCTTTATCCCGAATCACCTCTATTTCCCATTTGGTCCCCGCATGAAAAGAGGGAATCACCAGGATGCCATAAGCGTCTTCAATGAGACGCTTTACAACCTGCTGCCATTCGTTTTCGTTCAGAGACAAGCGACCGGAACCAAATTGCTCTCCCGGTCTGCCCAGCGCGACCAACGGTGTCTCGGAGGCGAGCGCGTCAGAAAACACCGTCTCCAACTCCAATTTACCCGGCTCAAAAAAGCCAGGCAAAAAAGGAACGTAGGACTTGCGAGGATTCCACTGTCGAACTTTTCCGGTGTGGGTAAACGGCCGCAGATAGAGAAAAAACCGTCCGGAATACTCCCCGGCAAGCACATGGTCAGCGAGCTCCTTTGCGCTTCGATCGCGTTGGCGTTGAATTGTTTCTCGGTGGGTATAGGACACAATCAATCCCAAACCGGCAAATAGGAAAAATCCTAGAACCAGCAGGCCATCGATCCCCTCTGTCTGAAAAATTTTTCGAAATTCTGAATTTTTCATACCCAAGTAGAAAAAAACGCCGCACATGCCAGCCAAAGCATAACAAAGTCGAGCGGCCAGAGTTGAGCTCAATTTGGATTTGAAAGTGGGCTGCGCACTGCGCCGTTGGGTGGGTGGCGGTGCCCGTAGACCGCGTCTGCGCATCTCCGCGCGGATGATCTGTTCTGCTTCTTCGGTGTAATCACACAAGGAATGAGATGAGCGCACGATTTCCTCGTCGCTTCTCTGCCGCCAAAATTCTTTAAGACTCATCGGCCTAAAAATAGCAAAGCATCTTCTTTCTTTACTTCAAAGAAAAATCTTTTGCGATCTAAGGGCAAGAAAAAAATCTAAATTTGTTTGTGTTTTTTCTTAAAAATAAGTATTGCGCTTCGACTTTTTTCTCACAATTAAGTGAATCTGATGTTTTTCACTGTTGTCTTTTATTTCTAAGTTTGGAAATTACTTTCATTTTCAGTAGTTGGCGTGAAGCTTGTCACAGATAGCTCACATAAACAAAAAAGCCCATGAAAACATCTTTTCATGGGCTTCATCTTTGGAGGTGGAAAGGTTTGAGATTTCTTAACTGACTAACTGGAACTGAACCGGAATAGATACCCAAACACGAATCTTCTTGTCGCGTTGTTTTGCGGGATGCCATTTCACTTTCTTGACGGCGTTAATGGCAGCTTCTTCAAATCCCATACCCGCTGGCTTGGCTTTCAGAACTTCGGCTCTTTCTGTCACTCCGGAGGGGCTGATCAATATCTTAACGAACACAATTCCTTCAACACCTGCCGCCTGGGCGAGTCTTGGATAGCGCAGATGTTTTTGAAGCGCAGCCATGCCACCAATGATTTTTGGTGGTTCGTCATATGCCACAAAGATCTGATGTTCGCCATCCTCCTCCGGCGGTCCGGGAGGCGGTGGGATATCCGATAAATCAATCTCAGTTGAGGTGATGGTCACGTCTTCGGGTACAGACTCTGATTCTGTTGGAATGGGCACGCTCGGTCTGGCTGGCGGCGGGGGTTTCTTAAATTGCTGAGTTTTCGGAATATCTGCGACTTCAATCTGGACGTCCACTTGTTCGACTGTCGCCGCTTCCAAATAAAATTGCCTGCCCATTTGTACAGCAACAATCAGGAGCACGAGGGTGATTGCAAATGAGACTTCAAAAGTTTTTCTATATTTTGACTTTAGATTGGCTTCGGGTTGCTTCCTTCTTACCAAATGTTTTGTATTGATGGTTTTGCTGAAGTATTCTCGCGTAGCGCGATTCAGATCACTTTCGGACTGATTCTCTGCCGCCAAGAACGCACCGAATTTTCTTCGATTGTTGACAAACATAACATCACGCTCCCTTATTAAGCCGTGCTAACTTCTTCTGTTCTGTTAGGTATCAGGATACGGCAGAATCTAAATCGAGTTTCATGGCGTTTCGTAATTTATTAGTTTTAAACCGCTCCAGATCCGAGATGTGAACCAGCCCTTCCACCAACAAGTCGGTGATTTCGACAATATCCCGAATGAGTCCACACCGGAAACGACGCCCTCAAAAACGTCGCCGAGATGGCGTTCCATGTATTCCACCTGTAAGCTAATCGCCTGCTGTCGTCTTTAAACGAGTTGCTAACTCTGAGCTCCTGTATAAACAAAATAAACAAATAAAGCCTATGAAAACTTTTTCATGGGCTTCATCTTTGGAGGAGAGAAAGGGTTTGAGATTACTGATTTAACTGGCCAACCTAAAGTAGACGGGAATGGAGACCCAAATGCGAATATGCTTGTCGCGTTGTTTTGCGGGGCGCCATTTCACGGTCTTGATGGCGTTAATGGCAGCTTCTTCAAATCCCATACCTTTTGGCTGGGCTTTCAAAATTTTTACTTTTTCCGTGACTCCTTTAGAACTCACCAAAACATTAGCGAAGACCGTTCCTTCAACGCCCGCTTGTTTGGCGAGCCTTGGATAGCGCAGATGTTTTTGAACCGCGGACAGACCGCCGATGATTTCCGGCGGTTCATCGTAAGCCATAAAGATCTGGTTGTCGCCATCTTCCTCCGGCGGCCCGGGAGGCGCCGGTACATCGGATAAATCAATTTCAGTTGAAGCGATGGTGTAGTCCTCTGGTACACTCTCGGATTCAGTTGGGACGGGCACACTTGGTCTGGGCGGCGGCTTTGGTTTCTTGAATTGCTCAGTTTGCGGAATATCTGCGACTTCAATCTGCACATCCACTTCTTCCACTGGTGTTGCTTCCAAAGAAACCTGCCTGCTGATTTGTACCGCAACAATCAGGAGCATGAGGGTGATTGTAAATGAGACCTCAAAAGCTTTTCTATATTTTGATTTGAGATTGGCTTCGGGGCGCTTGGTTCTTACTAAATGATTTGGATTGACCCTTTTGCCGAAGTATTCTCGTGTGGCACGATTAAGATCGCTTTCGGACTGATTTTCTGTCTCCAAGAACGTACCGAATTTTCCATGATTATTTACAAACATAACGTTTCTCCCTTATTAACCTGACTTTCTCTGTTGTATCAAAATACAGCAGAGTCCAAATTGAGTCTTATCATGCTTTCTCATTCAACAGACTTAACATAGATTCTCGTTTCTACATTTCAGGAAAATTGACAATTAGTGCTGAAGGAGAACTCGTTCTGTGCTAGTCACTCCGGTATTGTTTTATGCCGGAATCTTCAGGAATTAGGCAGGAGATTCCCGAACAAAAGATCTCGGAGAATGACAGCAACAGCCTGTTTTGGTTCAGTCACTAAATAGCTGGGTTCGGTGAGGATCGAAAATAGTTGGCAGCAGAACAGGGAATGTGAAAGCTGCAGGGGTCAGGTTTCGTCAACGAGTATGAAATCCACGACTCGTTCGTCTGTATCCACACGGACGACTCTCACTTTGACGGGATCCCCCAGGCGGTAGGTCTTTTGGGTGCGTTCTCCAATCAGTTGATAATTTTTCTCATCGTGAAAATAGAAGTCGTCCTCCAGATCCGAGATATGAACCAACCCTTCCACCAACAGGTCGGTGATTTCGACAAATATACCGAACGAAACCACGCCTGAAATAATCCCGTCAAATACGTCACCGAGATGGCGTTCCATGTATTCCACCTGTTTCATTTTGATGGATTCTCTTTCTGCTTCTGTGGCAACGACTTCCCGTTCGGACGAATTTCTGGCTATGCGTTCCAATTTGGCTTTTTTCTTTTTGGCCTGTGCGAAATCGACCTCGTACTGGTACTCCTTCAACAGGCGATGGACAGCCATATCCGGATAACGGCGAATGGGCGAGGTGAAATGGGTGTAGTGCTTGAACGCCAGCCCGAAGTGTCCGGCATTGTGAGTAGAGTATTTCGCTTTCATCATCGAACGCAACATGAGATCTTCAATCATCACTTCCTCGGGCTTGCCACGGATGGTATCCAGGAATTCTCCTAAGAGTTTAGCGGTGATCTTTTTATTCACATCGATGGGGTAACCCAGAGCACGAACAAATTTTTTGAAATCATTCATTTTCTCCGTTTGGGGCTCTTCGTGAATTCGGTAAATAAAGGGAGGAACCCGGCCATTTTCAGCCATCGTGATGTTGATATGTTCGGTAACCGTCTTGTTAGCCAGCAACATAAACTCTTCGATCAAGCGATGGCTGTCGAGGCGTTCGACTCGCTTAATCGCACTCGGAGAACCGTCTTCCTCCAGATGCACTTTGACCTCCGGTAAGTCGAAGTCAAGGCTGCCTAATTGTTGACGTCGTTTTATAAGCGTTTGACTTAGCTTATGCATCTGGCCGATTTCCCCGGCAAAAGGCCCATTTCGATTCTTACCCGTAATGATGTCTTGCACATCTTCATAGCTGAATCGCTGTTTGCTACGGATGACCGTTTCAGAGATTTTGTAGTTAACAACCTGGCCTTTCGACGTAACCTCCATGATGCAACTTAGAGTCAATCTGTCCTCATCGGGACGCAAACTACAAATCTCGTTGCTGAGTTTCTCCGGCAGCATGGGCACCACCCGGTCGACAAGGTACACGGAGGTGCCGCGTTTCAGTGCTTCCTTATCGATGGTACTATTTTCCTGAACGTAAAAACTGACATCAGCAATGTGCACGCCAAGCTCGAAGTTGCCGTTATTGAGCTTTCTCATGGAAACAGCATCGTCAAAATCCTTGGCGTCCACGGGGTCAATGGTGAAACAAATCTCTTCCCGCAAGTCCAAACGCCGTTTGATTTCCTCTGCCGTGATGGTGCTTGAAATTGCCTCGGCTTCTTTCTCGACTTTTGGTGGGAATTTCGTCGGCAAGTCGAACGATTTCACAACGGAAATCACGTCCACCCCCGGTTCATCCGGAAAACCCAATATCTCCACGATGTGTCCTTCGGGATTCAGACGCTCGTCTTCCCAATGGTCGATTTGAGCAACCACCTTTTGTCCGGATTTAGCCTTCTGATCGTCGCCCTCGTTGATGTAAATATCACGTGTGATTTTTATGTTATCCGGCACGACAAATCCGAAACGTCTGCTCTTTCGATATGTGCCAACCATGTTTTCTCGTGCACGCTTGAGCACTTTCAACACTCGGCCTTCAGTGCTTTTGCCCTTTGTGTGCGCAAAGAGCTGAACGCGAACCAGATCTTTGTCCAGCGCTACACCCATATTCTTCTGGCTGATGAAGATATCCTCTTGGCCTTCCTCTGTGATTAGAAATCCGTAGCCCTGGGTTTTGACGTGCAGCTCCCCTTCAATGGTCGTGGGTTTTTTCAAGGTTCCGTATTGATTGCGTTTGTATTTGGCAATCTTGCCCTGCGCTGCCATTTTTTTTAGAGCATCCCGAAACTCCGTGTAATTGGTTTTTTTGATACCCAACTGACGTGCCAATTCTTTCGCCTTGAACGTACGGTGGGGATGTTTGGAAAGAAAATGATTGACTTGCTTGTCGTATTTAATGCTCATTTATTGAACTAAGGTCTCCCAGCCTTTCTTGTTAAAATGCCGGTGAATGAAGTAACCGGCGAGAATTCCAATTATAAAATAGAACAGGCCCGTGTAAAAAGAGCCCAAAATGATTTTGCCAGTGCCAAACAGGAAAGAGTACACCACTAAGATTCCAGACAGCCAGGCCAGAATATCCCCCCAGCCGAATTTGTCAATCTTGACGTCTTTAGCTTTGTTAGCGATGGGCTTCCAAAATGGCGAACCGGGCCGCACTTTTTGATAGAATGCAATGAGCTTTTCTTCCGAGACAGGTCTGGTCAAAAATGTCGCCATGAGCCAGCAAGCCGTTGAAAAACCAGTTACAATGATCAGACGCCAACCAAATACGCTGTAGAATTCAGTCGGATGAAATTTGTTGATGAAATAGAGAACGGAATAGGCAATGGCAGAAGATAGCCACGCCGTAATCTCGGACCAAGCATTGACTCGCCACCAAAACCAGCGCGCTATGTAGACGCCGCCAATTCCGGCGGACATCCCATAAAAGAGTTCCCAGGCGCCCTTGATGGTTTGCATGAGAGCTGCGGTGATGGTTCCCAAAATCAAGAGTGTTAAAGTGACAATTCTGGAAATCAAAACATAGTGTGTATCCGTGTGGTTCGGCCTGACAAAAGCTTTGTAGAAGTCATTGACCAAAATCGAAGTGCCCCAGTTCACTTGCGTATCGATGGTGGACATGAAGGCTGCCAGGAACGAGACCAGCATTAAACCGAGAAGACCGGCGGGCAGATATTCGGCCACCATCTTTGGATAACCTAACTCCGGATCCTGCAAATCCGGGTACACCACCATCGCCGCAATACCCACCAAAATCCACGGCCACGGTCGCAGGCAGTAATGTGCGACTGTGAACCACAGTGTGGCCAGAAACGAATGTTTTTCATCCCTGGCGGCAAACATTCGTTGAGCAATGTAACTTCCGCCATCTGCAATTTTAACTGCCCACCAGTTGACCGCGATAAATGCGATGAACGTGGTCACGGGCAGGAACGCCGAACCCACTTCCGGAACAAAACTTAGAATTTGCTCCGCTTTGTCTGCGTATATCATTCGAAGGTCTGCCTGAATTGCCGTCATTCCGCCATTTTCGTAAACGACGATGACAGCCAGTATAACCGAAGAGGACATAGCAATGACGAACTGCACAATGTCCGTAATTACAACACCCCAAAAACCGGACAGGATGGTGTAAGTAATCGCAATCACAAGGAGAATTCCCAGGGACCACCATTTGGGCCAATCCACAAACACGCCCAAAATTTTAAACATGGCCAGCATCACCCAGCCCATGATGATGCAGTTGAGCAGGATTCCCTCCCAAAGTGAGCGGAACCCTCTGAGAAATTTTGCTGGTCTGCCGGAGTAACGGATTTTCAAGAGTTCTAAGTCGGTGAGGATGTCGGCACGGTGCCAAAGCCTTGCAAAGAAGATGGTTGCCATGACATGGCTTGCCGCCAAATTCCACCAGAGCCAATTTCCGGCAATGCCTTCTTTCGCGATGACCCCGGAAACAAAGAGAGGCGTGTCAGCGGCAAACGTTGTGGCCACCATGGACGTGCCCGCAATCCACCAGGGAAGATTTCGACCTGATATGAAATACTCTGTTATGTTCTTGCCTGCCCGCTTGGAGAAGAAAACGCCAACGCCGATGGCAAATACCATATATAACGAAATTATGATCCAGTCTAAGAGAGCCAGTTGCATAGTTTTAAATATGATGCAATGTTAGTCGAGCTCGTCGATGAGTTCCAACATTCGCAGGCAAAACTCGAAAAATTATTCAGGATCGGGATTCGGATATTGTTGGTTCTGGCTGGAGTTTGGCCGCAGGTTTAGAGATAAGTCTCTTGGCTAATTTCGTCTGCGTTTGAATTGCCTTTTCAAACAGCTTATCAAAATCATGCTCACACTTTGCTTCTATTTCTAGATGGTGCTTTCGCACTTCTTCAACAATTGGACCTTTCCACATTTTTTATCACACCTCCATTAATTCTTCGGGACTGCATAGCACAGGCGTTCTTGTCCTTAATTTAGCATTAATTTTTTTAAAAGTCATTTTTACACGACCACTGACGATGTGCTTACAGTTTCCAACTAAGCAAATAGTCTATTTCATGCCAGACTGCAACAGCGAAATGAGCAGCATCAAGTCTTAGCCTTATCAGGAATGTCCAGTTCCCTAAAGTATTTCTAGGCGAGTTCTTGGATATCTCGATTGATCTTAAGTATGGACAGATCTTGGACAATCTGAAACCTTCTATCAGCAGCAGTTTGATCTCCAGCCGATATTTCTTGAATTACAAATGGTGAAACAAAAACATTCGACATTGGGACGTACTGTATCCCACCACTCCGTCGTAATTTGTTGATGAGCTGCTACTATTAAGTCTCTGCTTGGTTTGGCGGCCAGATAACTTACAATCGTTGTTTCGATGTATACTGTTGGCAAAGATACTAATCTCTACCAGTAAATCCAAACGATTTTACTAGAACCGGATGAATCTGTTCTATTCTTAGATTCATAGCAGAGACAACCTCCATGGGGCAATGAATGTGTAAGAAACTTATCCTTTTACAGATAGCCATAAAAAAAGCGCAACCAAAAACTGGTTACGCTTTTTAAATTCTCAAATCTATTAATATTATTCTTCTTCTTGGCGTTTCTTTTTTAGAGTTTTGATTTCGTCTCTCAGTCTTGCGGCGTCTTCATATCTTTCGTCGTTGATCGCCTTCTGCATATCTAATTCCAACTTAGCGACTTCATCCATGTCCTGGGTTGCAACCTCTTCTCCGCCGGCTGTTTCTTTTTCATTTACTGAGGCTTTGGTCATCACTTCTTCTTCGACAAAAATAGGGGCGTGCATTCTCAAGGCCAGGGCTATGGCATCGCTGGGTCGGGCATCGATTTCAGAGTTATTGCCATTGAGTTTCAGACTTATCAGTGCATAGTAAGTGTTTTCGCGAAGATCGCTTACGATGACTCTGGAAACTCTTGCTTCCACTGACTCCAACAAGTTCTTTATTAAATCATGAGTCAGCGGCCTTGGCGGAGTAATCTGCTCAAGTTGCAAGGCAATAGCTTGAGCTTCGGTGTTGCCAACCACAATCGGCAGCCAGCGGCTATTCACGTCATCTTTTAAAATGACCACAAACCGATTTGTGTGAGTATCTAACGTAACCCGATCAACTCTGACAGCGATTAACATAATTACCTCTCTACACTAAGATTTGTTGATAATAAGGCCCTGGTTACATTCTTGAGTTGATTTAAACATAAAGAATTAATCGACTACAGTCAAGTGAAATTTTGATCAAAATAATCCGACGAGAAATTAATTTTCAAAACAGAACAGTCGCGGGATGGGTTGTTTACAAAAAGTACGTTCAAAGCATCGGTATTGCTGACATGCCTGAGACGGTTCCGTAATTGCATGGCGTTTTGACCTCAAGGATCAATTATAAAGCACCTCGAGGATAACCCCACGATAATAGTGAGTTAATATGTCATCGAACTTTCTGCCTGAGTGGGCCATCACTGCCGCGCCAATTTGGCACATGCCCACCCCGTGCCCCCAACCGGCTCCCTTGAGAACGAAATTGCTCGCCAACTCTCTGGAAACGTTGCTTTTTTCAACGTAAAAACAGGAACTAAACAAGGTTTTCCGGGCTAGTGCTTGTCTTATGGGCAGCTCCCTACTTATGGTGAAACGTTTCTTTGTACCCACAACTTCCAGCTCTTTCACCCGACCGGAAACGCCTCTTGAAATGGGAATCAGATCGACCAATTGCCCAAAGTCTTCTCCGGTTTTTTCCCGGATAATCTCCTGCAACTCGATGCGCTTATATGCCACTTTCCAGCGAAAATATTTCTTGCTGTAGTTTAGAGCTTTAGGCGCGTCTCTTCTCACCGTGTTGCAAAAAACGTCCGGGCCGCTATCGATCCATTTGCGCACGGTTCTCGAGTTTTGCAGGGATGAACTCAACCGTTTTGCATTTCGGCCGCCGCTGTCTAAGATTCCGCGCAGATACGGTTTGGCATCCATGAGCCAGACATTTTCATTGTTTTCCGTATGACCTCCGCACAGGCCTGCGTAAAACGCTTCAACAATCTTATTGTGGTAAACCATAAAGATGCCCCGAGTGCTTTCCACAGCTCTCTCTGAGGATTTGGCCTGATTGGAATTGCCACTGAACACCTGGCAATGAACATCATCGCACAAATCAAAAGTCTCAAGCGGATGCCGCAATCCTGTTTTCGAAATGGCTTCGACCCGTGCCGCGATGGCCTGCGCCTTCAGGGCTTCCAGAGGGAAACTTACCGGCATTTCCGAGGGCACCACGCCTTTCAAATATTCCTCCAATGGAAGTTCATTGACTACCGTAATAAGTCCGTGGGTGTCGACCAGAAATTCGAGGGTGCGACCATATTTTCGGTGTTCGCTTTTTTCCCAATGAAATCCGCTACCCACATCCACATCCAAAATTTCAACCTGATTCGCAGTTAATTTAACCGGTTCTTTGGAATCGAAACTGTATTTGCTATCGAGATTTGTGAACCGTAACGTGCCTTCGGCTTTGCCCACAGGCACCTCAATAATTTCGGAGCCTGTCTTTTCTTGAATGGCAATCTGATAGACTTTTGCATCTTTTTCGGTTTCAAATTCCTTGTTTAGCACCACTTGGTAAACGGCGTCTTCAGTGTAGCGAATGGAGAGACTTGAGGGTCGGTCGTATTTGACAATGCGGACGCGCAATCCTTTGTTGTCCAGAAACCGGACAATATCCTCGGCTTTGATTCTGTCTTTGGTATTGCCAACCGCCAGCCGATATTTGATCCTCGCGGGTTTTGAGTCGACGGCTTCCACTCGCCACCGCTTTCCCTGTGCTCCGCGAATGGCAAAATCGCCATTTTTGCCTCGGAAACTGACGGGCCCATCAATTTTGAATTCAATGTCCTGTCTTTGCTCCAGAATGCCAATCCTTAAATTGGGGGGCTTGACCTCGTTCGGTCTGCGCGCGGGCGCTTTGCATGTCAGCAGTAAAAACGAAGTGAAGAATACAGAGAGCAGGGTCATTGAACCTATTTTACCAAGCGAAGTTCGAAACGAAATGTTTGGATTGTGCATGTTTCTCCATCGGAATCAGGGTACATTCGATGTTCTCTATTTCAGAAAAGAACAAACTATTTATTTATATTGCATAAATCTGAGGTTCAGGATATCCAAAGCTCGACACCTGGCTCGTCACTTCATGTGAGCGAAGCCGAAACATCGGGTATTCGAACCATTCTTCGACTTCGCTCAGAATGAAAAGGAATAGACCTTTTGATAGCTCTGAAAACGGTATTGTTGTTTTCGTCCACAGTTCCTGTGAAACCTTACAATTTTGCAGCTTGTACATGCATCCAGTCGAAGTTTCTCAACCGTCCTAAACTCACCCATCCCTCTTCTTCCCAAAGCTTCCACCAGGTAGTGTACTCTGGTTTTGCAAACTTTGCGCGGTCACGTCCCCATTTCAAACGATTTCGCTCCGGATCGTAATCCAGGGCAATTCCCCAGCTATGCATGGAGTAGCGTGTCCCGCCTCGCATCTTCCTGACATTGAGGCATCCGCCCCATAAATCCAGGCGCAGTCTCCGAATCCCATCAAGTCCATAACTATCTAAAACCCGGGAAAGGACTCTGTGCAAACTGTCGTGGACTTTCTCGTGGCACGAAAAGCTGTTAATCACCTTTCTTTTGTTCCACGAAAGTTTATGCGGATACGGCAGATCAATTCGAGTCTGGTTTTCACCGACGTCACCATAGAAACGCACAATGTCGTCCTCCGGGGTCTGTGTCGGCCATTCGTTGGGATTGACGTCCGGCAACTCCTCAGGGCGCCAAATTTCCGGCTCTCTGTCTTCGACGAGTATCTGTTGCAGACTGTCGAACGCAAATTCAGTTTGCGGCCCCCAGTAACCATCGGTCTCACCGGATTCTATGTTCTTCTCTTTTGCGAGGAGCTGAATGAATGCAACCGCTTTTCTTTTTTTGGACCAATCCTGTGGAATGCCTTTTACTTCATTCAAAGCAGAGAGCGTCCTCGGACCCAAAATCCCGTCCTCGGGACCCGCATCCAACCCCCTGGCGTTCAGTTGAGACTGAACAAACCGAATAGCTTTCTTCGTCATAATATGGTTTCCTTTTGCTTTGATTGTTTTTGGGGTGCCGTGAATTCAATCAAAAAACGGATTGTACAACCTTTCGACGCCTACCATCGAAGGCGCACCATGCCCGGGATAGATGATGGTATCATCCGGCAGGGCGAGAATCTTGTTCCAAACGTGCTGCGCCTCTTCTTGGAATTGCTTGCGTCCAGCCGTGCCGCCCACGGCGCCTGCAAAAATGGCATCCCCAACAAACACAAAAGGCTTGAGATAAAACGAGACGCCGTCCGGGGTGTGTCCCGGTGTTGCCAGCACGGATATCTCAGAGTCTGCAAAAGCAATCGTGTCGCCTTCTGAAATCCGATGGTCGTACTTTTTGGTTGAGGCATAAATGGGAACGTTAATCCACCTCTTGAAATCCTTGACGCCATCTATGTGGTCGTAATGCGAATGCGTCAGTAAGAGCATTTTCAAGTTGAAGTCATTCTTTTGAACAAAGTCCTCGATCTGAGCTTCAAACGCACCGCAGTCCACCAGAAACGCGTCTCGTGCGTCTTCATCGTAGCACAAGAAGCTATTGACATAGTTGACTTCTAAAGGGAAATGGATGACTTTCATGGTCAAAACCACCAGGTTTGTTCTTGAAAACCTCTGTAACTATCAATGCATGCCAAAGACGACAGGATGATTTTGGATCACTCGATTGTTAAATGGTTAAATTGTTCAATTGTTAAAGATAGATTCTAGCAACATAACAATGTAACCATTTAACCATTTAGCAATTTGTGTCCTTTGCATCTCTACGACTTTGCGTGCGTTTCTTTTTCTTGTTTCACCCGCCAGGTTAGGCGCAACTCAAAACTCAGCGCCATTCGTATTGTTTTCCGAAAAGTCCAGGTTCCCAGGAGTGATATCCATCAATTTGGCTCGTTCAAACACCGCTCCCGAAATATTGGCCTCGGTCAAATTGGCTCCGGTTAAATCGGCTTCTCGACAAATGGCTCGGTTTAAATTGGCCCCTTCAAAATTTGCGCTGGAAAAGTTAGCACGGCCGGGTCGAATAAAGTAAAGGTTGGCCTTTTTGAAATTGGCTTTTCGAGCGTCGGTTCCCACCAAATTCGCACGATTTAAGTCGGCCTCTTCGAAGTTGGCCTCGAACAATAAGGCGCCCCCGAAGATGACAAACGCGCCGCGACTGGCTTTTGCATTCGCTCCCTTCAGATTTGCAAAGGCGAAATTAGCGCTCTCAATAATTGCACCTTCAAAATTGGTACCAATCAGATTCGCGTGGCGTGCAGAAACCTTACTTAAATTGGAATTCGAAAGTTCGGCAAAACTGAGGTTTGCATAATTCAAAACCGCATCGGTTAAATTGGCCTTGGTCAGGGAAGCACCGTCGAGCAGAGCGCCCTCCATGTTCGTCGCAGTGAGGTCAGCTTCGGTGAGGTCCGCGGCTTCAAGATTTGCCCGACGAAAATGGCTGCCGGAAAATTTGGCATTCAGCGTTGCATTCTTAAAATACGTGCCGACAAAGTTGCAATTCTCAAACTGTCCCCCCGCGAGGTTCAGACTCCGGAAGTTGACTTTTGCAAAATAGCCGTTCGACAAATCATGTCCTTCTTTCACCAGCGACACAATTTTCTCCCGGTATTCCGATTTGTCCTCGGTGTGCTGCCAACAAAAATCAGATTCGGTGACCGCATCAAAGTAGCAGCCGGATTGTTTACACGGTTTCTGAGCCATCTTATCTCAACTGTAATATCCAAACTCTTTCAATGTTCTCTCATTTTGCCGCCATTTTTCTCTGACCTTTACCCACAGTTCCAGAAAGACAGGCCGGCCTAAGATGAACTCGATTTCCTCACGGGCGAGTTTTCCGATTTGCTTCAGTGCAGCGCCTTTCTTGCCAATGAGAATGCCCTTTTGGCTGGCCTTTTCCACGTAAATATTTGCCTGGATGTAATCTTTTTGGTTTTTACGCTCAACAAACTCTTCGACCTTCACTGTCGTGGAGTAGGGGATTTCTTCCCCATATCTTTGAAACACTTTCTCACGGATGATCTCCGAAACCACAAATCTTTCCGGATGGTCCGTGATTTGATCCGGCGGATAGAATGGCGGTCCGACGGGTAAAGCTTTCACAATTTCATCCTTCAAAATATCCAAGCCATCGAGTTTTAAAGCCGAGATGGGAACCATGGATTGAATGTGTTCAAATCGTCGGAAAAAATCCATCAAGGGCAATACATCCTTTTTGAGGATACGATCCATTTTGTTGATGATTAACAAGCAGGCTTGTTTAGTCCCCTCCAGAAAAGCAACGTCTCGATCGTCGGGCATCGAAGCCGCCTCCACCATAAAGAGTACCAGGTCTGCATCAGTTAAGGCTCGCTGAACGGCTCGCAGCATGGCATTCTCCAGCTTGTATTTGGGTTCCAAAAGTCCGGGCGTATCCAAAAATACAATCTGGTAGTTTTCGCCGTTGAGAATGCCTCGGATTTGGTGTCTGGTTGTTTGCGGCTTTCGTGTGACGGATGAGACTTTGAAATTGAGAAGATTGTTGAGTAGTGTAGACTTGCCGACATTGGGCCGACCGACAATTGCCACATATCCTGCTTTGAAGCTTTTTTCAGCGTTTTGAGCCAAGGTTTCTCCCTGGTTTCAAGCGAAGAAGCAAAGAGATTTCGTCCTTTTCGTTAACTTACGTTTGAGCGAAAAGTCGCCCAACGGAGCTGAGGCAGCAGTTTCTCGTTCAGATAGTGTTGAGCCTCATGAAGGTGCGACCATTAATAAGCCTTCGCAACCACGACCCGTTCCTGCGAACTCTTTCCGCACAAGAGGCACGAACCCGTTTCTTTTTCGTTGTTCATTGGGATGCAACGGATGGTGGCCTTGGTTTCGTCTTGCAGTCGATCTTCGCATGCTCGTTCACCACACCAGTGAACGCGAAAGAACCCGCCGGGATCGTCGATGTCTTTCTTGAATTGCTCATAATCGTCGCAAACAAATATGTTGCGCTCTCGAAGGTCCTTCGCCTTCTTAAATAGATCGTCCTGAATCGTCGTCAAGAGCGTTGAAATGTGTTCCTTGAGATTATCGATACTTCGGAATTTCTTGTCGCCGGTGTCCCGGCGGACGATGACCACCTGATCTTGTTCGACGTCCTTGGGTCCGATTTCGATTCTAATGGGGACACCCTGCTTTTCCCATTCGTTGAATTTCCAGCCAGGGCGATAGTTTTCGCGGTCGTCTATTTTATATGAGAATGCGCCATCCCAATCTTTGGTCATAGAATCTAACTTTGCGCGGATGGCCTTTTGGTGCTCTTCGGTACTCCAAATGGGAACGACGACCACCTGAAGTGGCGCCAGTTTTGGCGGAAGCACCAAACCGTTGTCGTCGCTGTGGGTCATGATCAGCGCCCCGACCAATCTTGTGGACACGCCCCAACTGGTTGCCCAAACGTAGCGCAGGTCGCCGTTTTCGTCTTGAAATTTAACATCAAAGGCTTTGGCAAAATTCTGTCCCAAATTGTGTGATGTGCCGGCTTGTAGTGCGCGTTTGTCCTGCATCATGCCTTCGATACAGTATGTCCGCAGGGCGCCGGCAAATCGTTCTTTTTCGGTTTTCAACCCGGCAATGACCGGCAATGCCAGATAGTCCTCAGCAAATCGGGTGTAAACATCCAGGATACGCAACGTTTCTTCTTCGGCTTCTTTTTCGGTGGCGTGGGCGGTGTGCCCTTCCTGCCAGAGAAACTCCATGGTTCGCAAAAACAGGCGCGTTCTCATTTCCCAACGCACGACGTTCGCCCATTGATTGATTAACAGAGGCAGATCTCGATAAGACTGAATCCAGTTTTTGTACATGGACCAGATTACTGTCTCCGAGGTGGGCCGAATCACCAG
>JABAHS010083725.1_pt3 | contig 23051 bp, 20 predicted proteins | sample 7062111 | NCBI WGS metagenome assembly JABAHS01 (sample SAMN14534600, study PRJNA622989) | marine sediment metagenome | biome: marine biome [ENVO:00000428]; feature: marine pelagic biome [ENVO:01000023]; material: deep marine sediment [ENVO:00002113]; isolation source: pool of 4 deep marine... | reverse complement strand
ACCCCGCCCTCTGTATTGATCCCATCCTCGAGTCCAGTAACAACCACTTCCGATACAGCCAAAGGGTCTGCTAGTTCAGGGGTGTTTCCGATGGATAACCGGAACCTCTGCTGGTCGGCAAATTGGGTGCCCGCCGGTTGGAAGTTGAGATACACTTCCAGCAGGGTGAGCGTGTCCGTCGTGGTAAAGAAATACTCAAATTCAGAAGATTGTGCGCCCAAATTTTGAGGAGAGTTGGTCAGGGGAATAGATATCTCTCCTGCCGGACCGCTGAGCCGCACAAATCCGCCGATTAAAACCACATCCGCCTGTGCAGGATTGACGCTCAATTTGACCCTGAACTCGCGGTTCCCCGGCAGGATTGGCGGCGGGTCAGCAACAAAGGACAATCCCTGGGTCTCCCCGCTGGAATCAAAGGCAATCTGCTTCTCCATCTCCATCAGCGGGATGATCAATCCTTGGGTTTCCGCAACCATCAGGGAAACCATCTGCCGCTGGCCTTCCGTCACGACATTTTTATAGGTAACCTCGTTGAGCACACCCGCCTGCTTGGGCAAAAAGCTGGAGAAGTACGGGGAAGTCTCGTTGATCATCAAATCATACGGGAAAGGAAGCGGCTGGGAATAAACGCCGTCCCCGGTTTCGATCTTCAGGTTCAGCGGCCCGGGCACATTTTGGTAGATCCAATCTGAAGCTTCAACCCGCGTGATCGGCCGGGAATAAATTTGTGCAAAAGCCACTGCCCAAACAGCCGTGAGCACCAGCGAAGACACTATCAACACGGCGGCACCCGAGCGCAGCAGAGTTCTGGCGCGGGGCGATTTCCCCGCCGCGTCCCAAAGTGCTATCACCGCCCAGCCGGCAAATATCGCCAATGTCGGGTAAATAGGAATCTGGTAGCGCATGGTCGGGTTGAAGGCCAGCGACTGCCAGGTGAAATAGAACGCGGTCCAGGCCCACAGCACCAGGTGCTTGCGCCAGCTGCCTTTCAGCATCTGCCATCCAGCCAGGAAACCTCCCCAGGCCATCACGCTCATTGGCAGACCCATCCCCCAAAGCACCATATTTTTGAATGAGAACCAGACCGGACGGCGAGCCCATTGGATCGAGGGCGGCCAGTCGAAGTCTCCATTCGCCTGGTTCATCAATTCGGTCATATTATCTACCCAGCGCTCGTTGGGAATCATCCCAAAAAAGCCAGGACCGTTAAAAGCATATGGTTGGAAAACTCTGAAAGATAGGAAACTGACCACCGCGGCCAGCAGCACATAACCAGACGCCAACCATGCAGCATCTACCCGGTTAGATCGATCCATTTTTGAAATCCGCACCCATAATGCCAGCGGCAGCACCACGGCAATGGGCACAGCATTGAGCTTTGAAGCGGCGGCCATCCCCAAGGCAATCCCAAATAAAACAAAGAGCCGCGGCCGGAAGGGAGGCGCACCGGCTTTGGACTTTTCTGTCGCCACCAGTACAGCACAATAAATTGTCAGCATGGTGAACAGGTTCAGGAAAGTATCGACTGCAAAAAAGTGCGAGAGTTGAATCTGGAGCACAGTGAATGCTGAGAATGTGGAAGCAATGATCCCCACTCGGCGGTCAAAGAGGCGCGAGGCAGTCAGATACACCAGGAGAACCACAACAAGGTCCGCGATTGCCGAGAGCTGGCGACCAACTACCATGATTTCACTATATCCTGTCTGGCCGATCCATTCCGCTACATAGCGCACCAAAAAGATGGGCAGCGTTCCATAGACAAAAAAGCCGTAACCCACATTGTGCGGATTCAAGGTTGAATTGGCAGTATCCCAATAGTCACCAAACCCGCGCACTGTGGTCAGGGCAGTTTCTACATTTACCAGATGACGTTCATCAGGATGAAGGTACTGTTCTGCAGCCCAATCGATACCGTTGAAGCGCAGCAGCGCAGCTGCCATCAGCAGCAAAACAAGCAGCAGGTCATACACCCACTGGTGGCGTTTTGCAAGGCTGAGCTTGGATGGTTGTGATCCAGTTTCGGTCATCACGCTGGGTCTCCCTTGCTACGGAACATAATAGATATAAAAGCTTTGGGCTGGAATATCAGCTTCATAAATCGAGACCTGTCCTTCTGGATAATACGATTGTAAAACTTCCATTCCTCCGATGTCATCGATTTTGACCAGGAACAATTTCGGGGAAGGGGCATCAAGGGTCTCATCCAGATCCTCAGGCCAAATGGCGAAGTCTTTTACCGGAAAACCGGCATTGATCCCCACCAATCGGGTATCCACCCAATGCGGGTAGGCGATCACCCATGCCTGGTCCTGAGACCCAACGGTATCCGTGAACTGCTTGACGACAGCCCCCAATTCAGAAGTGTTCCAGACCGAAGGAGCGTATTGGTCCGGGAAGGTATGGAATGTCAGCTGGTAATTTTGGCCCATCGAGATAAGAACCAGCACTGCAGTAATTAATAGGGCGGTCCTTCTGCCATTCATCCCGCCAATCTGATCTCTCAATGAGCGCAGCACAGCTTCGAAGCCCATGGCTGCTAGAACAAACACGACAACCGCAACCCCGGCGGCCCGGTTGGGTGCCGGATTTTCCGCCGGATAAGCCAGCACAAGGGTCGACGGCAGCATCAGGATCGGGATGCCGAACAATAAAAAGCCATCTTCCCAGCGCCATTTCCTCAGATACCGCACCAGGACAAGGCTGGCTCCAAGGATTAGCGCCGCTCCGGAAACCATATCCAGGCTGGGCGTGTGGGGAATGGTATTGACCCAGATACTACCGCTGTCATAATTAAACATCAGCAAACCGTTCCAGACATTTTGGAGGAAAACACCCACCAGCGCCCACCCGCTGGCCATCTGGTCTCCAACCTCTACATTCGTAAGCCGGGTCATCGTGCGCTGGATGAAAAGTTCTGGCATTTGAGCCCAAACCCGCAGCAAGGGCAAAAAGATGGTTAACGAGATAAAGGCCACCAACCCCAACCGGGTGACAGCATCCTGGAAAGATACCTGACGGCGGTTATGCAGCCAGTAAAGGAAAAAAACAACCACAACCATTATTGGGACTACCCTGAACGGCGAATAACCATGCAGACCGATTCCCAGGAATATTCCGCTTAGAAACAAATATTTTTTCTTACCCGTACGCAAACCACGCACCAAATAATACAGTGCTGGAGCTGCAAATGCCGGATAGAGAATAAATCGCAGCGCCACCCGGGCAAGGACATTCGGCCAATAGGAGATGCCGCCAAACAACATCGCCAGTAGCCCTACCCTGGGATTGCCCAACTCTTTCCCGAGCAGATAGAGGTAAGGCAGCATCACAATTCCCAAGAACACTGTCCCGATCTTCATGCTGAGGAAGGAAAACCCGGTGTCAAAAAGCCTGATCGTCCAGGCGATTAAGTAAAATTGCAAGCCTTCCCGGCCCGTGTTCCGGGGGAAGAAGATGCGGGTTTCCCCTTGAGTCAGGTCGTACACATCCCAGAGTTTTTCTGCCTGGTCGCTGAACATTTCTGGGACCACTTCTCCCAGCTGGTAGGTGCGAAAAAAGACGGCCACTGCCATCACAGCTAAAATGAGCACCATTTGCCGGGAGATGGTCATCTTCCACTCTCTCTGCCGGAAAAAACCAACCACCCGGCTGTAAATTTCACCAAATTTTGGCCGCGGAATCCAGAAGGACCACACCACCAAACCGATCCCGGCAAGCCAAAGCGTAACATTTAAATCAGTGTAAAGGTTATTGGAAAATGAAAAGAAGGCGATCAATGACACAAACACCCCAGCCGCCAACAAACGGGGATCAAAGATAAGGTCTTCGTGCTCTTTCTTGCCCGCTTTTGGCAGCACCAGGGACAGCTCGCCTTTCCAGACTGCCCACCAGGCCGTTAGCACGGCCAGCAGAATGAAGATCCCACCTGTGAGACCTTTGCGCAGGGGTGGCATCAGGACGTACTGCCCAACCAGTGCAAGGAACAACGACCCAAACACCCTCCAGGGCATCGTCCCCAAAACCGTTTTCCTGGGTTCAGCCCTATCTTCAAATAGCTGGACTTCTTCTGCTTCCATAATTGGAGGGACGACCGCGTGCTCGCTGGCAGCTGGGATTTCCGGAGCCGGTCCGCGCCACGGCATCAATTTAGCAAGCACATAATCCAGGACGGTCGGTTCAGTTTGTGGTTGTATTTGTTGATCCGATTTCGACTCAGTCATCATCTTTAGATGGTATATCCAATTTATTCACAGTCACCAAGTATACTCGCTGGCTTGAAATGTGTACATATCCACATATTTTCCGAGAGGATTCTAAAATCTAGCAAGTTTGGCATTGTAACAGGTTCGATAGTTGTTCTGCACAAAACTCAGACCAATGACCATATACCAGCATTCATTATAGTGAAAGTTCTTTGATTCAGAAAGCTGATTTAATCCATCGAATTTTTGATTTACTGCTTGCGCGCGATGAAAAAGGTGTAGGTGCCGTCTGGGCGGGGTTCGGTTTCGGCGTATGGTCGAACCATTTTTTCAGTTAGCCACAGGTTCCAGCGGCTGGGAGCAATCATCCAACGATTTAACAACTTCTTTGGCAGCAAACTCGGCGCTCCCAGGTAGTGCCCCCACTCCAGGACATGCAGAGATTGGGGTGAAAAATAATGCCACCAACGCTCCAATGAGAAACCAGCTCGCTCCAGCCGTGCCTGCCATACCTCAACCGGATCAGCATGTTCCGTGCGCGACATGTTCATGAACCAGTCCTGATACCTTCGCGCCAGCCTGTTCATCCCGATGGTGCGCAGAAAAGCATGAACCGACAGTTGTTGGTAATATCCTGGATTGGGGCAGCAAAACAGGAAAGGAGCACCCGGACGCAGCACCCGGCTGGTTTCAACCAGGACATCATCAATGTGCGGGATATGCTCCAGAACAGAATTACTGAGCGCACTGGCGAAATAACCATCTGGGAAAGGCATCTCGGCTCCATCTGCCTGCACCAAACCATCATACGCATAGGGATAGCGCTGAGACTCAACCAGCGGTTCCCACCACGGGTCCAGCCCTACATTAATCTGAAAATCGAAGGTCAGGCTGGCAAAATGGCCGTCTCCGCTGCCCAAATCCAGTACCGGCTCAGGCAAATCCAAATCCTGATAATAGCTGGCCTCAACCGAGCGCAGCAGCGCTCGAAAAAATGGGAGAGATTTCAGCTGCGGCCAGAGAAAATCCTGGTCATCCTGAATCTCAACCTGTGTCAAATTTTCATTATCTCTATCAAACCTAAATCGGCCGAGGATCTTCCGCCCGCCGAAAATTTCCGGCAGCCACTCGGCGCTGTCCGCCCACATTTCCTCATAAGGAATATCTTCCAGTTTCACCCAAAAGGGATCAATCTCCCGGCTGGATTGAGGATCGCCGCGCCAACGTTCCACCAAATAGACATACACAATCCGGTCCCACTCTGGTTTTGCCGGGAAGAGGAAAGTCAATTTCGCCGCCCGCTGCAGGTCCTTTTCCCGGATAGTTACTTCCAGTTCTTCCTGCACTTCTCGGACAGCAGCCTGGAAAACCGTTTCATCTGCCTCAACGGTTCCCCCCACTCCTACAATTTTTCCGGCGCCAAATCCGGTCTTCTTTCTCGCCAGCAGTACCTCATCAAGTCGTCCGGTCTCAGCATCCCTCCTTACTAAGAGGCAGATTGTATTTAACAGCATCGGGCCTCCCTCCCCACTGCAAAAAAACCCTGACTGCCTGGAGACAGAACACATGCAAGCATTNNCAGGGCCTGACTGCCTGGAGACAGAACACATGCAAGTATTTTAAGGAAATTTGAGAAGTCGGAATTCTGAGGCCAGGCATCCATATCTATGTCCATTACGCGCATCCTTCTCCAAAAATCATGGGGAAAAATCACCCTATTCTGTCAACCTTTGGCGGTTCTGGACGAGGGAATAAATATCCCGGATTGAAATCCCCTCCCTGGCGAGGGCGATAAAGCCCAAAAGGATGACCACCAGTAAATATAAACCATGGGTCACCAATCCATGGGCAAGACCATTGGCCGTATCCGCGGAAAGGGCGATAAACGCGCTGACGACCGCCGCCTCGTAAACACCCAGGTTTCCCTGCGTAGAAGGCGCGGCAACTCCCAGTGCTGCGGCACCAACCACAAACCCCGCTTCGACAAGACTTGGGTCAGGATAGAAAGAAGTCAGCACCATGCTATTCCAGGTAATTGATAGGATCCAGGTCACCGCCATCCAGAAAAAAACCAGCATAAAGCGCCTGGGACTGCGCAGTGCGGCCAGGCCTTGCAGGAACAGGGTTAATTTCTCCTCCCCAAATGCTTTCAACTTCGGCCACCGCCCGGTAATTCTGGCGAACAGCCCCTGTACCCATTCGGGGTTGAGCACCATGACGTACAGGATCGCAAAACCCAGCAAAAACAAAACCAGCGCAACCATTGCCGCAGTAAACGCCCAATCTGCACCCACGACAAAGGGAATCGTACCCAGCAGCAGCCCGGCCATAAAACCGAGATCGAAGATGCGCTCAACGACTACCGTTGGGAAGGCTTCCCAAAACGAAAGCGGGGTGCGCATCCCCAGCACCATCGCCCGGCCCATCTCCCCCAGCCTGAAGGGCAAGATGGTGTTGAGTAGATAGCCGATTGTCTCCGCTGAAAAGGCGACTGACAGGGACACCTGTTCCTGAAGCAGCACCCTCCAGGCCACTGCCCGGGTAACGAATGCCAGCACCAAGATCAAAACCGCTGCCAGGATACGCCCAAGCTCTACCTGGCGGAAAGCCTCGGCAGTTTTCCCCAGGTCAATTTGAGAAAGTAGTACCGCGATGGTAATCCCGCTCACCAAAATCCCGGGGAGCATGCGCGCAAAGGTATTTTTTTTAACCTCTTGGGGTTGGTTCGGCTCAGTCATCTCCCAGACGAAGCACGGCCAGGAAAGCCTCCTGTGGAATCTCCACGCTCCCGACCATCTTCATGCGTTTTTTCCCTTTCTTTTGTTTTTCCAGCAGCTTGCGCTTACGGGATACATCCCCACCGTAGCATTTGGCCAACACATCCTTCCGCAGGGCTTTGACATTCGCCCGTGAGATCACCCGGTTGCCGGCCACCGCCTGGATGGGTACGACAAACAGCTGGCGGGGGATTAAATCCTTCAGTTTGGTGATCAAAGCCTGGCCGCGTTGGTAAGCATGGTCTTTGTGTACGATTGAAGCCAGCGCATCGACCGGTTCCCCATTCACCAGGATTTCCAGCTTGGTCAGGTTTTCCGCCCGGTACTCTTTAAACTGGTAATCCAGAGAAGCATAGCCGCGAGTGCGGGACTTGAGGACATCGAAAAAGTCCACGATCAGCTCAGAAAGTGGAATCTCGTAATTTAGCTGCACCCGGCCGGGTGCAGGATACTCCTCGCTGAGGTACACACCGCGCCGCGTGGTGGTCATGTCCATGACCGGCCCATAATAGTCCGTGGGGGTAAAGACCTGGATATTCATCCAAGGCTCTCGTATTTTCTCAATAGTACCCTCATCAGGGAGTGAAGCGGGCGACTCAATCAACAGGCTGGTGCCGTCATTCAGGATGACCTCGTATTCCACCGAAGGAGCGGTGATAATGATATCTAAATCGTATTCGCGCTCCAAACGCTCCTGGATGATTTCCATATGGAACATCCCCAGGAAACCGCAGCGGAAGCCGAAATTAAGCGCCTGCGATGTCTCAGGCTCAAAGACCAGCGAGGCATCGTTGAGCTGAAGTTTCTCAAGCGCCTCCTTGAGGTCGGAATAATCCTCGCCTTCGATCGGGTAGATTCCGGCAAACACCATCGGTTTGGCTTCCTTATAGCCCGGCAGCGGAGCCGGTTTTTGTTTTGATTTCAGAGTTACGGTATCACCTACCCGGCTCTCGGAAACGGTCTTCAGACCGGTGGCAATATAGCCGACCTCTCCGGCGTTCAGGATTCCAGTCGCTTTCAGCTGAGGGGCAAACACGCCGATTTCAACCGGGCGGAAGTTTACACCGGTCGCCATCATGTGCAGGTCGTCGGTCTTCTCCAGCTTACCGTCCACCACCCGCACATACGCCACCACTCCTTTGAAGGGATCGTAATGCGAATCGAAAACCAGGGCGCGCGGGGGTCCTTCGGGGCTTCCTTTTGGCGGAGGCACCTGGTTTACAACCGCTTCGAGCACGGAGGTCACATTCTTCCCCTCCTTAGCCGAGATACGCAGGATTTCATCCTGCGGAGTGCCTATCAGGTTGCTGATTTCTTCCGCCAACTGGTCTGGTTGTGCCGCGGCCATATCGATCTTGTTGATCACCGGGATGATCTCCAGGTCGGCTTCCAGCGCCAGGTACAGGTTGGCGATGGTCTGTGCTTCCATACCCTGGCTGGCATCCACCACCAGCAGCGCACCCTCGCAGGCGTTCAGGGCGCGGCTGACCTCGTACCCGAAGTCCACGTGACCGGGGGTATCGATCAGGTTGAGCTGGTACGTCTCCCCGTCCTGGGCAGTATAGTTCATGCGCACTGCCGAGGCTTTAATCGTCACGCCTTTCTCGCGCTCAAGGTCCATGCTGTCCAGCACCTGGTTGGTCATATCTCTATCCGAGATAGTGTTCGTGACCTGCAGCATACGGTCCGCCAGCGTGGATTTGCCGTGATCGATATGGGCGATGATACAGAAATTTCGTATATGGTCGAACATAGTCGCTGGAAGTATACCAGTTTTGTCAGGTAGCCGTTAGTCCGGTCGTCGATCAATCCTGAATGGCAAAATCAATTAACCCACCAATATCCGCGGATTGTTTACCTGGATATTCAAGATAAGCCAGAAATTCAATATTCCCCTTAGGGCCGGTGATCGGGGAGCGCGCCAGCCCGAGGATTCCGAACCCTTCCCCCACCGCAAAGGAGAGCGTTTCTTCCAACACTGTACGGTGGATCTCGGGGTCTTTGATCACTCCCTTGCCGCGCGCCGCTTGCTTGCGCCCGGCCTCGAACTGCGGTTTGACCAGCACCACAGCCTTCCCAACCTTCGCCCCATACCAGTGCTTGAAGACCGGCAGCAGGAGTTTCAGAGAGATGAAAGAGGCATCCACTGTCACCAGATCAACTGGTTTCGGCAGTCTTTCCAGGTGGCGGGCGTTGGTGCCTTCCATCACCACCACGCGCTCGTCGGTTCGCAGTTTCCAATGCAAAATCCCCTGCCCGACATCGATGGCGTACACTTTGCGCGCCCCGTTCTGCAGCAGGCAGTCGGTAAACCCGCCCGTCGATGCACCGATATCGGCACACACCAGGCCGCTGACCTCCAATTGGAAGGTCTCAATCGCCCCTTCCAGCTTCTCTCCGCCACGGGAGACATATTTCGGTCCCAGATCGACCTCTAGCTTTACATCCGGCAGGTAGCTGACGGAGGGCTTGGCGACCACCTGCCCGTCAGCGCGCACCTGCCCGGCCATCACCAGGCGCTGTGCCAGCGAACGGCTCTCAACAAGGCCGCGTTCCACCAGGAGGATATCCACGCGCACTTTCTTCATATCCTGATTGTATCAAGGATTCATTTTTTCTTAATCCAAGAGTATTTGAATTTTCAGAAAATTCACTATAATTTAAACAACCAGACGAAGTATCCCCCATAATCAATTAAGGTAAACGATGAAACACATAAAACTNNNNACCCCGACCATGCCACCTCCAACCCGGACGTAAACGCGACAATTGCCGCCCTGCTCGACAAAAATATCGATACCTTGTTGAACACCATCCAGATGAATTCACAACCATGTACAACACAAGATGGGCTGGGAGGTCCGCCAAAATGCCCGGCGGGGATTAATGATGGGACAGTGTTGTCCTTCTTTCCCGTCATCGGCCCTGGGGAAGGCTCCCACCTCAACCCAGATGAGGTCGGCAGAGTCTTCGACTACCAGCAACCGGTTCTCTTTGCTGTGGTGCAGATAAACCCACCAGAGACCTATGACCCGGTATTCCCCTCAGGGAGCTATGCGGTCATCCTTGAGACGGAACCCCAGGGATTTGCGCGCACCTTCCGGCTAGGGGAGCAGGGCGAAATTGTGCGGGTCGATTACACAGTCTGGAGTGCAGAACAAGAGATGAGCAATATTGAAGGGACTACCCTCTATCAAAAATGATCCGGGATTGAGTTACAAAATATTCAAGACAGAAAAATAATGAGAAAAACTCCCCCCCAGCACAAACAGATGCCAGATGGCGTGATTGTAAGGTAGTTTCTTCCAAAGATAAAAGACTACCCCCGCAGTGTAGCAAAGCCCTCCGATGAGGAGCAGCACAAGACTGTTTACTGCCACCTCCTGCAATAATTCTTTCCCGGCAATCACTGCCAGCCATCCCATCGCAAGATATAACACCACCGATGCCCCTTCCCAGCGGGAGATGATCCAAAATTTCAGCACCAGTCCCAGAACGGCCAGACCCCAGATGACCCCAAAAAGGCTCCATCCCCAAGGGCCACGCAGATTTACCAGCAGGAAAGGCGTATAGGTCCCGGCAATCAAAAGGAATATGGCGGAATGGTCAAACTTCTTCAGCACCTGCTTCCATTTCGGCACCGAGACAGCGTGATAAAGGGTAGAAGACAAATAGAGCAGCACCAGCGAAGACCCGTAGATCGCGAAACTGACGATGTGCCAGGTATCTCCTTGTTGAACTGCCCTCACAAGCAGATATACCAACCCCAGTACGCTGAAGACCGTACCTGCACCGTGCGTCAGATAATTTAAAAGTTCTTCTCTGCTGGAATAGTACCAGGCATTTTTAGAACGTGGTTTTTTCATCAAAAATTTTTCTCCGCTGAAACAAGTTTTGGTTGTCATGCCAGACGACACTTCAAGCATAAACCAACTAAGGAAAAACATCAACATGCCACCTCGCGAGCAAAAATCAGGCAAGATCACGAATAGGTTGACGGATCAACCAATGTATGTTTAAGGCTGAATCTAAATTATTGACAGGATCAATGATTTATGTTTGATACTGAACGTGGGTCAGCCGTGTCGGTCATTAATCATCGTGGAAAAAATTGTCTCTTGTTTGCTACCTTTCTCCTGTGGTTTATGCTATCATTCCGGTATGCTGATTGCACTGATCAAAGCCATGCGTCCCAGGCAGTGGGTGAAAAACATATTGATCTTTGCCGCGGTGGTCTTCGACCGCAAGATTGGTGATCCCAGCGCGCTGCTTTCGACAATCGCAGGTTTTCTGTTGTTCAGCCTGGTGGCCAGTGCCATTTATCTGATCAACGACATTACTGATGTCCAGGCCGACCGCAACCACCCTACCAAGAAAAACCGCCCCATCGCCTCAGGGAAACTCCCCATCCCGCTTGCTGGGACAACAGCAACGGCTCTCCTGGTGATCAGCCTGCCGCTGGCGTATTTGCTCTCGCCCGGGTTTGCCTTGATCTGCCTGGTATATTTCCTCCTCAATCTTGCTTACTCAATATGGCTAAAGCATATCCTTTTGATCGATGTGCTGGTTTTGGCCAGTTTTTACGTTCTCAGGGTCGCTGCGGGGGTAACGATGATCAACGTCGAGCGGTTTTCACCCTGGCTGTACATTGCGACCACATTTTTGGNNGGCATGATACCTTCAATAACACCCGCAAAGTGCTTTCCAATTATACGCTTCCGTACCTCGACCAATTAATCATGATCGTGCTCACGATCACCATCGTCACTTACAGCCTGTATACCTTTTCTGCGCCTAACCTGCCCGACAACCACATCACCATGCTGACGATTCCCTTCGTGATCTACGGCGTCTTCCGCTACCTGTACCTGATCCAGGTAGAAGGTCACGGTGAGGCCCCGGAGGAAATCGTGCTGACCGACAGGCCGTTCCAGATCAATATCATCCTTTGGTCAGCCTCAATCTTGACCATCTTCTACATCTTCTAAAATTATGCCTGCAATCACTGCATCGGCTCCCGGAAAAATCATCCTGTTCGGAGAACACGCCGTTGTGTACGGACAGCCAGCGATCGCCGTCCCGGTTCACCAGGTACAGGCGCGGGTGGTTGTCAAAGCGCAGCCCGGTAGTGCAGGCATTAATGTACTGGCGCCGGACATATCCCTCTCCAGCACGCTGGCAAAGCTGCCCCTCGAAGATGCAGTCGCCAAAGCAATCCACCTGACCCTGGACTCTTTGGGAATCAAAGAGCCGCCAGCCTGTTCCCTGATCATTTCTTCAACCATCCCCCTGGCTGCCGGCTTGGGGTCAGGAGCGGCTGTTTCAGTGGCCATTATCCGGGCGCTTTCCGGCTTTATGGGACACTCGCTGCCAGACGATACCGTGAACGAGATTGCCTTCGAAGTGGAAAAATTGCACCACGGCACCCCGTCCGGGATCGACAACACCGTGATCACCTATGGAAAACCTGTCTACTTTATTAAGGGGGAGGAAATAAAAACGATCGAAATCTCCCAGCCTTTTACGCTGGTGATCGGGGATACAGGTATCGTCACCCCCACATCTGAAACCGTCGGGGATGTGCGCCGGTCTTACGAAGCCGAACCGGCATTATTTGAGAATTACTTCAAGATGTGCGGTATGATCGCCACAAATGCCGCCATATCGATCCAGAATTCTCGCATCCCATCACTTGGCCCCCTGATGAACGACAACCACGATATACTCAGCAAGATGGGCGTTTCCAATCCGGAACTCGACCGATTGGTTGAGGCCGCCCAATCTGCCGGCGCGCTGGGCGCTAAACTCTCAGGGGGAGGACGCGGGGGGAATATGATCGCACTTGTAGACTCGCAAAGCGCGTCAGCCGTTGAATCCGCCCTCATTCAAGCTGGTGCCTCCAGGACCATCATCTCAACGGTGCAGTAATCTATCCTAAATGATCAGGATCTCTGACGGGAAGAAAAGTAATCCAAAGACCACAAAAACAATCCCAACGATCAAGATCGCAGTAACCGCCAGCAGAAATCCGGAATCAGCCTGTTGTCTGCCCTGAATTTTCAGCATCACATTTTTCCAACGCACGGTACGTGCTGCCCAATCCTGCCCCAACAAGATGAACGCCATGAAGCTAAATATCACCAGAACGACAAACACCAAATCAGCGGTGTTTCCTTGCTGAAAGAGACCGACAAAAGTCAGCCACCCGCCATGTACCAACAGCAACCCGTTGATGCGGATCGCGTCCATCAACCGTTCCGCGGGCTGACCGCCACCCATTTGCACAAAGAAGAACAAGTTGCCCACCAGGATGGCATAAAAAGCGATCAGGGCGGCAACCCCGGCAACCATTCTGCCAGCCAATTGGCTGGTGATCTGGGTATGTTCCAGCATCTTGCGAATAAAACGTGCCAGCACAAACCCGCTAAAAAAGAGCATCAGCACCAATGGGAGGTAGCTGAAGAAGATCACCAGGATCGAGACCCGGCTGTTCAGTTGGAGGAAAGGCATACTGAACATCCCCTCCAGCAGTCCAATGAGGAAACCCAGCAGCCATGCTGCTGCAAAACCGCTCACCAGAGAAAATACCTGGACGAAGATTGAGGGTTGGCTCTCAGCCAGCAAGCTCCTACTGATTGATTGGATTTCCGGGGTAGTGGTTTCTATAGAATCAAGCCACAAGGCCTCCTGGAGGAAAGCGGCGGCTTCTTTAGTTTGGCCGTTCTCTTGTTTAGTTTTCGCGATCTCTAGGAGCAGTTTGGCATTCGCGGGTCTTTGCCGCTTTTCGGCTAAAAATAAATTATACAAAGTTACCGGAGTGAAGATGATTCCAAAAGGGATACCAAACCATCCAACGGTAAGCGTAATCAATCCCGCCAGGAAAAAAAATTTGGTCGCATGGCGCGAGCAATAGACACCTTGAAACATCCGCCGTAGTGTGATGATCACCAGACTGAAGACATATGGGTAGTTGACAAGCCTCAGGGTCTCGTCCTGTTTGCCGCACACCTGGCAGGTGATTTGTTCCGGCCCATATTCCTGCTGGATGGACTCCGACTTCGGGAGCAGATTGGAAGCCCGCCGGGGAATCGGGCTCGCGCCTGCAGAAAGGTCTCTGGCCCCCAATTGCTCCCCCACCCTATCCAACAAATAAGAATTGGTGCGAAAGACTAAGGCAAGCTGCCTGGATAGTGTTATCCGATTCTCGGTTGTATCCTCTTCCGCAATTTTTTGGGCTGCTACCATTACAGGAGACCGGAGCACAACTTTGGGATAAATCACCTCCCAAAGAGCATAGGCTTTCTTCTCATCCTCCCCGGGATTGGTTGGTAGGGGATGCTTTTTCAATAATTTGCCGATAAAAGGTGCTAATTGATTAACAGCATCCTGTGCAAGGCGGGCCTCCCTCATTTAATTTCTCGTCCTCCGGTCAATCTATCACAAATATGTTTCATTTGGCTGCACGATTTCATTCCAAATAATTTTACCTGATTGTTGTACTATAATGGGGCGCAGACGCGCTTGAGTCCAAAGATTTGACACGAACTTGCTCCTCGATTAGACTACTCGAATATTGACACAAGGAAAGGCTACCATGTACAACCGTGAGAAATTAGAAGCCATTGAAGATGACATTCTCGCTCCATATGGTGTTCGCAGCAATCAGACAAAGGGCCGTCACCATCCAGACCACGAGCCCAACTACCGCACCTCATTTCAGCGCGATCGGGACCGCATTTTGCACACCACTGCCTTCCGAAGATTAGAGTATAAAACCCAGGTATTCATCAATTACGAGGGAGATTATTTCCGCACCCGCCTCACTCACACCCTGGAAGTTGCCCAGATCGGCCGCACACTTGCCCGGGCATTGGGGGCCAACGAGGACCTGGTGGAGACCATCTGCCTGGCTCATGATCTCGGACACCCTCCGTTTGGACATTCCGGAGAGGTTGCGCTCCACCGCTTGATGAAGGATTACGGCGGGTTCGATCACAATAAGCAGTCGTACAGGATCGTTACAAAACTTGAGAGACGCTACGAGGATTTTCCAGGTCTCAACCTCACCTGGGAGGTCTTAGAGGGAATCGTCAAGCACGAGACGGAGTATGACATCTCTGACGCGCGGGAATACGAACCAGACCTGAGAGGGCACCTGGAAGCCCAATTGGCCAACGTGGCTGACGAATTAGCCTACACCGCCCACGACCTAGATGACGGGCTGCGCTCCGGTATGATCACACCCAAGATGCTCTCTGGGATCGAAATTTGGGAGATTCTGCGCGAAGGAATCAAATGGAAAGATGATCATCTCACCGACCTTAACCGTCACCGGCTGATCCGCCATTTGATTGGTCTGCTGGTATCCGATGTGGTCGCGGAAACATCTGAAAAAATCCGAAAAGGTAAAGTTAAGTCAGTTCTGGATCTCCAAAAATTGGATTACAATGTTGCCGGGCACTCCTCCGAAATGCACCGCAGAAACCGCGAACTGAAAGATTTCTTGTATAATAAACTTTATCGACATTTCCGGGTTGTGCGCATGGCAGTCAAAGCAGAAAAAACAATTACAGAACTCTTCAACGCCTACCTCGCAGAACCCACCATGCTTGATGACAGCTTTCAGACTTTGATTGATGAGCGTGGCCTGGAGCGCACCATCTGCGACTATATTGCCGGCATGACCGACCGCTATGCAATCGAGGAACACCAAAAATTATTTGACCCATTAACTTTACCGTAGAGCAAAAATTATGAAACAAGAATATTTAATTACCCAAGAAGGTTTACAAAAACTAAAAGAAGAATTAGAGGATATGAAAACCCGCCAGAGAGAGGACCTCTCCAAAAGGCTGCGGTTTGCCATCCAACAGGGTGACCTGAGTGAAAACGCTGATTACCACAAAGCAAAGGAAGACCAGGCCTTCCTGGAAGGCAAAATCCGAGAATATGAAGAAACAATCGCAGGCGCAAAGGTGATTGGCTCCAGCAACAATAAAGGAATTATTGATGTCGGTTCTCATATCACGATTAAGGAAGGTAACTACCCAGAAGAACGCTACCACATGGTCGGTGCACGCGAAGCCAACCCGGCGGAGGGACGCATCTCAAATGAATCCCCGATCGGCAAAGCACTCATCGGGCATAAAACTGGAGACACTGTCATCGTAGAGACTCCAGGCGGGAAGATGGAACTCAAAATCCTGAAAGTTGAATGATAGTAGATTACTTGTAAAAGTGTCATACAAACACAAAAAGAGCGCAGAACTGCGCTCTTTTGTCTTATATATGTGAGAATAGATTCTCAGTCCTGCGGCAGCCATCCGGCATATTTGCCGATAAAGCGCATGCAGACATGCCCAAAGTCCACGGGTTTTACAAACATCATCGGGCATCCCCCGCCAATCACCGAAATCCCGTGATCACGGCAGTATTGCACGGCTTTATCCGAGACACTGTTGCCGATCGAGCGGTGCATCCAGACGTTTGTGACCCCTGCTTCTGCACATTCTTGGACAACCTTCTCGGTCACTTCCGGCCGAAGAACCAGCATCGCGGCCTGCACGCCGCCCGGAATATCCTTGACGGATGGATAGCAGGGATCACCTTTGAACTCCGTCGCAGTTGGGTTAACCGCAAACACCTGGTATCCGGCACCTTTGAACTTTTTGTAGATACTGTTGGCAGCATCCTCTTTTGTCGTGCTCACACCAACCACGGCTATCCGATCTTGTGCCAAAAAATCGTCAACCAATTCGTGTAAATTGCTCATCAGAGCCTCCTCAAAGTCTTCAAGATGAAAATTATATTGATATAGTATACAGCACAAATCTACCCCATGGAACGCAAATTTCGCAAAGTGAAAAATATATTTTCAGGTAATAGAAGGAACTTGTAAGGGAAACCTGGATGACAAAAGGTAGAAGCCTCCTGCAGAAATTATCCATCAATAAAAAAACTCTCGGACGATCAAATCCGAGAGTTTTAATTTGCAGTAAAAATTTTTAATTACCGTTCAATGACCAGATCGCTAGTTCCAGGGTAACTCGCTGGAAGAAACTGTTCTCTGGCAGATGACCGGTGCCATAATCCATATCCATCACCCGGACAACCAACCGAAGGGTTTTGGTTTCCAGCACCACCGTTCCACCCGGAGTAGCCAAAACAGGTTCTCCTTTGGCTTCCAGCCGGGCATAGGTGGCTTCGTCGTTCATCGCATGACCACTCATCAACACCTTTGTCACAGTCTGGATATCATTTTTGTCAAACAGCCAGACTTCAAAAGCCGATACCCGCTTGGGTTCTCCGACTCCGATCGTGTCCGCAATCCCAACACCGCACTCACCTAAAAACTCACCACTCAGCGAGTCGATACTGAAAGAGTCATCAAAAAGATCATCACCAATTAAGTATGTGGTCATCCATTGGGCAATCGGGGAATCTTCTCCCATAGCCTCATAATCTGTTTGCATCGCCTGGCGGGAAAATTCCTGTGCCCGGGAAGCGGCGGTTTTAGCGCCTGGTTGCCGGTTTCGTTGCCGCAGGAAGAAAAACACCCCAAACGCGATCAGCAGCACACCGGTCACCCCGCAGGCCATCAGCAGCAATGTCCGGGAACCACCAGCAGCGCCCGGTTCATCTGCAGGCTCCTCTCCCACTGGAAGCGTGGAGACAGCAGATTCACCTTCCGCGCCGGGGGTTGTTCCCGAACTGATTTGATACAGCAACAAGAATTCCTGGATCGCCTGCTGGCTGNNGAATCGATCACCATCCGCATATAATCCAGCTTGAAATTCTCGTGCAGATGCTCCGGGGAGGCGTCCACATATTGAACCGGCCATACTCCCCAGGCAAAAATCAGGCCGATTATCAAACCAACAACCAGGGCGGCAGCACCCAGATAAGTTGGATTCGCCGTCAGCTGGGAAAAGAGTTCTGAGAACTGAAAACCACCCTCATCAGATGTGATTTCCTCCTCTTCTTCCTCTATCTCCAGAGGACGGTTGAAAACATCATCGTCTTCCTGATCATAGTCATAATCCATATTTTCAAAATCCATCGCATACTCCAAATTGGTGAGTTAGTGTACCGGAAATTGAATTACGGCCTCATCCGGTGTCTTTATCAGGCGGTGCGATTTACTCGACACCGCCGTACATTAAACCTCAAACTTATTGTAGACTAGTGTCAGTTTTTGTGCAACTGAAAGCCACATTGGAATAAGATGCAAGGTTTATGCCGTTCACCAGAGAGGAGGAGAGAGGATTATTTTGACGTCGGGCTGGTTTCTTCTTCCAGCTGAACTTCCTCCAGGGGGAAAGTGGTCTCACAATTCAGGCACTTCGCGTGTTTTTTATTCGCCACCACCAGGGTGCCTTGGCAGTGTGGGCAAGGGGTTGGCAGCGGCCGCTTCCAGGAGGTAAATTCACATTCCGGGAAATTCGCGCACCCGTAGAAAATACGGCCTTTGCGCGTACGCCGCTCCACAATCTCTCCGCCGTCTTCTGGGCAGGTCACACCGATCTTTTCCAAATAAGGTTCGGTATGGCGGCAATCCGGGAATCTGTCACAGCTGATAAACTTACCATATCGTCCCCAGCGAAGGATTAACTGGCCCTCTCCACAAGTCGGGCATTCCCGTCCCACATATTCCGGTTCGGCTTTCACCTCCGGCATTTCCACCTTTGCCCGTTCCACCTGTTCAGAGAAAGGTTCGTAAAATTCGCGGATCACCTCTACCCAATCTTCCTTCTCGTGTGCAATCCGATCCAGTTCCTCTTCCATCCGGGCGCTGAATCCGTAATCCACAATATCCGGGAAGTGCTCCAATAACAGGTCATTAACAATCAAACCAGTCTCAGTCGGGAACAACCTTCGCCCCTCGCGGTATACATAGCCGCGATTTTGCAGCGTGCTGAGTGTTGGCGCGTAGGTGGAAGGCCGTCCGATTCCGTTTTCTTCCAAAGTTTTTACCAATGTCGCCTCACTGTAGCGCGGCGGCGGCTGGGTAAAGTGCTGTTCTGGAAGCACCTTTACCAGGTGCTGGCGCTGGTTTTCTTCCAGTTCTGTTGGAATTTTGGTGATGTCCCCATTTTCATCCGGATCATATTCACCGCGAGCCTCTTGGTAAACAATCAGATATCCGGCAAAGCGCACAGCTGATCCCGTGGCGCGCAACAGGTATTGATGCGCATCACTCACACCGAGGATATCCACCGCTAAGGTATCATATACAGCAGCTTTCATTTGAGATGCAACAAATCGCTGCCAGATCATATTGTACAGACGATATTGGTCGGCGGTCAGGTGTTTTTTCATCACCTTTGGGGTCCGCGTTACCGAGGTGGGACGAATCGCTTCATGCGCTTCCTGCGCACGCTTGGATTTAGTGGCGTAAACGTGCGGTTTTTTCGGCAAGAAATCCTTGCCATGACGTTTTTGGATATACTCCCGCGCCTCTTTCTGTGCAAGTTCTGAGACATTGGTCGAATCGGTACGCATATATGTGATCAGACCGACCGTCTCTTCATCGTCAATGCTAATCCCTTCATAAAGCTGTTGAGCTAAGGCCATGGTGCGCCTTGCTGTAAAACGCATCCGGCGAGAGGCTTCCTGCTGCATGGTGGAGGTGGTATAAGGCGCTGGGGCTTTGCGTTTGCGCGTCCCCCGTTTGATTGCATCAACCTTATACTCGGCTGTCTGCATATCAGCCACAACAGGTTTGACATTCCCTTCACTATCTAAAACCGGTTTCTCACCATCTACCCTATTTAGCTTGGCAATAAATGTCTGATCGGTGACATCCGGACGCAGTTCTGCTTCTATCGACCAGTATTCAACCGGTTCAAATTCGTCGATCTCACGCTCGCGTTCTACGACCATCCGCAGAGCGACAGACTGCACGCGTCCCGCCGATAGGCGGTTGCGCACTTTACGCCACAAGATCGGGCTCAGAGAATAGCCGACCAGGCGATCCAGGATGCGGCGGGCTTGCTGCGCATCCACCATATCCATATCAATCTCGCGCGGGTGGGAAAAGGCTTCCTGAATGGCGGGCTTGGTGATCTCTTGGAACACCACTCGGTTGGCGCGCTCAGGCTCAATCTCAGCGGCCTCGATCAGGTGCCATGCAATTGCCTCTCCTTCCCGGTCGAGGTCGGTGGCCAGATAGACCTGCTCGGCCTGGCTGGCAAGTTTTTTCAGTTCTTTTACCACTGGCCGCTTTTCGTTCGGCACACGGTACTTGGGCTGGAACTCGTTTTCTACATCTACAGAAAGTTGAGAACGCAGTAAATCGCGCACATGCCCGACGGAGGCTTCCACCCGGTAGTTTTTTCCCAGGTAGCGCCCAATGGTCCGGGCTTTGGCCGGGGATTCTACGATGACCAAGTTGCCTTTACGGGGTTTGGTTTTCTTTTTACGCGGCTTTCTCTCCGGGGCTNNACGTCCCATGCGGAACATGGTTGTACCGCACACCGGGCAGGTTCCTCGCGTTCCCGGGGCGCCAGACGATGTGAATTCAGCCTGCGGATTCTGCATCTCTCGTTTCTCTTTACATTTAACACAATAAGCTTCCAAACGAAACCTCCAAATCAATTTACATCAATAAAGTTACTATTGTTATACTCGTTATAGATAATGTTTCTTACCTTTTTCATTTAATTGGTTCACGATATCTCGCACTTTTTGAGCTGAAGATTTTTTGCATACCATCAATACATCCTTGGTATCCACAATCACCAAATCGGAGACCCCCAGGGTGACAATCAATCGATCACTCTCACCGTTGGCAAACACCAGCGAATCATTCGTGTCGGCCGAGAGATAATCCAAGCAGTTGATCACATTGCCTTCAGCGCTTTTGGGCAGCACTTCGTAAACAGCGTTCCAGCTACCTACATCACTCCACCCCAAGCCGCGAGCTGGGATCACGGCCACATTTTCAGCACCCTCCATGATACCAAAATCAATCGACACTTTATCCAATTTATGCCAGACTTGATTCAGAACATTTTGATACTCAGGTGTATCCCAGGCGGCGACAAGTTGCTTCAATACCTCATTCAACTGGGGCATCTGGCGTTCGATTTCACCTAATATTTTATCAACATGCCAGATAAACATCCCGGAGTTCCAGGAATGGTCCTCTGCCTCAAGAAACTCAATGGCTTTGCGGGCATTAGGTTTCTCTTTGAAACTCCCGGCTTTGAATACTACAATATTCTCGTAGGTACCCAGATAACTTCCCTGCTGGATGTAGCCGAATCCGGTGGATGGGAAGGTAGGCTGGATGCCCAAGGTGACGAGATATCCCTCATCCGCAACCTGCTCAGCTGCCCGCAGCACATGCAGAAAGCGGCCTTCACGTTCGATATAGTGATCAGCCGTCACTACTGCCATTATCGCATCCGGATCACGCATTTTCAGGAAAACGGCCGCCAGCCCAATCGCCGCGGCTGTATCCCGCCCGGAAGGTTCGATAATGTAGTTTTCTACCGGAATCTCCGGCTGGTTTTGCTGGAAGATCTCGGCCTGGTACCCGGACGTCACCACAAGTATTCGGTCTGCCGGGAAGAGTCCCAGCAAGCGGTCCACTGCGATCTCGAACAAAGTGCGTTCTCCATCCAGCTTAAGCATCTGTTTGGGCTTATCCTTGCGAGAGAGCGGCCACAGACGTGTCCCACCGCCGCCAGCCATGATAACAGCATAATAGTGTTCGTTCATGATTCATCCTTTTTTTCAATGTGATAAGCAGCTTGCGCTTCGCGCACCGCGACGTAGCGCATCCCGCCCACCTGGCGCACCATCCCTTTGAGCTCCATCATCGTCAGGGCAGCAGAAACCTGCTCAATCGGCAGCTTGGCCTGCTGACCGATCTGATCGACATGAATGGGCTCATGGCCAAGGGCCTCAAAGATGGCCGCTTCAACGGCATTCGCCGGGAGCACGATACGCGCTTTCTGGTGTTCAGTCACCATCGTCAGGTTCAGTACTTCCAGCAAATCTTCCGGAGCGAGCAGCGGGTGCGCTCCATTCCGGATCAGACGGTTGGTGCCCTTGCTCTGCGGAGAGTAGATATTACCGGGGACGGCAAACACCTCGCGGCCCTGCTCTAAGGCATAGTTGGCCGTGATGCTGGCCCCGGAGCGCTCTCCTGCCTCAACCACCACCACTGCGATCGACAATCCAGCAATAATCCGGTTGCGCGGCGGGAAGTTCCCTGCTTCCGGTGGTGTTCCCAGTGGGTAATCGCTGATCACTGCACCACGGCTGGACATCGTTTGGGCTAAATTACGGTTTTCGGCAGGATAAATACGGTCTACACCGCTTCCAAGCACCGCAATTGTCCGCCCACCCGCATCCAGGGCAGCCCGGTGAGCGATCGAATCAATTCCCCGGGCCAAACCGCTGACCACGGTGACACCGTTCTGAGCCAGGAAGGCCGCGGTTTCTTCCGCCGCCTGCTGCCCATAATGCGTCGCCTTGCGGGTTCCGACAATCGCCACCGCCCACTCATCCTGTGGTGTAAGTTCACCGATGGTATAGAGTACGGGAGGCGGCTGGTCAATCTGCCTCAGGCGCATCGGGTAAGCGTCATCTTCCAGGACGATCAGGTTGATATCTTTCTCTAGTATCTGGGCCCAAACCTGTTCAAGGTCCACCTGATCGCGAACCTCGAGCAAAGACTTGACCACAGGTGACGGAAATCCGATGTCTCGCAACTGTTGGGCTGGAGCTTCCCAGGCAGCTTTCGGGGTCCCAAAATGAGTGAGAAGCGCCGCAAATCGCGCCGCCCCTATCCCTTTTACTAGGTTCAGCCCTACCCAGTATGCTCGATCATCCACGCCTTGCTCCTTGTCGTCCTCTAACACCTATTCTTAAAATCAGATGTTTTTCTCCCAGTCAGCGCACGGTACTCTTTCTGATGATACACCATTAAATGAAGAAAGAGCACGCGTAAACGGGCTTGAGAATACCACAGCGGATTTAGAGATGTCAAGAGCAGCGAACTCAAGTTGAGACAAACGATCGGAGAAAACACTCAGAAACAAAGGCGGAGAAGAAAGCAAAA
>JABAHS010000428.1_pt6 | contig 23055 bp, 17 predicted proteins | sample 7062111 | NCBI WGS metagenome assembly JABAHS01 (sample SAMN14534600, study PRJNA622989) | marine sediment metagenome | biome: marine biome [ENVO:00000428]; feature: marine pelagic biome [ENVO:01000023]; material: deep marine sediment [ENVO:00002113]; isolation source: pool of 4 deep marine... | reverse complement strand
CACCTCATGGAGATCCACCCAGGCGACGGCGTGGCGCTCGCCGACGGCGAAGGTATTCGCCATGCCACGACGATTGGCCGTGCTCACCCCCGGCAGGTCGCGGATCACCAGCGCCTGCAGACGGCCGCCCGCGGCCAGGCGCTGGCGCTCGGCGGGCAGAAAGCGATACAGCAGACCGTCGCCCCGATCCTCGGTCTGATAGGCGGCGCCGGTGCGTGCATCCACGGCCACGGCCTCGTGAAAGAAGCGGCCCATGGCCTCCAGGGGCCGCGGCTCGACCAGGGATCGCGCCGATGCCGGAACTTCGAAGTTGTAGCCGTGGTCGCGCACGGCCCCGTGCTCTCCGGCGCGGATGACGATCTCCTCGCAGGAGATCCAGCTGCCCCAGGGGGTGACACCGCCGGAGCAGTTGCGCAGCGTACCGGCGAGGGTCAGGTACTGTCCCTCGACCCGTCCGCTGGCGGTGTCGACGACGACGTTGGTGACCGCGCCGCGACCGGCGCCGGTGTCGTAGATGCGCGCGAGCTCGGAGTCACGCAAGGAACGCTCCATGGATCGGAACGCGGTTTGCTCAGAGAAGGGGTGCAGCTCGTGGTTGCGCACGAGCACGGTGCGTCCCGCCTCGCCTGGGAAGGCGTGCATGCCGTCGGCGAGGCCGGGGACGCTGAAACCGTCGTGCATGGCGTCGCCGACCCGGGAGAGCACCCGGTATTCGAATCCGGCGGGCAGGTCGAGGATGCCATGGGGATCGGTGACCAGCGCTCCGAAGCCCGGCACCGGCGCAGGCCCGGCCATCTCCGCGGCGGCCAGGCGCGCGGCCAGGGGCGATACCGCCAGGGCGCCGAGCCCGGCGAGGAATCCTCTACGCGAATGATCGGTCACCGACCGATCATAGCCGCTCGAGGGCCCGACGCGACAGCGTGTGCGGTGGGACCTGCCGGAGGCAAATCGGTATCATTGCGAGTTTTCAGGCCGCCGGGCGGCGGCAGGGATTACCAGCGAGACGCGACATTGAACATACGCAAAGTCGTCCTGGCCTACTCGGGTGGCCTGGACACATCCATCATTCTCAAGTGGCTTCAGGACGAGTACGCCTGCCAGGTGGTCACCTTCACCGCCGATCTTGGTCAGGGTGAGGAGCTCGAGCCGGCGCGACGCAAGGCCGAGGGCATGGGAGCCGTCGAGGTCTACGTCGAGGACCTGAAAGAGGAGTTCGCGCGGGACTTCGTATTCCCCATGTTCCGCGCCAACGCCGTCTACGAGGGCGAGTACCTGCTCGGCACTTCCATCGCGCGGCCGCTGATCGCCAAGCGACTGGTGGAGATCGCCGAGGAGACCGGCGCCGACGCCATCGCCCACGGCGCCACCGGCAAGGGCAATGACCAGGTACGCTTCGAGCTCGGTGCCTACGCACTCAAGCCCGACATCACCATCGTCGCGCCGTGGCGTGAATGGAACCTGAACTCCCGGGAGCGCCTGCTCACCTATGCCGCCGAGCACGGCATTCCCATCGAGCGCAAAAGCGGCAACGAGTCGCCCTACTCCATCGATGCCAACCTGATGCATCGGTCCTACGAGGGCAACGAGCTCGAGGATCCCTGGATGGAGCCCGCGGAGAGCATGTGGGAGCTGACGCGCTCGCCGGAGGATGCGCCCGACGTGCCGCACGTTCTGCGCCTGCGCTTCGAGCACGGCGACATCGTTGCCATCGACGATCAGGCAATGACGCCCGCGCAGACCATCGCCGAGCTCAATCGCCTCGGCGGCGAGCACGGTGTCGGGCGTCTCGATATCGTCGAGAATCGCTATGTCGGCATGAAGGCGCGCGGCTGCTACGAGACCCCCGGCGGCACCATCATGCTCAAGGCCCACCGCGCCATGGAGTCGTTGACCCTGGACCGCGAGACCGCGCACATGAAAGACGACCTCATGCCGCGCTACGCCAAGCTCATCTACCAGGGTTACTGGTGGAGCCCGGAGCGGCGCATGCTGCAGACGCTCATCGACGCCTCACAGGAGCCGGTCAACGGCGAGGTTCGGCTCAAGCTGTTCAAGGGCAATGTCATCGTGACCGGACGCCGCTCTGAGACCGACAGCCTCTACGATCCGGCTACGGTCACATTCGAAGACGATCGCGGCGCCTACGATCAAAGGGACGCCGCCGGCTTCATTCGCCTGAATGCGCTTCGCATGCGCATCGCGGCCCGCAAGGGCCGCTAGCCCGTGGCGGCGGGCTCGACCAAGGTCATCGTCGCCGCGCTCATCGGCAACGGCCTCATCGCCGTTACCAAATTCGCGGCTGCGGCGTACACGGGCAGCTCCGCCATGCTCTCGGAGGGCGTGCACTCGGTGGTCGACACGGGCAACCAGGTGCTGCTGCTTTTCGGACTAAAGCAATCGAGGAAGCCGGCGGACGAGGACTTTCCTTTCGGTCACGGTAAGGAGATCTATTTCTGGAGCTTCGTCGTCGCTATTCTCATCTTCGCCGTCGGTGCGGGCATCTCGCTCTACGAGGGCATCGCGAGAATTCTCTCACCGCATCCGGTGGAGAACGCTTTCGTCAACTACATCGTGCTCGGATTGGCGATGATCTTCGAAGGCGGCGCCTGGTACTTCGCCTTCAAGGAGTTCGGCCGCGTGAAGGGCGCACGCGGCTACATCGAAGCGGTGCAGACGGGCAAGGATCCGACCTTCTTCGTCGTGCTCTTCGAGGACTCGGCGGCGATGCTCGGCCTCATGGTTGCCTTCCTGGGCGTGTGGCTGGGCGAGGTGACCGGCAACCCGATCTTCGACGGCATCGCCTCGACCATCATCGGTCTCATACTCGGCGCCACCGCCGCCTGGCTCGCCTACGAGACCAAGAGTCTTCTCATCGGTGAGCGCGCCAATCGCCACGTCGTCGACGGCATCCGGCGCATCGCCAGAACCCAGCCGACGGTGCGACACGTCAACGAAGTGCTCACCATGCACATGGGACCCGATTTCATCCTCGCCAACATCAGCATCGAATTCGCCGATAACATGCGCGCGGACGACGTCGAGGATACCGTGGCGCACATCGATCGGCAGATAAAGAGCACCTTTCCCAGCGTCAAGCGCGTCTTCATCGAGGCCGAGTCGCGAAGGGGCTGGCGGCCGCGACCCTGATGCCGGGGGACGGCACGCGCAGCGGCTCGGGCACTTACAGCTACATTACAATCGTTGCCGGAGCGCTTCGGAGGCTCCCGCGCCACGCTAGAATGCACCTCAGAACGGGGTGCCAAGCATGAATCCACGAGTCCGACCAGGGGCGCTCGCGAAGACGACCCGCCCCACGCTTGCATCGGTGCTCGCGCGCGAGCAGCTGTTCGCCGTGCTCGACGAGCGCCAGCATGCCTCGGTCCTCTGGGTTTGGGGACCACCCGGCTCGGGCAAGACGACCCTGGTGGCGAGCTACCTCGAGAGCCGTAAGCTCGACTCCCACTGGTATCAGCTCGACAGCGGCGATTCGGACGTCGCAACCTTCTTCTACTACATGGGTCTGGCGGTCAAAGGCGAGCCTGGACGCAGCGAAGAGTCGCTGCCCCTGTACACCACCGAATACCGCGGCGATCTGGACGCCTTCTCGCGAAACTATTTTCAAGCCTTGTACGCGCCGTTGGATGCGCCGTTCGCGCTGGTCCTCGATAACTTTCAGGAGGTCTCGCCGCAATCGGCATTCCACCCGGCGATTCTGGCCGCTGTCTCCGAGCTCCCCCGGCACGGATGCATCATCGTCATCAGCCGCTCCGAGCCGCCGGCGAGCATGGTGCGCCTGCGGGCGAATCAGGCCATGCAGATACTCGGTTGGAACGATCTGCGCCTGACGCGCACAGAATCCGACGCCATCGTCAGCCTGTGGCGCCCGGATGCCGACGAGCACGGTCTCGCCCGCATCTACGAGAAGACGCAGGGATGGGCCGCGGGTCTCATTCTGATGCTCGATCAGGCCACGTCCGCCGGCACGACGGCCCCGGTGCCGGCGGCGACATCCCCGCAGCTCATATTCGACTACCTGGCGGGAGAGGTTTTCCAGACCTTCGATGACGCCACGCGGCATCTGCTGCTGACGACGGCCTTCCTGCCCGAAGTCATCGAATCCATGGCCATCGAGCTCAGCGGCGATCCCGGCGCCGGAGACATTCTCGCCAGGCTGCACCGGGGCAACTACTACGTGTCCATGAAATCCGGCTCGGCGGGCCCCGTCTACGCCTTCCATCCCCTTTTGCAGGAATTTCTCATCACGCGCGTCAATGAGACTTTCCCCGAGTCGGAACGCAAGCTCCTGCGTCGCCGCTCGGCGGCGCTGCTGGAATCGCAGGGCCTGATCGGTGATGCGGTGGCGATACTGAACCTCGATCAGGACTGGACCGAATCCAAGCGTATCGTGCTCGAGCACGCCGCCGAGATGCTCGAGCACGGGCGCACGGAAACGCTGGAGAACTGGATCGACGAATTTGCCGAGACGATTCTCGACCCGGATCCGTGGCTGCTGTACTGGCGCGCGGCGTGCCGCTTTCTGACCTCGCAGCGCGAAAGCCGCCTGCTGTACGAAGAGGCGTACGCGCTGTTCCTGAGTCAGGATCCGGTGGACCGGGAGGGGCTGCTGCTCGCCTGCGCCGGCGCGATGAACTCCATTCTCCACGAGCTCGACGATTTCTCGCTGCTCGATCGCTGGATCGAGGACTGCCTCGGGCTGCTCGAGAGCACCCCTTGGGAGTCCACAAAGGACGGACCCACGCAGGCCGAGGTGCGCGCGGCGGTCAGCCTGTTCATCTCCCTGGTGCTGCGCAAACCGTACCACCCGGAAATAAAGCAATGGTCCGAGCGGGCCAGAAAGCTGTCCGGGGCGCCGAGCGAGACCTTCTCACGCATGTCGGCACAGCTGCTCGTCGCCATCAATCTCAACTACACCGGGCAGTTCAGCGAGGCGCGGGCGCTCAACGAAGAGATGCGGGCGATGTGCGATTCGCCCGACGTGCCGCCGTTCGCGCTGACGATCCTGAAAGACATCGAAGCGCTGCACTACATGCTGACGGGGGATCGCGACGCATGCCTCGAGGCCGTGCGCGAGGGCATCGAAATCGCCGAATCGAGCGGTATCGAGGCCTGGACGACGCACCTGCTGTCGAACGGCATCGGCGGCGCGCTCGGTGCCGGCGACCTGGACACGGCCGAGGAGCTGATTGCCAAGATGCGCGAGGGCTCGCGCGACATACGCCGCATGGACCTCTGCAATTTGCACTATTACACGGCATGGCTCGCGACGCTTCGCGAGGATTACGTCGGCGCCCATCGCGAGCTCAAGGTGGCGCTGCGGCTGGCGACGGAGACCGGATGCCCGTTCTACGTGATGCTCTGCCGCATTGCCCTGTCCCAGGTGCTCGCCGCGCTCGGTGACGAGCGGCGTGCCGGCGCGCAGCTGAGGCGCGTCCACGAGGGCGCGCGCGATATCAGCAATCCGCTGTTCGAATTCATGTCGCTGCTGGTCTACGCCTACCTCGCCCTGGGGGTTGGCCGGGAGCGCTCGGGCTTGAACGCCCTGCGTTACGCAATGGGCGTTGGGCGAGAGCACGGCTTCGTGCATTTTCTCTGGTGGCAGCCGACGATGATGGCGACGCTGTGCGCGCGCGCCCTCGAGGCCGGCATCGAGGTCGAGTACGTCAAGGACCTCATCCGCCAGAGAAACCTGGTGCCCGAGCAGCCGCCGCTGCAAATCGAGGCATGGCCGTGGCCGTTCCGGATTCGCGCCTTCGGCCGATTCGAGATCCTGAGAGACGGTAAGCCTGCAGGTTTTTTCTCGAAGCTTCAGGGAAAACCCCTGGAGCTGCTCAAAGCGCTGGTGGGATTCGGCGGCGAGGACATCCCGGAGGAGAGGGTTGCCGAATCCATCTGGCCGCGCATCGACGCCGACTACGCGCAGCGATCCTTGACCACCACCCTGCACCGGCTGCGCAAAAGCCTCGGCCTCGACCAGGCGGTGGCGCTTCGCAACGGCAGGCTCGCTCTGGATCCCAGCATCTGCTGGCTGGATCTGCGCGCGTTCGAGGAGGTGACCACGCGCATCGACAGCCGGCTCAAGAGCGATTTGTCCTCGGTGCCCCTGGAATGCGTCAACGCCCTGCGTGAGCGCCTGTTCGACCTCTACCGGGGCCCCTTCATGGCCAGCGAGGGCGACGATCTCCGCTACGTCGGACTGCGCGAGCGGCTGCGCACCAAGTTCGAGCGCTGCGTGGGCGAGCTCGCGCGCTATTTCGAGACTGCCGACGATTGGGATGATGCCATCGCATGCTACACGCGCAGCCTGGAAGCCGATGAGCTGGCCGAAGCTTTTTACCGCAGACTGATGCTGTGTTACCGCCATCAGGGCCGTCAGGCCGAGGCGGTGGACGTGTACAACACCTGCAAGCGCGTTCTCAACGCCGAGCTGGCTGTCGAGCCGTCACCGGAGACCCGGGCCATCTACGAGCGCGTGCTCGCGGATCTGTAAAGGCAGCTGTTAGCCCCCCGTCAGCTCGCCGAAAGCCCCTCCGGGCTAGCCTGACCCACAGNNCCACGACCACGGGCCAGCGGAAATAATTGAAACACTCGTCCTGCAAGCAGAAGTCGTAATAACACAATCACCGCGTAGTCTCCTCCTGCGATGGCCCCGAGTGATGAGGAAGACAAGCAATGAGCACAGCCCACGCAGCGGCGAGCAGTAGCGAGTTCGTCGATTTCTGGAAAGATATTCTCGTTCCCAAGTTCATCCAGTACCGCCGCATTCCGATCGGCGCGCTGAGCCACCACAGCGAGCGGATCTGTAAGGCATCTGTTAGCCCCCCGTCAGCTCGCCGAAAGCCCCTCCGGGCTAGCCTGACCCACAGTGAATCTCACAGCCAGCCGGTGCCTGCCGGCAAGGGGGAGGCGCTATGACCACGACCACCGCCCCGGCGCGACGCCGGCGCCATCCGCGCAGCGAGAACCGGCTCGACCGGTGTGCCGCCCTGGCGCTGGNNGCACAGGATTCCCTGGTGTATGCCGGCGAGAGCGACATCGAGCTGGTCGGCGCCGCCGTGCCGTTCGGACTCAAGACCATGGAGTCCCTGCTGGTCGAGGTGCCGGACCATCGCGGGCTGCTGACCGCCGCGGCGCGCGGCTTCACACAATACGCTTATGTCTTCGTGCAGCTGCCGGCCGACGAGCTGGAGGACCGCGACGTGGCCGCCGCCTACGAGCAGCGTGCGCGCGCGAGAAAGCTTTATCTGCGCGCGCGCGACTACGGGCTGCGCGGGCTCGGCTTCCATGACCAGGCGGCCCTGGAGCGCCTGCATCGAGACCCGCAGAGCGCCATCGCCCACGTGGGTGCGCAGAACCTGGAGACGCTCTACTGGACGACCCTGGCGTGGTCGGCGGCCATCTCGCTCGGTAAGGACCAGCCGGCACTCATCGCCGATCTGCTGCTCGTCGATGCGCTGGTCGATCGCGCGACGGCGCTCGACCCGGACTTCGACGCGGGCGGCCTGCACACCTTCATGATTGCCTACACCATGGGTCAGCCGGGCGCAGGCGCCGAGGCGCTCGAAACAGCGTCCGGGCATTTTCAGCGCGCCGTCGAGCTCTCCGAGGGCGCGCGCGCCGCACCCTTTGTCAGCATGGCCGAGTCAGTGGCCATCCCGCGGGGCGAGCGGCGCGCATTCGAGACTCTTCTCGATCGGGCGCTCAGCATCGACGCGGACGCGCGCCCCGAATGGCGGCTCGCCAATCATGTCATGCAGCGCCGCGCCCGCTGGCTGCTCGCACGCAAAGACGCCTACTTCCTGGAGTAACGACCATGATGCCGAGAACTTTCACTTCGATATCACGCAGCGCGGGTGCCGCCATCGGCTTGTGGCTGCTGGCCACCGGCGCCGTCGAGGCCGCCGCGTGCCTGAAGATCGCCTCGATGGCGCCGAGCGGCTCGATCTACCACCGGGTCCTGCAGGAGATCGGCGAGGCCTACCGGAACAGCAACGGACCGCGGTCGTGTGCCAACGTCTACCCCGACCGGCTTCAGGGAACGGAGGCGGATACCGTGCGGCGCATGCGCGTCGGCCAGCTGGACGCCGCCATGCTCACGGTGGTCGGCCTGTCGAAAATCGACAAGTCCGTGACCGCCCTGCAGTTCATGCCGATGATGTTCCGCACCTGGGACGAGGTCGATCACGTGCGTGAGCAGATCCGTCCGGAGCTCGAGGCCAAGCTGGCCGACCAGGGCTTCGTGGTGCTCATGTGGGGTGAGGCGGGATGGGTGCAGTTCTTCACCCGCGATCCGATCACCCTGCCGAGCGAGTACAGACACACGCGCATATGGGCCTGGGACGGCAATCCCGCGCAGGTGGACATCATGAAGTCCATGGGCTTCAAGCCGGTTCCCCTGCCCATCGGTGACATCCTCACCGGCCTCGAGACCGGCATGATCGAGACGCTTCCGGTGGCCTCGGTGTGGTCACTGATCGGTCAGTTCGATCGCGTCACCCGCTACATGCTGCCCATCAACTGGGCGCCCATCGTCGGCGCCACGGTCATCAGGAAGCGCACCTTCGATGCCATGGCGCCGCACGTTCAGGAGGCGCTCATGCACAGAGCCCTCGAGGGCGCGGACAGACTGCGCACCCACCGCAGCGTGCAGGATCGCGAGGCCATCGATGCCATGCGAAAGCGCGGATTGACGGTGCAGACGGTCACCCCGCAGATCGAGAAGGCCTGGCTCGATCTCGCTGCCGAGGCCTGGCCCCGGGTGCGCGGCTCCATGGTTCCGGCGCAGACCTTCGACAGGGTGCGCGGCATCCTCGACGCTTACCGGGCGCAGGCGCACGCGAACTGATGACCAGCTCCGCGCCGCAGGTTCTCAAGACGGCCCTCGCCGGGGGCACCAGGGGGCGGTTGGCCCGCGCCCTGGTCACGGTGGAGAACGCCCTGCTCGCCGTGGCCCTGTTCGCCGCGGTCCTGCTGCCGCTCACCGAGGTCGCCCTGCGCGCGTTCGCCAGCACCGGCATCGAGGGCGCCTCGACGCTCGTGCAGCACCTGACCCTGGCGGTCGGCATGCTCGGCGCCGCGGTCGCCGCGCGCGAGCGGCGTCTGCTCACCCTGGCGGTGACGCCGCTGCTCGCGGGCCGGTACGCGGGCGCCGCCGCGCTCGTGAGCAGCAGCATCGCAGCGGCCATCAGCGTGCTGCTCAGCCTGGCGGCGATCGAGTTCGTCGCCATCGAGCGCGAGGCGGGCAACACGCTCATCTCCGGGTTCCCGGTCTGGATAGCCCAGATACCCCTGCCCGTCGGCTTCGCGCTCATCGCGGTGCGTCTGATCGGGCACGCGGGCCGAAGCCAGTCCGCGAAGCTCCTGGCCGGCGTCGTGACCCTGGCCACGGTGCTGCTCATGAACCACCTGCTGGCGAATCCCGACGGCGTCACGGCTCCCATGCTCGTGGTGGTGCTCATGGCGCTGATCCTGGGCGCGCCGATTTTCGCCGTAATTGGCGCCGCCGGGATGGTGCTGCTCTCGGAGGGAGGCGTGCCGATTGCGGCGGTGGCGGTCAACCACTACAGCCTGGTAGGCAATCCGTCACTGCCGGCAATCCCCATGTTCACGCTCGCCGGTTATCTGCTCGCCGAGAGCCAGGCGCCGAAACGCCTGATCGTGCTCTTTCACGCAGCATTCGGCCGCCTGCGCGGCGGCGCCGCCGTGGTCTCGGTGCTCGCCTGCACCTTCTTCACCTGCTTCACGGGCGCCTCCGGCGTCACCATCCTGGCCCTCGGCGGCCTGGTCATGCCCCTGCTGCTCGGCTCGGGCTACACGCAGCGCGCGGCCCTGGGCCTGGTAACCGCCGGCGGGCTGCCGGGGGTGCTGCTGATGCCGGCGCTGCCCCTGATTCTCTACGCCATCGTCGCTCAGGTAAGCCTCGAGGAGATGTTCCTGGGAGGTCTGTTGCCGGCCGCCCTCATGCTCACCATCGTTGCCGTGTGGGGCGTGAGCCGGGAGCAGGGTCGCGAGCGCGACGAAGCGCGGCCGGAATTTGACTGGAAGCATGTACGCTCGGCGCTCAATGACGCAAAATACGAGCTCAGTGTCCCGGTCGTGGCGGTGTTGGCCCTGGGGAGCGGCCTCGCCACACCGGTGGAGGCGGCAGCTGTCACGGCTCTGTATGCATTTGTCATCACGGCAGTCATTCATCGGGACCTGGACATCGTTCGCGACGTGCCGCGCGTGGTGGCCGAGTGCGGGCTCATGGTCGGAGGAATCCTGCTCATCCTCGGCGTGGCGCTCAGCCTCACGAACTATCTGGTCGACGCACAGCTCCCGGATGTGCTGGTCGCATGGGTAACGCAGACGGTCGAGCACCGGTGGACGTTTCTCCTGGCGCTGAACCTGCTGCTGCTCGCTGCCGGCTGCATCATGGACGTGTTCACGGCCATCGTCGTCCTGGTACCGCTGGTCGTACCTCTCGGTCAGGCGTTCGGGATTCATCCCGTGCACCTTGGAATCATTTTTCTCGCCAACCTGGAGCTCGGCTACCTCACGCCGCCGGTCGGCATGAATCTGTTCTTTGCGTCGTACCGATTCGACAAACCGATTACCGAGGTTTTCCGCTCGATCATTCCGCTTTTCATTGCGCTCGGTTTGGGCGTGCTGGCCATCACGTATGTTCCCTGGCTGAGCACGGCCCTGCCGCAGCGGCTACAGTAAAAAATACGACCATGGATAAGAAAAAACGAAACAGAAGAAATCCACAAAGACACCGAGGTGAGTAATCATGGTGAGCACTTCCACGGAGCATTTCAGAGCGTACAAGCCGCGTCCTTTCATGAGAGACGAGCGCGAGCACGTGACAATCCTGTTCGGAGGTCTGCACTGGCGTGCAGAGCGTATCATCCAGGCCTCGCTCGACAGGCTCGGCTACAGGACCGAGATCCTTCCCACCGCAACGCGGGAGGATCTGCTCGCCGGGCGCGCGCTCGCGGATATCGGCCAGTGTTGCCCGACGAGCTTCACGACAGGCAATCTGGCCAACTTTCTGCGCGACAGGGCCAAGGAGTCGAGTGCCGAGCAGGTTGCCGAGAACTACGTGTACTTCACCGCCGGCTCGTGCGGCTCGTGCCGATTCGGACAGTATCATCAGAGTTACGAGCTCGCGCTGCGCAACAGCGGTCTGGAGACGTTTCGCATGTTCCTGCTCGCCCAGAGCGGGCTCGATCAGGGCGCTGTCGAGGGCGGCGGACTCGAGCTCAACCTGCCGTTCACGCTGGGTGCGGTCTGGGCGGTTCTCGTCAGTGACATCGTGCAGGATCTGGAATACCAGACCCGCCCCTACGAGGTGGTACCCGGAGAGACCGATCGGGTCGTCGAGGAGTGCGTCGACTACCTGTGCGAGGTATTCCGTGACGCGCCGGTTCCCGGCGGCAAGGTCGGCGCCGCAGCCTGGTACCTCAGCACCGGCTATTTCGTCAAAGCGCTGCGCGAGGTCCATCGACGCTTTCGAGCGGTGCGTCTCGACCGCCTGCGGGTCAAGCCAATCGTGAAGATCACCGGCGAGTTCTACCTCCAGACCGTCGAAGGCGAACCGAATTACAACATCCATCGCTGGCTCGAGGCCGAGGGCGCCGAGGTGTACCCGGCCGCAATCACCATCTGGCTCGACTACCTGATGCGCCTCGCCTGCCAGGAGCTCGAGGACCACATCGGCCTCAATCGCAATGCCCGCTCGAACCTGATGCTGCTCAAGTCCGCCCAATGGCTGCTGCGCAAGAATTACCAGCGCATGCGCCGCGCTCTCGACGACGTGCCCCACGCGCTTCCCTGCCAGAAGGAGCTTCGCGAGCTCGCCGCGCCCTGGTACCACAGCCGCCTCACCGGGGGCGAGGGCGATATGCTGGTCGGTAAGACGCTTTGGGCGTACAAACGCAACAAGGCGCACATGATCTGCGAGCTCTCCCCCTACGCCTGCATGCCGAACACCATGAGCATCGGCGCCATGGCGGGCGTGCTCGGCCGTCATCCCGAGATCCTCTACGCGCCCCTGGAGATCAAGGGCGATGCGGAGGTGCACGCCCTGTCACGCTGCCAGATGGTGCTGACCGAGGCGCGCCGGCGCGCACAGACGGAATTCGAGGAGGTTCTCGAGCAGACCGGACTCGATTTGGACACCGCGCGCGAGCGCCTCGAGGCGCTGCCCGAGGCGGCCTCGGCCGGCTGGCCGGTTCCCCAGCGCGGCGCGACGGGCACCGCGGCCAACATGGTGCTGCATCTCGCCGACACCCGCTACCGGCGCTCGGCGGCGGCCGAGGTGAAGCCGGCGCCGAAGCCCGCGCGGCTCGAGCCGGCGGTCAGTGTGCCGGTGAGCTTCGACTACGGCGGCATGTGCGCGCCCTGCATTCCCTGCCGACCCTGTGTACCCGAACCGAGGCCATCGTCATGAAACTGATCGGAGTCGACGTCGGATCCACCACCGTCAAGGCGGTGCTGGTGGAGGATGGCGCGGTGCGCTGGCGGGACTACCAGCGCCACAACACGCGCCAGGCGGAGAAAGTCCTCGAATTTCTCTCGCGCATGGAAAGCGAGTGCGGCCTCACCGCCGGCGAGGATCGGATCTTCTTCACCGGCTCCGGTGCCGGGCTGCTGGGGCCCTTCGTCGGCGCCAAGTTCGTGCAGGAGGTGGTTGCGGTCGCCGCCGCCGTCGAGAAGCTGCATCCCGGCGTGCGCTTCGTCTCCGAGATCGGCGGCGAGGACATGAAGACGGTTTTCTTCACGCCCACCGGAAACGGCACGGCCAAGCAGGTCTACATGCAGTCCGCCTGCAGCGGCGGCACCGGCACGTTTATCGAGAAGACGGCGCGCAAGCTGCAGATCCCTGCCGAGCGTCTGGCCGGTATGGACTACAGCGGGCTCGACCTGCACAACGTCAGCTCCAAGTGCGGCATCTTCGCCGAGGCCGACGCCAACACCCTGGTCAAGGCCGGCGTGCCGGTCGAGGAGATCATCGCGAGCCTCTACGAGGCGGTCGTCTACCAGAATCTCGCGACGCTCACCAAGGGCAACACGCCGATGCCCGAGGTGCTGCTGCTCGGTGGACCCAATCTGTTCTTCGCCGGTCTCCAGCAGGCCTGGCGCCATCATCTGCAAAAGCTGTGGAGCGAGCGCGGCATCGAGCTACCCGACGGCGCCGAGCCGGCAGACGTCATCCACGTGCCCGAGGAGGCGCTCTACTATGCCTGCCTCGGCTGCGTCGAGGTCGGTAGCGGTGAGGACGAGTCGGTTGCCGTATACCAGGGCAGCGAGAAGCTTCGCTGGTGGATCGAGGAGGGGCAGCACGAGCAGAAGGCCAAGGAAGGTGGACGAAGCCTCGCATCGGAGCCCTCGGAGCTCGATGCCTTCATGTCGAGCTACGGCAAGCCCGGCGCGGCGCCGACGGCGAAATCGCTGCACCAGACAAATCCGGACGCCGTCTACCTCGGCTGTGACTTCGGCAGCACGACCGCCAAGGCGGTGGTGTTGTCCGCGACCGGGGAGCTGCTGCATCACAGCTACGTGATGTCCAAGGGCAATCCCATCGAGGATGCAAAATCCATCCTGCACCAGATCCGCGCGGCTGGTTACGAGAACGTCGGCGGACTCGCCGTGACCGGCTACGGCAAGGATCTTCTCGGTGACATACTCGGTGCCGACGTCGGCATCGTCGAGACCGTCGCCCACGCGACGGCGGCGTTGCACTTCTTTCCCGACGCTGACGTGATCTGCGACGTCGGCGGTTGCGACGTCAAGATCATGCTGCTTCGCCAGGGCACGGTCGCCGACTTTCGCCTGAACTCCCAGTGCTCGTCGGGAAATGGCGCATTCCTTCAGGGCGTCGCAGAGCGCTACGACACGCCGCTCGAGGAGTACTCGAGTCGCGCTTTCGAGGCGCGCGCCATGCCCACGCTCGCCATGGGGTGCGGCGTGTTCCTTCAGTCCGATATCGTCAACCAGCAGCGCAAGGGCTGGGCGGCGGAGGAAATCATGGCGTCGCTGGCCGCGGTTCTGCCGCTCAACGTGTGGGTCTATGCCGGGCAGCTGCAGAACCTGGCGGCGTGCGGGCGCAAATTCATCCTCCAGGGGGGCACCCATCGCAATCTCGCCGTCGTCAAGGCGCAGGTGGATTTCATCACCGAGCGGGTGCCGGACGCGGAAATCGTCGTGCATCCCTACCCCGGCGAGGCGGGCGCCATCGGTGCCGCGCTGTGCGCGCTCGAGCGCGCCGGCAACGCCGAAGGCTCCCGATTCCGCGGCTACGAGACCGTCGAGGAGCTGAACTATCGAAGCACCACCAACGACGACACGGTCTGCAGCTGGTGCGAGTGCAACTGCCGGCGCACATTCATCGACGTCGAGCTTCCGGGCGGCAAGGGGCGCACCTGGAGCAAGATACCGCTCGAGGAAGGGTGGGAGCGGGTCATCAGCGGCAACTCCTGCCCGAAAGGATTGCTGGAAGACGTGAACGAGATGCGCATCGTAAAAGCCGAGCTCGAGGAGACGAAACGTGTTTTTCCAAACATTGCCGAAATGGTTCGAGACGACGCCTTCAAGGCAACCCGACTCGCGGTCGAAGCTGCGCGTCGGAATACCTAAGGTTCTCAACGTCTGGTCCACCCATCGGTTCTGGCTGGCGTTTCTGACCGCCCTCGGGGTGGATCCGCGGCGCATTCATTTCTCCTCGGATACCTCCGAGGAGCAGGCGCGGGAATTCGCCAAGGGCCGCGGCACCGTTGACTGCTGTTACCCCGTCAAGTGCATCTCCGGGCACTACGGCGAGCTGCTCGCACGCGAGAAGAAAAAGCTCGACGTGCTTTTCTCCCCGATGATCTATTCGCTGCCGTCTTTCATGCACGGCCATGTCACCGACTCGCTCGCCTGTCCGCGTGTCATGGCGGCACCGGAGAACATCAAAGCCGGATTCATCAAGGAGGAAGACGCCTTCGCCGCCCGCGGCATCAAGTACGCGGCGCCTTTCGTTGCCCTCGCCGATCGGCCCATAGTGCCGAAGCAGCTCTTCGAAGGACTGCGCGACGTCTTTCCCGGCCTGACGCTGAGGGAGACGCAGATGGCGGTGGACAAAGGCTACGCAGCGCTCGAGGAGTTCAACGACGAGCTCCGGCGTCGCAGCCGCGAGGTGCTGAACGAGTGCGCCGAGCACGACCGCCCCTGTCTGCTGGTGCTGGCGCGTCCCTACCACATGGACATCGGCATCGGCCACGAGATCGAGGTCGATCTGCAGGCCAACGGCTATCCGGTGCTCTGGGGACAGTATCTGCCGACCGACGCGGACCTGCTCGAGTGGATATTCAGAGACGATCTGGACGCCGGGATCATCTCTTCACCCTTTGACATCTCGGACGTGTGGCCGTCGTCCTACAGCGCCAACACGAACGAAATTCTGTGGGGCGCCAAGGTCGCCGCGCGCCTGCCGTGGGTCGCCGGGGTAATACGACTGTCCAGCTACGAGTGCGGCATGGACCAGCCGACTTATTCGCCGGTGCAGCAGATCGTCGAACGCTCCGGCACGTTGTTCTTCTCGTTTCAGGATCTCGACTCCACCAAGCCCGCGGGCTCGGTGAAGATCCGGGTCGAGACCATCAGCTTCTACCTGGAGAAGTATTCCGCCGACATCATCGCAAAGAAAAAGGCTGCGAGTCCGCCGGCCTGCCCGCTGGCCGCGGTAGCCTGAACGCGCTCTCGGCGACTACGACTCTTCCGGTGTCTGCAGTCCGGCCTCGGGGCGCATCAGAGGGAACAGCAGCACGTCCCTGATGGACGGCGAATCGGTAAAAACCATCACCAGGCGATCGACGCCGATGCCCTCCCCCGCGCTGGGCGGCAGACCGTACTCGAGCGCACGCACGTAGTCCTCGTCGTAGTACATGGCCTCCTCGTCGCCGGCCGCACGGCTTCTCGCCTGGGCGCGGAAACGTGCCTCCTGATCTTCCGGGTCGTTGAGCTCCGAGAAGCCGTTGGCGATCTCCCGGCCGCCGACGAAGAACTCGAAGCGATCGGCAACGAAGGGATCGCTGTCCGAGCGCCGTGAGAGCGGCGAGACTTCGACCGGATAAGCGGTGATGAAGGTGGGATCCAGGAGCCGGTCCTCCACCGTCTTCTCGAATATTTCAATCCATACCCTGCCGAGGCCGTACTCCTCCACCAGAGGAATACCGAGGCGCGTGGCGGCGTTGCGCGCGCCGGCTTCGTCGTCGAGAATCTCGGCGCTCAGGTCGGGATTGAAATGCAGTATGGATTCCTTGACCGTCATGCGCGCAAAGGGCTTCGAGAGGTCGATGGATGCGCCCTGATAGGTGATGTGCTCGCTGCCGAAGACCTCGCGCGCAAGCCCGCGTATCAGTTCCTCGGTGAGATCCATGAAATCGAAGTAGTCCGCGTAGGCCTGATAGAACTCGAGCATCGTGAACTCGGGATTGTGCCGAGTGGACACGCCTTCGTTACGGAAATTCCGGTTGATCTCGAACACGCGCTCGAGCCCGCCGACAACCAGCCTTTTCAGAAAAAGCTCCGGCGCGACGCGCAGATAGAGCTGCATGTCGAGCGCGTTGTGATGAGTCACGAACGGTCGCGCCACCGCACCGCCGGGGATCACCTGCATCATCGGCGTCTCGACTTCCAGATAGTCGCGCTCGATGAAGAAACGGCGGATGTAGTCGATGATGCGCGAGCGTCTGCGGAAGATCTCCCGCGTCTGCTCGTTCATCATCAGATCCAGGTAACGCTGGCGATAGCGGATCTCCTGATCTGTCAGCCCGTGAAACTTCTCGGGCAGAGGCAGCAGCGATTTGGTCAGCAGCCGCATGTCATCGACCTTCACCGAGAGCTCTCCGGTCTTGGTCTTGAATACGGTGCCGCGCGCAGCGACGATGTCACCCAGATCCCATCTCTTGAAGTCCGCGTACAGTCCCTCGGGCAGATCGTCGCGACGCACGTAGAGCTGCAGGCGTCCCGAGCCGTCCTGGATGTGGGCAAAGCTCGCCTTGCCCATGATTCGCCGCGACATCATGCGCCCGACCACTGCGACCTCGATGGCATCGGTCTCGAGAGAGGCCGGCTCGCGTTCGGAGTATTTCTGATGCAGCTCGGCGGTCCAGGCCGTGCGCCGGAAATCGTTGGGATACGCCTTGCCCTCCTCGCGCAGCGCAGCGAGCTTTGCGCGTCGTTGAGCGGCTTGGTCGCTGGGTGTCGGGTCGGCCATGGTATCGATTTCAGGCGCGGGCGTTCAGCCTACACGCCCGCCTTGAGGCTTGCCTCGATGAACTTGTCCAGATCGCCGTCGAGCACCGCCTGGGTGTTGCCCACCTCCACGCCGGTGCGCAGATCCTTGATGCGGGACTGGTCCAGGACGTAGGAGCGGATCTGGCTGCCCCAGCCGATATCGGCCTTGGCGTCCTCGACCGCCTGCGCCTCGGAGCGACGCTTCTGCGCCTCGAGCTCATAGAGCTTGGCCCGCAGCTGCTTCATCGCCGTCGCCTTGTTCTTGTGCTGGGAACGGTCGTTCTGGCACTGCACGACGATATTGGTGGGCAGGTGGGTGATACGCACAGCCGACTCGGTGCGATTGACGTGCTGCCCACCGGCGCCGCTGGCGCGGTAGACGTCGATGCGCAGGTCTGCATCGTTTATCTCCACCTCGATGTCGTCATCGATCTCGGGCGATACGAATACCGCGGCGAAAGACGTGTGGCGACGGTTCCCGGAGTCGAAGGGAGATTTGCGCACCAGGCGGTGCACGCCCGTCTCTGTCCGCAACCAGCCATAGGCGTAGTCGCCCTGAAAGCGCACCGTCGCGCTCTTGATGCCCGCCACCTCTCCTGAAGACACCTCGATCAGCTCGGTTGCGAAGCCGCGGCGCTCGCCCCAGCGCAGATACATGCGCAGCAGCATCTCCGCCCAGTCCTGCGCCTCGGTGCCACCCGACCCGGCCTGGATATCGAGAAAAGCATTGCTGGAATCGAGCTCGCCGCCGAACATGCGCCTGAACTCGAGGTCGCAGAGGTGCTTCTCGAGCCCGGCGATGTCGCCGCGCACGGCGCTGACCGTATCGGTATCGTCCTCGTCTCCGGCCAGCTCGAGGAGATCGTGGGCTTCGACGAGCCCGTCGTCGAGCCTGACGACGGTGTTCACGATATCTTCCAGGCGGGCACGCTCCTTGCCGAGGCGCTGGGCGCGCTCGGGATCGTTCCAGATATCGGGGTTCTCGAGCTCGCCCTGCACTTCCTCCAGACGCTCGCGCTGCGCATCGACGTCAAAGATACCCCCTCAGAGCGTCCACACGCTCCTGCATGTTTTTGATCTGAGCAAACAGTGAATTGAGCTCGAGCATCGTTTCCTCGCATCGCTGCGCGTCGGCGATCTGCAACGCGGCGGCGGCGAGATGTTACTACAGACCCCGTCCCCGATGAAGCGCAGCGCAGGCGCGCATCGCCGGCTGAATTTCGGTATAGTTCCCGGCGACGACAAGAACGTTCCCGTCTTGAATCCACATTTCGACATGCTGGAGACCCCGGTGGAGCACGGCTCGACGCGGGACGCATTGGCAATGACTTTGATTCGGCGAAGGACACGAGGCGCAGATCTCTCATGACCCGCGATGGCGATCCGGGAAGCGATCCGGGAAGCGATCCGGGCGTGCACGCCGGCGAAGACATGGTATTCGTGCTCGACTCCGAGCGCGTCTGCTCGTTCGCCAACGACGCATTTCTGGAAGCCTTTGCCAGGCAGCGCGCCGAGGTTGTCGGGCAGCGCGCGGACGATCCGCTGGGCAGGCAGAGCTTCGCCGGTCTCGTCGAGGGCTGCCTCGAGACGGCACTCGAAGGCGAGCCCGTGCGCAGCGCCCAGTGGTGGGATTTTCCGGCCCTCGGCTTTCGATACGTGAGCATCGCGCTCACGCCCAATCGCGACGAATCCGGCGCGATCCACGCCGTCACGGTCTGCGTGCGTGACCACACCGATGCGCAGCTCGCCCAGGAAGCGGCGCAGGAGAGCGAGCGGCGCTTCGAGGACTTCGCGGCGATGATCGATGAGTGGCTGTGGGAGCTCGACGCGGAGCTGCGCTTCGTCTATCTGTCACCGCGCTTCGAGGCGATCATGGGCATCCCCAGGGAGCAGGTGCTCGGCCGCCGGCGAATCGAGGTTTTCCCCGGCGAGGATCACGCCATCGAGCCTGCGCGGCATCATCACCGGGACCTGGCCCGCCGGCGGGCCTTCGACGATTATCGTTTCACCAGCGTTCTCGAAGACGGCAGCAAGCGCATCATCCGCATGAGCGGCGTGCCGGTATTCGACGCGCGCGAGCGCTTTCTCGGCTATCGCGGCACGGCTCGGGACGAATCAGCCCAGCAGGACCTGCAGAGCCGCATGGCGCACCTGGCGAGTCACGACGCTCTCACCGGGCTCATCAATCGGCAGGCTTTCCTGCAGCGCCTGCAGCGCGTTCTCGATACCGCCAGCGCCGAAGAATCCGAGCATGGACTCTGCTACGTGGACGTGGATCGTTTCAGGGCCATCAACGATCGATGGGGCCACCCGGCGGGTGACCTGCTGCTCGAGGAGCTCGCCGAGCTGCTGCGCAGGCAGATTCGACGCCGCGACACCCTCGCCCGCGTCGGCGGCAACGCCTTCGCCGTGCTCATGGAGCACTGCTCGCTCGCTCAAATCGAGCGCGTCGCCGAGAGCATTCAGCGCGCGGTGAGAGAATTTCGCTTCGAGCGCATGGACGAAACCATCGGCTTTACCGTGACCATCGGCGTGGTGCCCATCGACGCCGACACCCGCTCCCTCGACCGCGTTTTGAGGTCGGCCGACCGGGCCTGCTACGCCGCCAAGAGTGCCGGCGGCGATCGCGTGCTGGTGTACGGGCGCCGTGACCGCGAGGCTGCCCGCGAGCGCCGCGGCAGGGATTTCGCCCCCGCAGACACCTAGCGGGCGGCCTCAGCCGGCCTCGGCGTGCTCGATGACGAGCTGCACGCTCTCGCGGCCGCGAAATGCATTCACGTCGAGCCTGTATGCCAGGCGAACGGTGCCCGCGTCGTACGGCCAGGAATCGACCGCGTTGAACGCGATGGCGTCGATGGGCGCGCCGCCATCGCCCACGCGCAGCGTGAGCTTGAGGTGCGTGTCCCCGACGACACGGCTCCTCACCACCTGAAAGTCGCCGTCAAAAACCGGCTCGGGGAATCCCTGGCCCCAGGGCCCGGCGCGGCGAAGCTCCCGGGCGAGCTCGAGGCCGATGTCGGCACACGCCAACGGTCCGTCGCTGAGGATGGTGCCGCGCAGATCGTCGGCGTCGAGGTGACGCCGCACCTCGGCGTCGAATGCCGCTCGAAACACGTCGAAGTCCGCACGTTTGAGGCTCAGACCGGCGGCCATGGCGTGGCCGCCGAATTTGCTCAGCAGCCCGCTGTGACGCGCCGCAACGGCGTCGAGCGCATCGCGGATATGCAGGCCGGCGACCGAACGCGCCGAGCCCTTGAGGGTGTCGTCGGCGTCCGGTGCAAAGGCGATGACCGGCCGGTGCAGGCGCTCTTTGACGCGCGAGGCGACGATGCCGACAACGCCCGGGTGCCATTGGTCGTCGTAGAGGCACAATCCGTAGGGCAACTTCTCGGGGCTTTCGAAACGCAGCGCATCGACCTGTGCCATGGCCTGGTCGCGCATGCGCGCCTCGATGTCGCGGCGCTCGCGGTTGAGCCGGTCGAGCGTGGCCGCCATTTCGGCGGCGGCGCCCGCGTCGTCCGAGATCAGACATTCGATACCGAGCGTCATGTCCGTGAGGCGGCCGGCGGCATTGAGCCGCGGCGCCACCGCGAAGGCGAGGTCGGCCGCCGTGAGCCGCTGGCGATCGCGTGCGGCGACGTCGAGAAGCGCGGCGATACCGGGGCGCGTGTGACCGCTGCGGATGCGCGCGATTCCCTGGGCGACCAGGATGCGGTTATTGGTGTCGAGCGGTACCACGTCGGCGATGGTGCCGAGAGCCACCAGATCGAGAAGCTGGCCGAGGTTCGCGTCCGCGAGACCGCGCTGGGCGAACCAGCCTTTGGTGCGCAGCGCGGCGCGCAGCGCAATCAGCAGATAGAACATCACGCCGACACCCGCCAGGCACTTGCTGGGGAACGCGTCGCCCGGCTGGTTGGGATTGACCACGGCGGCCGCATCCGGAAGCTGCTCGCCGGGCAGATGATGGTCGGTGACGAGGACCGGGATGCCGCATGCGGCTGCGGCCGCCACCCCCTCGACGCTGGATATGCCGTTGTCGACGGTGATCAACAGATCCGGAGAACGCTGCTCGGCGATAGCAACGATCTCCGGCGTAAGCCCGTAACCGAACTCGAAGCGATTCGGCACCAGGTAATCCACGTTGCGGGCGCCCATGAGACGCAGGCCGAGAAGCGCCACCGCGCAGCCCGTTGCGCCGTCGGCGTCGAAGTCTGCAACCACCACGATGCGCTTGTCCGCGCGGATCGCGTCCTCGAGCAAGGTCACCGCCCGGTCGATGCCGGCGAGGCTCGCCGCGGGATGCAGCCGCTCGAGCGCATAGTCGAGCTCGCCGACCGAGCGCACNNCCGGCACCGACGCGGGCTCGCGGCGGGCAATAAGCATGCTCATCGAGTGGGCTCCGGGTGACACACCGATGGCGGGCAAGACTGCCGGCTTTCGCGCTCACGGGCAAGCCGCGCGCAGCGCCGACGAGGGACAGCGGCGGACAACCGCGTTATGCTGTCCGTCTGCACCACCCGGTAAAGCGGGCTCGACGAGGCTTGAGATGACGCGCGTGGTCGAAACGACGGCCGACACGCTGCTCGGTGTCGACATCTTCCGGTCCCTGGACAGCGCCGCACGCGCGTCGGTCGCACGCCATTGCCACGCGTTCCGCTACCCACCGCATCGCGAGATCATCAGCAACCGGGACACCAGCGACGACGTGTACTTCGTCTTGAGCGGCCAGGTGCGCGCGACCATCTACTCCCGCATCGGCCGGGAGGTGGCCTTCCGCGACCTTTGTGCAGGCGAGATGTTCGGCGACCTGTCGGCCATCGACGGCCAGCCGCGCTGCGCCGATGTCATCAGCCTGGAAGAGAGCGTGGTGCTCAAGATGGCTGCGCCGGTGTTCCGCGATGTGCTCGCGCACCATCCCCCCGTCGCCCTGGACACGCTGCGCCGGCTGACCCAGCTGGTGAGGGATCTCTCCGATCGCGTCGTCGAGTTCAGCACGCTGGGGGTCAACAACCGCATTCACGCGGAGCTGCTGCGGCTGGCGAAGGAGTATCCGGAGGATGGCGGCGTGGTGGAGATCACCCGCCCCCCGACCCACGCCGACATCGCCAGTCGCGTGAGCACGCGCCGCGAGGCGGTCACCAGAGAGCTCAGTCGTCTCTCCGACATGGGGCTGATCGAGCGCCGGGGAAAGTCCCTGCTGGTGCACGACATGGCCCGCCTGCGCGAGATGATCGACCAGGTGCACACCGCATCGTCGTAAAAAATCGCTATAATTCAATAAGTTACTTCCGATCACGCCGAAAGGTGTGAAAACACACACGCGCTTGCCCGCGACCCTGCCAGACTGAAACCGTACCCAACGGAGATCAGAACGATGGCACCAGACGACACAGAAGAATGCCGGATCGAGTTGTCCGCCGACGCTGGACACGTGGTCGGAGCCTGGTTGCTGGCCGCGGTCCTGGTGACCCTTCTCATGACGGTGGTCGCGCCGCTGCTGAGCGCGTGAGGTGCCGCTCATATCCGACGAGGGCGCCGTGCGCGGCGCCGAATCCGGGACGGGGGCGCCGAAGGCGCCCCTCGCGCCCGCCCATACCGCAGCGATCCTGCACGACGACCTGAGCTGACCGAACGAGCGCAGCGGCGCGCTGCAGACGCACGGCAGCGCCTTCGGCTGCTGGCAGCATTACTTCTTCTGAGCGGCGAGCATGCGCGCCAGTGGCAGCGGCCGGCGCCACCAGTGACGCAGCCGCCCGCGCCCGAGGCGCAGGTCGA
>JABAHS010002149.1_pt3 | contig 23106 bp, 18 predicted proteins | sample 7062111 | NCBI WGS metagenome assembly JABAHS01 (sample SAMN14534600, study PRJNA622989) | marine sediment metagenome | biome: marine biome [ENVO:00000428]; feature: marine pelagic biome [ENVO:01000023]; material: deep marine sediment [ENVO:00002113]; isolation source: pool of 4 deep marine... | reverse complement strand
CCGATCAGCGCGATCACGAACGCCTCGGCGAACATCTGCACCACCACGCGCAGTCGACTGGCGCCCAGCGCCGTGCGGATCGCCACCTCCTTGCTGCGGATCACCGCGCGCGACAGCAGCAGGTTCGCGACGTTGGCGCAGGCGATGAGCAGAACGCCGAATACGGCGGCGAGCATCGTGTGGAGAAGCTGGACCGGCTCGTCGCCGATGTACTCTTCGGTGTATGGCTTGAGGACCGTACTGATCCCCTCGTTCGACTCCGGGTACTCCAGCTCGAGACGCCGGGCGATGGCGGCCAGCTCGGCCCGCGCTTCATCCATGCTAACGCCGTCCTTCAGTCGCCCGAAGACTTCCAGCGTTTCACCCTCGCCGCGCTCGATCTCCAGCGGGTTCATGCGCAACGGCACCCACAAATCGTTGTTGAGCGGAAACACGAATCCTTCCGGCATCACGCCGACCACGGTCATCTGTTCGCCGTTCAGGCGCACGGTCCTCCCGATCACGTCGGGGTCGCCGCCGTAGCGGTTCTGCCAGATCTCGTGGCCCAGCACGATCACCGGCGGCGTCTCCGGCCGGTTGTCCTCCTCGCGCAGCGTTCGACCCAGCGCGGCTTGCACCCGGACCAGGCGGAAGGCGTTGCCGGAGATGAAGGCGCCGGTGTAGCGTTCGGGCCGATCTTCCGAATCCGCCAGGTAGCTCGATCGCGTGTAGAAGCCGGCGATCCCCTCGAAGCTGGTCTGCTGCTCGCGCCAGTCCACGAAGTCGTGGATCGTCACCTCCATGCTCTCGATGTCCTCGGCCAGGTTGTTGCGCTCCAGGTGGATCAGCCGGTCCGGCTCGGGGAACGGCAGTCCCCGATAGAGCGCGCCGTAAACAATGCTGAACATGGTGGTGGTGAGACCGATTCCCAGCGTGAGCGCGACGATCGCGATCAGCGCCAGCCCGGGGTTCTTGATCAACATGCGAACCCCGTAACGGATGTCTTTGAGGATCGACTCCATCGGTGCCTACCCAGCAATGGTTGGGGCTATACGGGCAGGGGATTTCCCATCCGCCCGTCATTGGATTGCCTTACGGCGGGGGCGCCGCAGGTGTTTCAGGAACAGCCGCGCGCTAGAGGCCGACGCGCGCTAACCGTGACGCCCCTGGAAGTCGTCCATGCCACGGGAAATGCCGAAGAAATCGACCAGCGCGTCGAACCAGCGGACGGGCAGGAGACGGAGCGGGAACGCGACGTAGGCGAACCAGGGAGTGATGAGGCGACGGTGGTCCTTCTCGATCGCGGCGACGATGCGGTCGGCGACGTACGCGGGCTCGGCCAGTGGCAGCAGCCAGGGGAAGCGGGTCTTCACGCCCTCGAACATGCCGGTCTTCACGTAGAAGGGGCAGACCAGGGTGGTCTTGATGCGGAGACCCTGCTGTCTCAGCTCGAGGCGCAGCGCCTCGTCGAAGCCGACGGCGGCGAACTTGCTGGCGGAATAGTCGCTGAGGCGGGGTGCGGCCACCAGGCCGCCCGCCGACGCGACGGTCACGATGTGGCCGCTGTCGCGCTCGATCATCGCCGGGAGGAAGGCGCGCACCGTCCAGAAGTGGGCCATGGCGTTGATGTCCAGCGTCCGCTCGATCTCCTCGTCCGACAGCTCGAGAAGCGGCTTGCCGGCGACGACCCCCGCGTTGTTGATCAGCACGTCGACGGCGCCGTGGTTATTGAGGACGTCCCGGGCGGTGGCGCGAACGGCGTGGCGATCGGACACGTCGACGCGGTGGACCGTGGCGCGACCACGAAGCCCCTCGACATCGCCGGCGAGCTCCTGCAGCCCGTCGGCGTCGACGTCCCAGAGCATGAGATCGGCGCCGCGCGCCGCGATCTTCTGGGCCAACAGCCGTCCGATCCCACTCGCGGCGCCCGTGATCAGAACCTTCTTCCCGGCAAGCTCGGTCATCGAGGTCCGTCGACGCGCTGGATCAGGGGAAGATCCCTCGCTNNTCGCTGTCCAGCCGCTCCCTGATTTCGCGGATCTCGTGGTAGGCGACGACCATCGTCTCTTCCAGTCCCGAGTTCACCAGGTCCTCCTCGTCGGCGCCGTGAGTCGCGATCTCCATGGCCCGGTTCGAGAACTCCTTTCCCGTCATGTCCTCCACGGCTTCCAGGATCCGCCGCGCCGCCTTCTCCTCGAACCGCTTCTCCATACGCCCGAACCGGACGTGCGACAGGTTCTTGACCCATTCGAAATACGAAACGGTCACGCCACCGGCGTTCAGGTACGTGTCCGGGATGATCAGCACGCCCCGCTCGTTGAGGATGGCGTCCGCGTCCGTCGTCGTGGGCCCGTTCGCGGCCTCCGCGACGATCGTCGCTTTGACCCGCGGCGCGTTTTCCGAGGTGATCTGGTTCTCGAGCGCCGCCGGCACCAGAATGTCGCAGTCGAGCTCCAGAGCCTCGGAATTGCTGGCGAGGTTCGTCGCGCCGGGAAAATCGAGGATCGAGCCGGTCTCCTCCCTGTGAGTCATGACCCTCTCCAGATCGAGGCCCTTCTCTCTGCCGATGGCGCCCTCGTATTCCGCCAGGCCGACCAGGGTCGCGCCCGCGTCCTGAAGGAACCGCGCGGCGTGATAGCCGACGTTCCCCAGCCCCTGGACGACCACCCGCTTCCCCTCGAGCCCGGTGTCGAGGCCCACCGCCTTCATGTCCTCGGCGATCCTGCACGCCTCGCGGATACCGAAGAAGACGCCGCGGCCCGTGGCCTCGAGACGTCCGCGGATGCCGCCCTGGGTCACCGGCTTGGCCGTCACGCACGCGTAGGAATCCAGCTCGCCGGTCTTCAGCGAGATGTAGGTGTCGGCGATCCAGGCCATCTCCTGGGGGCCCGTCCCGTAGTCGGGCGCCGGGACGTCGACGCCGGGGCCGATGAAGTTCTTCTTCACCAGCTCGAAGGTGTAGCGCCGGGTGATGCGCTCCAGCTCGTCCTCCGAGCATTCGCGTCGACTGATCTGCACACCGCCTTTCGCGCCGCCGAACGGGACGTCCACCACCGCGCACTTGTAGCTCATCAGCGAGGCGAGCGCGATCACCTCCTCCTCGTTCACCGTCGTGCTGAAGCGGATCCCGCCCTTGGTCGGGAGCCGGTGATGGCTATGCTCGGCCCGCCAGGCGTTGACGACACGGATCGACCCATCGTCACGCTTTACGGGGAACGTGAAGTAGTAGACGCTGTTGCAGTTCTTGATTTGATCCAGCAGGTCGCGAGGATGCTGTGTATGCGTGGCGGCGCGGTCGAAAGTGCGATGAACCTGGTCGAGAAAGCTCGCCTTGCCGGACATGCGGGCATCCTGGTTGGGGTCCGGTGCATCTAGCGGGTTCCGTCGTCGGGTAAGGTAACCCGACCGGTTTAGGGACGCACCCGCGTCCGCAGTTCGTCGCGGGCCACATTGCCCCTACAACGCGCTGGCGATCAGATCCCCGATGAAATACCCGACGATCGCCACACCCAGGCCGACCAGGAACATGTCGAGGCCGCTGCGAAAGATGCCGCGGCCGGTGAACAGGCTGCGCGCGGCGCCGACGGCGAAGTGCGAGACCATGGACACCGCGAACGCGGTCCACACGGCCGCCACGCCGTCCATGAAGATGAAGGGAAAGACGGGGATGAGCGCGCCGAACGCGGTGGCTGTTCCGGTGATCAGGCCCTCTCTGAGGGGCGTGGTGTGCGCTCCACCGATCCCCAGTTCCTCGCGGACTTTCTCCTCCAGCGCACGCTCCGGATCGCGCATCACGTCCGCCGCCATGCTTCGCGCCCGCTCCGGCTCGATCCCCTTCAGCTCGTAGAGCAGGGCCAGCTCTTCCTGCTCGATCTCGGGCATCAGACGGATCTCATCGCGCTCGATCGCGATCTCGTGCTCGTAAACCTCCTCCTCGCTCTTCGCCGCCAGGTAGCCGGACGAGCCCATCGACAGGGCGTCGGCCACCAGACCGGCCACGCCGGACACCAAAACCACGTGGGGCTGCACCGCCGCGCCCACCACGCCGGCCACCAGCCCGAAGTTGGCGGTCAGGCCGTCGTTGAAGCCGTAGACCACGTTGCGCACGAAGCCGCCGGACTCGGTGCTGTGCCACGGCTCGCCTTCCGAGCCGGCCAGCTCGACCAGCGTCTGGGCATGCTCCGCCGACTCCCGGGCCAACGTACGCGCCGTATCCTGCGGCGCCCCCGACTCGCTGCGCCGGTAGAGATCCAGGTACCCTTTCACCTCCCGGCCTTCCTCGCGGATCAGCAGGGGCAACAGCAGGCCGGGGCCGAGCCACCGTCCCAAGCGGCCCATGACCTGGGCGCGGAGCGTAGGGCCAGGCTCCTCCGCCTCGACGCCGTGTCGGCGCAACAACTCGACCCAGAGCCCAGTGTGGCGGTCCTCCACCTCGGCCAGGCGCCGGTACACCTCGCGCTTCTTCGAGCTTTTCTCCAGCTCGGCCAGAACCCGGTACAGGTAGGCGGCGTCCGCTTCGTCCTGAAGATGGTGCTCCCAGACGGCGAGCGTTCGATCGTCGATGCGTTCATCGGATGGCATTCGGTGCCCCTCTCGAGACGCTCAGGCGGCCAGCAGCCGGGCGATAAGACCCCCCGCCAGCAGCGCGATGCAGAGATAGACCACGAGGCGTTTGATCCCGATCCCACCAGCTTCGCCGCCTTCCCGACCCGGTTCCAGGTGCTCGCGCACGTGCTGGCGGTGAAGATATACCATCAGCCCCGCCACCAGGACCATGGCGAGGTTCAGCCAGAAAGTGTAATCGAGCGCGAAGCGCGTCACCTGCTCCACCGCCCTGCCGCTCTCCGGCGTAATCCCGAGCGCTCCGAAGCCAACGTGCAGGGAGACGGCGGTGATGATGATGCTGACGAACATGACGGCGGCGATGTAGAGGGCGACGCGCCAGCCGTAGTACTTGGCGTTGATGGCGACCAGCGGCGGCACCATGAGGTCCGAGTAGATGAAGCCCATGATGCCGGCGAACAGCACGCCGTTGGCGTTGAGGACCGTGGCCAGGGGGATGTTGCCCATCGAGCCGATGAACGTGGCGGCCGCCACGAGCGGGGCGACCATGGCGTTCTCGATCACGATGATCCAGCCGGGCAGCGAATCGGTGGCGCCGCCCAGAAAGATCTTCGCCCAAAAGCTGGCGGGGACGAGCACGGCCACGAAGCCGGCCACGGTGAAGCCGATCAGGATCTCCTCCCAGACCATCTTCCAGTCGGAGACGAACTTGTGGCCGACGAGGTGCCAGCCGTAGCGGCTGGTGATGCGTTTCCGCCAATCGAACTCCTCCTCCGCCGCGCTCGACTCGCTTTCGACCTTCTCCCGCGCCGCCTCCAGCCAGGCAGAGGGATAGGTGGCGCGCAGGATCAGGGAGCTGATCGCGATGAGCAGCAGGCCGCCGATGAGTTCCGCCGCCACGAACTGCCAGCCGAGGAAGATGAAGATCAGGATCCCGAGCTCGATGACCAGGTTGGTCGAGGCGAACATGAAGGCCACGGCGGCCACGAAATGCGCGCCCTTCAGCACGAGCGAGCGGGCGGCGGCCAGCGCGGCGAAGGAACAGGACGACGACGCGGCACCGAAGACGGTGGCGAGCGAGACGCTGCGCAGGTCCGGCCGACCCATGAAACGGGTCAGCCGGCCCTTGGGCACGAAGGCCTGGATCATCCCGCTGACGGAATAGCCGAGCACGAAGGCCCAACCGGCCTTCCAGAAGAAACCCAGAGCGGTTTGCGCCGCCGCTCCGTAGTCCGACCAGGAAACCATGAACCGATCCGCTATTCTCGAGTTTGGGGCCGGAGGACGACCCCAAGCTCGATCCCGTGGCCATCCGCGTCAACCGCCGGGCGAGGCGTGGTCAGCGGACATCTTTCCTGCTACGATAGGCGCGGCCGATGAACAGTTCACTCTGCGGGAGATGACCGCAGGCAAACCTACGGGCTATGGAAACGGTACTGATCGCGGCCGGCGTGATCATCGTAGCGACGGCGGTGACCTGGGTGGGAAGCGCCTGGCTGGAGCGCGGTGCCGATGACCTGGCGGTCCACTACCGGCTGCCGGACGTGGTGCAGGGAACGATCGTGGTGGCGATCGGGTCGAGCTTTCCCGAGCTGTCGACCACGGTCATCTCGACGGCCATCCACGGCGAGTTCGAGCTCGGCATGTCGGCGATCGTGGGCTCGGCGATCTTCAACATCCTGGTGATTCCGGCGCTCTCCGGGATCAGCGGCGGCCGGTTGGCCGGGTCACGACAGCTGGTCTACAAGGACGCGCTCTTTTATCTCACTTCGGTCGCCGTGCTGCTGCTCGCCTTCTCGTTCGCCCTCATCTACAACCCGCTGCCGGACGGCGAGCTGGTCGGCCGGCTCGATCGGCCGATCGCGGCCTGTCCCCTGCTGCTGTACGGCGTCTATATCTTCTTGCAGCAGCAGGAGACCGAGGAGCACTGGCAGGAGGAGCGGACTGGATCGGCCCCGTCGATCAGCGTCATGAAATCCTGGCTGCTCGTGCTGGCCGGCCTGGTGCTGATCGTCGCCGGCGTGGAGGGTCTAATCCGCTCGGTCATCGCGCTGGGCGAGACGCTGGGAACGCCCACCTTCCTCTGGGGCGCCACCGTGGTCGCCGCGGCGACCAGCTTGCCCGACGCGTTCATCAGCATCCGGACGGCACGACAGGGCGACACCGACGTCAGCCTGGGCAACGTCCTCGGCAGCAACATCTTCGACCTGCTGGTGGCGATCCCGGCCGGCGTGCTGATCGCCGGCGCGACCCTGGTCGACTACGGCGTCGCCGCTCCGCTGATGGCCGTCCTCACCGTCGCGACGATCGTCCTGTTCGCCGCGCTGCGCACCGACCTGACGCTGACGCGTCGCGAGTGCTACGTGTTGCTGGCGCTCTACGCGGCGTTCATCGGGTGGCTGGTGCTGGAGACGATCGGCGTCACGGCCTGGGTGAGGTGAGTCCTCCGTCGGTCAAACTCCGCGCTTCGGGGCTCCGGCGTCCGGCGCAAAGCGGTTCGAACATCGTGGTCAAATACGGAAACGCACCACGAGCCAGTGCCTGACTGGAGCCGCATCGACACCCGCCACCATGTTCCCATCATCGGTATCCTGCTGTTCGTGCCAGAGCGCGGTCCCGATGGCGTAGCCGGCGACGGCGCCCAGCACCACGTCGGTCAGCCAGTGCTGATCAGCGTAGAGCCGGCTCAAGGCGGTGATCGTGGCCAGCGAGTAGAGACCAACCGAAGCCCAGGGCCGATCGACCTGACGGGCCACGACGTTCGATATGCCGAAGGCGCTCCACGTGTGGCCGGAGATGAACGAGGCGCGGCTGTTGTCGAACGTGAACGGCTCGAACGACAGGTGGCCTTCGCCGGCGGAAGGACGAGCCCGTCCCACGGCGATCCGCACCGGCTGCTGTACGAAGAGAACGGACAGCAGCACGCCGGACATGAGCAGACCCGTGTCCCGCACATCGTCATCATCGAACAGGGCGCCGCCCGCCAGCGTGAGGAGCGAGGCCGGCACGGTGAACAGCGGCGTGCCGTACCACCAACCGACCCGCTCCAGGGCGTCGGCGACGCCGCTGCGGTGACCCTGGAACAGACCGCGGACCTCTTCCTCGACCAGGAACGATCCGGACGCCGCCCCGGCGACGATCCCGGCCGCGACCCAGGGGTCCACGTCCAGGCCAGCCTGGAGAGGAACGTCCGCCACCGATGGTTGTGCGGCGATCGGACCGGCGAGGCCCAGGCAGAGCGTCGCGGCTCGGAAGACCGCCGCCGCGACCCGGATCGCGTGCGAGCCGCCCGTCAGAAGGGATACCCCAGGTTGATGTAGAGCCCGCTGTCCTCCTTGCTCTCGGCGTAGGCGACGGACAGGATGCTCCGCGTCCCCCGCAGGGCGATCCAGAAGCCACCGCCGTAACCGGTGTGCCAATCACCTGCCGAGTCGCCGTCGATCCAGACCCGCCCGGCATCGACCAGCGCCAGCAGTCCGAAGGTCGAGGGGAAGACGAACCGATAATGGAACAGATCGAAGCGGAGCTCGGCGCTGCCGTACAGCGACGCGTCGCCGGCGAAGCGCTGTTCGGGCCAACCCCGCAGGCTCTCGTCACCACCGATGAACGCCAGGTCGAAGAACGGCGTGTCGCCCCAAACCTTCTTGCCACCGGCCCGGAGTCCGACCTCCCAGCGGCGGATGCCCAGCGGCAGCGAGACGGCGCCCACGGCAGCCAGCGAGCCGTAGGTCTCTCGAACGTCGATGGCTTCGGGATAAAGCTCGCCCCGCACCCGAAGCCAGGCCACGGTCCGGGCGGCGCTCACGACCAGCGGGTCCGGTGTGACGGTCTCCAGTTCCAGGCTCGCCCCGGCACCGACCTGGCCGAACTCGCCGGTTCCGTAGATCCCCGGGCTCTGACCGAGGAAGGTGGCCGGGTCATCTTCGGTGTTGGAGAAGCTGCCGCTCGCGCTGAGCAGGAATCGGGCGCCCGGGCCCAAGTCGATGCCCAGCGATGCCGTGCCACGGACCCGGGTGTTCTCGACGTCGTAGAAGTCGCTGGTGGTGTCCTGGATCGCCTGGGTATCGTTGCCGACCCCGTAGAAGTTGATGGTCTGGAAGCTCGTCCCCGTGGCCGCGAACCGGGTGAACAGGGGAGAGTTTTCGAAGCGGAACTCCGTCTCCAGGCCGAGCGAGTATTTGAGGCGCGTCGACCCGGCGGCCGACAGATCGATGCGCGACGCGTACGGGTCTTTTCGGAAGCCATAGTCGAACCAGGAATAGGTGCCGCCCAGAACGAAGCCCACGTCGGGATCGAAGCCGGCGGTAAAGAACGGGTAGCTGAAGCTGCCCCAATGGCGCGGCGGCGCCGGCGTGTTCGGCTCGGGGACCAGCCGGTTCTCCGCGTACCGCTTCTCGTTGATCCCGTGATCCGCGCCCGTCACCCGGTCGGCACCCTGCTCGTCGTACAGATGCACGTTCCCCACTCGCGCGACGAAGTGAAACTCGTCGTCCCCCGGGCCACCGATGATCCGGACCTTGACCGGCAAGTCACCGTCGCCGTCGATCGCGGCCCGGTCGTCCCCGCCGTGCAGGTAGAGACGCACTTCCCGCGTTTCGCCGGAGCGGAAGACGCGCCGGAAGTACGGTGTGGACCCGGGCTCCGCCGAGCGGAGGGTGATCTCCACCCCGTCGCCCGTGCCCGTGATCTCGGCCACTTCCGCGACGTCCGTGCCGTGGACATAGGGCTCCCGCGCCATCAGCTCGTAGAAGTCGGCGGCGATCCGCGGCAACGCGTCCCGTCGGCTCCTCAACCCCGAACGCAGGAAGGGCCCGCCGACCGGCCGGGCGGCGTCCGGTACCGAAGCCAGCGCGTCCTCGATGACCGCGTCGGTCACGGCCGCCCTCAGCTGCCGGGCCATCGAGTCCCAGACCGCTCGCTCCAGCCCGGTCAGGGCCAGGCGATCGATGAAGCGAGCCTGGTAGTGATAGCGGGAAGCGTCGTCGTACTCGTCCCTGAAGCTGGTGAGCATGGGGAGGCGGCGGCGCGCGATGGACAGAACCAGACCATCCAGCCGGGCGAACGCCTGGTCGCGATCGGTGGGGATCGGCCGCCAGCTGGCCGGCTCGTCCTCCGGGAACCTTGCCCACAGCCACTGGTCGGCGTGACGGTCCCAATCGCCGATCAGCACGTCGATCAAGCGCGCCCGGAGGTAGGCCCGGGCGTCCAGCCGCCTCGACGGATCCGACTGCAATCGCTCCACCACCTCGAACCCGTCGACGATCTCCTCGGCGCCAGGGATCGCTATGGCCCCCTCGGGACCCACCGGCCGGACCTGCAACGTGCCCAGCAGGTTGCCGAACACGGCGCCGAAGCGGCCGAGCGCCGCCGAGTCCGGCAGCAGGTAGACCCGGGGCTCGGAGTGGAGCACGGCGGCCGCCCGCATCAGCGGGCTGGCGACCACCGGAGCGTACGGATATTGCGAGCTCATCTGATCCTGGAAGAGCTGCTCGACGTATGTGCCCCGCAGCACCTCGGGGACCAGCTCCGTGGCGTACTTATAGATGGAGCGGAAGGCGTGAACCTTGCCGTCCGCTCCCCTGAACCAGAGCGACCGGGTCTGCAGACCACCGCCGGCGCTGAGCGGCTCGAGCCCGCCCGCGTAACGGCCGAGATCGAGGATCGGCACCCGGACTTCGGTCGTCCACGTGTCGCGGTAGTGGTTGCCCCACCAGAAGCGGTGGAAGCCGCTGGCCGCGTAGTCGGGACCCGGAGCCACGACCGCCGATTCGCGCGAGGCCTCGACGCCGTCCTGAGCCGCGGCCCCGGATGGGAGGACGAACGCCAGCGCCAAGACGCAGAGCGCCAACGAAGCGATCGCACGAGTTGCCATGAGTCTCCGTTGCGGTTGCGGGTCCGCCAGCGCTATGATGGATTCGATCCGACCGAGAAAAATCAACTCCACAGAATAGCGCGATGGACACACCTCCGGCAAAGGCGTTCCAGGAGTTCTACCCCGACGACGTCGCCCACTGCTACGGCTGCGGTCGGCTGAACCCGGAAGGCCACCAGCTCAAGAGCTACTGGGACGACGGCGAGACCGTCGCCTGGTTCCAGCCGCAGCCCTATCACACCGCGATCCCCGGCTACGTCTACGGCGGCCTGATCGCCTCGCTCATCGACTGCCACGGCACCGGCACCGCGGCGGCCGTCGCCGCCCGGGCCGAGGGCATGGAGCTGACGGCCGAGACCGCGCCGCCGCCCGAGGCACCCCGCTTCGTCACCGCGTCGCTCCAGGTCGACTACTTGAAGCCCACGCCGCTGGGGCCGCGCCTGGAGATCCGCGGAACGGTCAAGGAATCGAGCCCCCGCAAGGTCGTCGTCGAGGCCACGCTGTCGGCGGAGGGCACGGTGACGGCTCGGGGCACAGTCGTGGCGGTGCGGTGGAAAGGCGGTAAGCAGTAAGCTACACGAGGATAGGTCGACTCCTGTTAACCGCGGACTACTGCTCCCGGAGCGCCTCCATGGGATCGACCGCCGAAGCGCGCCGTGCCGGGACGTAGCTGGCCAGTGCCGCCGCGCCAACCAGCACGACGATCACGGCCGCGTAGGTCAGCGGATCGCCCGTCGTCACCTCGAACAGCAGGTCGGCCAGGATCCCGCGGATCGCGAAGGTCACGGCCACGCCGATGGCGACGCCGGCGGCGGCGAGCAGGATCCCCTCACCCACCACCTTGCGGCGGACCTGTCGCGCGGTGGCGCCCAGCGCGATCCGGATCCCCAACTCACGCGTCCGGCGGCTCACGGCGTAGGAGATCACGCCGTAGAGCCCGACCGTGCCGAGCAGCAGGGCCACGGCCGCCGCGATCCCCAGCATCACCAGGGTGAACGAGGTTCGCGCCATCGAGTCCTCGAGCATCGCCTCCATCGCGCGCTGCTGAGCGATGGGCAGGTTCGGGTCCAGCGCCCACACCTGCTGGCGGACGGCGTTCATGAACGCCTCCGGGTTCGCCTCGGTGCGGACGACGACCCCGGCACCGCGGGGCGAGGCCGGATCGTCGACCGGGCCCGCGAGGATCGGGAAGTAGACCGCGTCCTGGGGCGGCGACTCCAGCGATCGGAACCGCACGTCGCCCACCACGCCGACGATCTCGTACCAGTCCTCGTCTTCGGTCCGGCGGACCCGCTTGCCCAGCGCGCTCGTTTCCGGCCACCAGTGGCGCGCGAACGAGCGGTTCACCACCACGGCGCGGTAGCGATCGGCGGCGTCGCCCGGCTCGATCGTCCGACCCTCCAGCAGCGGGATCCCCATCGTCTCGAAGTAGCCCGGCGTGACGAACTTGCGCTCGGCCAGCGGCGGGATGTCGCCCTCGGGGACCGGGTGGTCCTCGATGTAGAGGCTGCCGTTGCTGATCTCGCCGCTCAACGGCAGGTGGTCCACCGCAGCCGCCGCGGCCACGCCCGGCAGATCCCGCAGCCGCTCGGTCAGCTGGCGCCAAAACGCCGCGACGTCGACCCTGTCGGGATACTCCGATTCCGGTAGGGCCAGGTTGAAAGTGAGGACGTCCTCGGCCCGAAAGCCCGGATCCACCGAGCGCAGCGCCTGGAAGCTGCGGATCATCAGTCCCGACCCCACCAGCAGAACCAGCGCCAGCGCGACCTGCAGCACCACCAGCGAGTTCCGAGCCAGGCGCCGCTCGCGACCGTCGCCGGCGCGGGCGCCGCCCTCCTTCAGCCCCTCGGCCAGGTTCGCCGGCCGGTAGCGGAAGATCGGGAAACCGCCGAAGAAGAGTCCCGCGGCGATGGATACGCCGGCGGTGAACAGCAGGACGTTGAGGTCCAGACCGACCTCGTGGAGCCGCGGGATCGTCTCGGGCGCCAGGGAGATGAGACCACGAAGCCCCACCAGGGCCAGAGGCACGCCCAGCGCGCCACCGGCCAGCGAGAGGAGCAGGCTCTCGCTGAGGAAACCGCCGGCCAGGTCCGAGCGCCTGGCGCCCAGCGCCGTCCGGATGGCCAGCTCGTTCACCCGACTCTCGGTTCGCGCCAGGAACAGGTTGGCCACGTTGGCGCAGACGATGAGCAGCACGAAGGTCACCGTGGCGAGCACGACCCAGAGGGCCCGGCTCACGTCGCCGACCAGTCGCTCCTTCAGGGGTCGGATCTGCGTCCCCCACTGCGCCTGCTCCAGCAGCGAGGCGGGCAGATCCTCCGGGAACCGTTCGGAGAACGTGCTCACCTGGGCCTGCACGTCCGCTTCCGCCGCGGCCATCGTCACGCCGGGCTCGAGCCGCCCGATCGTCGGGTACGAAAAGCTGCCGGGCGACAGCCGCGCCTCGTCGATCACGAACGGGAGCCAGACGTCGATCTCGTCGTCGGGGTAAGCGAACCCCCGGGGCGCGACGCCGACCACGCGGCGCGGCTCGCCGTCGACGCGGATACTCTGGCCCAGAATGTCCGGGTCGCCGCCGAAACGGCGACGCCAGAGCCCGTAGCTGACGACCACGGCCGACTCGGCGCCGGGTCGGCCCTCGTCCGGGCGAAATCCGCGGCCCAACGCCGGCTGGACCCCTAGGAGCGAGAGCGTACCCGTCGTCACCCGGGCCGCCGCCAGCCGCTCCGGCGGCCCATCGCCCGTCAGGCTCATGCGCGCCTGGGACCACATCGCCATCCCCTCGAAGCTGTGCTGTCCTTCGAGCACGTGAACGTAGGCGCCGTCGGAGAAGGGGATCTCGTCGTAGCCGAGCCCCGGCGCGGTGAAGTTGATCCAGACCAGCCGATCGGACTCGGGGTACGGGAGCGGCTCGAGCAGGACCGCATCGACCACGGTGAAGATCGCCGTGTTGGCGCCGATGCCCACCGCCAGGCTGACCAGCGCGACGGCGGTGAAGAGCGGGCTGCGGGCAAGCTTGCGGATCGCGTGGCGGAGCTGCAGAGCCAGGGAATGCATGACACGACCTCCAGGACGGCGGAAAGCCTCTACTGATGATGAAGGATCGAAGCGGTTGGGGCCGTTCTCAGTGCTCTACGCGCGCGGCGGAACCACGGTTTCGAGGCGAATACCGCTCCGGCGCGAGCCCTCGACGTTCATCTCAACCGTTGCCAGAACGCGCGGTTCAAAGGTGCCGTTCGAACCATGCCACGATCCGTCGCCAGTAGTCGATCTGGTTCGCCGCCGACCACGACCCCGGCCAATGCCCTTCTCCCTCATAGCGGACGAGGAGGACGGTCCGGTCCAGCCGCTGCAAGGCGACGAACACCTGCCCCGCCAGGTAGACCGGCGTGTTCCGGTCCTCGGCTCCGTGGAGCAGCAGCAGCGGCGCCTCGACCCGATCGAGGAAGAAGAACGGCGAGTTCTCGATGTAGCGCTCCCGCACCTCCCACGGCGTGCCGCCCATCCGACCCTGGCCACGCTCGGCCCAGATGGTTAAGGTCGTGCCGTCGGGGCGCAGGTCGGCAAACATCCCCACCATGTTCCCGTGGCTGGCGCTCGCCGCCGCCGCCTGGAAGCGGTCGCTCTGGGTAAGGAGCGCCAGCGTCCCGTAGCCGCCGTAGCTGTGCCCGGTGACCCCGATACGATCGGCGTCGGCGATGCCCAGCTCGATCACCCGCTCGACGCCCGGCAGCACGGCCCGAGCGTGATCGCGCATGGGCGTTCCGGTGTTCAGGGGCACGTCGGGCGCCAGCACGGCGTATCCGCGCGTGGCCAGAAGCTGCCGATGTCGATCGAAGCGATGGATCTCACGGGAGCCCGTGCCCCCTCCGTACACGTCGACGATCAGCGGGACACGAACACCCGGCTGATAGTCCGGCGGAAGAAGCAGCGTCCCGCCCAGCTGTCGGCCGTCTTCGGTCCGCCACTCTACCAGCCGGCTCCCGCCCAGTCGGTCCGGCCGGAACCCGGGGTTGAGCCGGGTCAACCGTCGCGTGCGGCGAAGATCGCCGTCCATCGACCAGAGGTCCGGAGCGTGTCGGGTATCCGAGTACACGACCACGACCACGGATCCGTCGCGAGAAACGTCGATGTTGACGGGTCCGCTGAAGACGCCCTCCTCCTCCACCAGCGCCTCCACCTCTCCTGACGAGAGATCGATGCGAGCGAAACCCATCTTCCGGGTCTCACTATCCCGAATCCGCACGACGACCGATTCGCCCTGAGGGGACCAGATCGTACTCGTTCGACGCCGGGCCACCAGGTCCAGGGCCGCACGATCCGCAAGCTCCGCCACCGCGGTCGCTCCCCCGCTTTCCAAATCGACCGCCCACACCCCGCTCCCCGCCGCGAAGTAGAGCGCGTCCGCCGCGGCTGACCAGAGCGGGCCGCGGAAGCTTTCGGCCCAGCCCGGGCGCGCCTCCGCCACACGCCGGCGGGTGCCTGCCTCCGGATCGGCGACGAAGAGGCCACCCTCATCGCCCTCGCCCGGCGTGAGGTAAGCGAGCCGATCTCCACGCGGGGACCAGCTCACCGCCTCTCCCCACGCCTGGCGGACGGCGCCGGGCAGGTCCCGGGCCGCGCCGCCGGTCAACGGCACCATGGCGAGTACGCGTCGGGTCCGGAATCCCAGCGCCAGACGCTCCGGGTCGGCGAACCGCACGAACGCGAGCCAATCGCGATCCGGCGACACCTCCCACCACACGGGGACGGCTCCCGAGGTGAGCCGTCGAACCGACCCGGTCGCCAGATCGATGACCGCGAGGTCGCCGCCGTACCGCCAGCGAAGCCACTCCGGGGTCGCCGGGCCACGATCTTCGTCGCCGGGCTCGTGGCGGAAGACCCGGGCCGTCGTCCCGTCCACACCTGACTCCGATTCGGCGGGATCGGTGCTGGCCAGCCGCCGCATCTCCGATAGCGTACGCCCCGACGGGAGCAGTTTCACCACGACCTTCGTGCCGTCCGGGTTCCAGCGTGGCGCGTTCCGGGTCCACGCCGCCCAGACGATCACGTCGGAGACCTGCCGGACCCGACGCGTATCGCGATCCCATACCCAGAGCCGTGGCGTTCCGGTCGCGTTGGAGAAGAATGCCAGCCGGGCGCCGTTCGGGGACCATGACGGACCCCAGGAGCTCGACGTCGCATCGGTCACGCGGACGGTCTCCCCGGTCTCGGTGTGAGTGATGCGCACCTCGGTGACGGCCGATCCCGAATCGGCCACGATCCCGGTCGTCGATCCCGTGGTGCGCCGGGCGTACTCGACGGTGTAGGCCACCCACTCTCCATCAGGCGATAGCTGGATGGGAGTCTCGTAGGGGAAGCTCTCGAAATTGACGACCTCTTCGACGGTCAGCGGCGCGTTGGCCGCGTCTGTGTCCGACTGGGCATCGAGGCCGGATGGGCCAAAGACCACCAACACCGAAAGGGCCATCAGCCCGGTCACTCTATGAGGCATCGTGAAGTTTTGGTTCATCGAGTCTTTGTGTTCCTTTAAAGATGTCTTTGCCAGGCGGACCACAGGAATGGTCCCGAGCGATTCATCCCCAGCGGAGCGCGAGTCGTCCGCTGTCCAGCCGCTCGACGCCCGCGCCCAGCCTCCGACTCTCTTTGTCCATGGTGTCGGCCAGCCAGCGTGCTTCGTCATCAGAGGCACGCTGGAGCCGGAAGCGTCGGATCCGCATCGGGGTCATCTCGAGCCCAACCAGCTCACCGGCGGGCGCGAAGGTCGGGAAGTACATGAGGGTGAGGTGGCCCCGGAAGCGTTCGTGGCCGGCGATCCCCTCGTAGTCGTTGAGGAAGTCGCCGCAACCGTAGAGGATCGGCCGGTCGCGGTACACCTCGATCGCCTTCGGGTGATGGGATGAGTGGCCGTACACGAGGTCGACGAGGCCCGAGTCGATCAGCTCGTGAGCGAACGCCCGCTGGCTCGCCGGTACCTTATGGCCCCAGTTCGGGCCCCAGTGGATCGAGACCAGCACGCGATCGTCCTCGCGCCGATGCATTCGGACACGCTCCAGCACCCGCCGCGCACCCGCCGACCCGAGCCCCGGCAGCAAGTTCACCCCCGGCTTGCCGGCTCCGGGCGCCCATTCAGGCGGCACGCCGGCGGTAGTCGAGCCGTACGCGAAGATGAGCAGCCGTCCCCCACCCGTCTCCAGCTTCGCCGGCTCCGCCGCCGCGTCGACGTCCTCTCCCGCGCCGACCGTGGCCAGCTTCGCCTTTCGCAGCGCCTCCACCGTCTGGCTCAGCCCGGCGTAGGCCCAATCGAGGGTGTGGTTGTTGGCCAGAACGCACACATCGATGTCCGCCGCCGTCAGAACCGGGACGTTCTCGGGGTGCATCCGATAGTGGATCCCCTTCCCCGCCCACGGGTCGTCGTTCGTGGTCACCGCGGTTTCCAGGTTGATGATCCGGGCGTCGGGCGCCACCCGCTCCAGCTCGGCCAGCGCGTCGCCCCAGATGTAGTCGTACGGCACCTCGGCCGGGATGGGGCCGTGGGCCCGCTCCGCCAGCTCGACGTAGATCTCCGCGCTCTTCACGTAGGGCTCGTATAGAACCGGATCGACCGAATGCGGCAGGACCTGGTCGATGCCGCGGCCGGTCATCACATCACCGGCCAGAAAGAGCGTCAGCTCCGAGCTCTCGGGCGCGGTCCGCGACCCGGCCTCCGCGCTGGCGCCGGGCGCGTCGTCGTAGCGTGCCAGTGACACCGCCAGCGATAGGATGCCGCTCCGCGCCAGGAACTCTCTTCGGTTCAAGGGAAAGGCCGGCTGGTGCGAGGGGCGCTGCACGGACCCCCGCCCTCCAGCCTGCTTGGACTCGTGAGGCGTTCGACGGATGAACTCATGAGGCTGAAGCTACGATGTGCGTCGAAGGGCGGTCAAACGACAGCGGCCCGCGCCCTCATTCCTCGGTCAAAACGCGAACCGGGTCGACACGTGTCGCGCGCCGTGCCGGCCAGTAGCAGGCCGCCAGCGCGATGGCCAGCAGAAGGAGGGAGACGGCGACGAAGGTGATCGGGTCCGTCGGCGAAACGCCGTACAGCAGACCCTCGATCCCGCGGGTCAGCAGGATCGCCGCGGCCAACCCGATCCCCAGACCCAGGGCGGCGTGCCCCATACCGCGGCGTATCACCATGCGTCGCACGGCCCACGCGTTCGCGCCCAGCGCCATGCGGACCCCGATGTCCCGTGATTGCCGGCTGACGAAATAGGACAGGACACCGTAGATCCCCACGGCCGCCAGTGTGACCCCGACGGCGGCGAAGATGCCGATCAGCATCGCCCAGTAGCGCGGCCGACTCACCGATGCCGCCAGCTTCCGGCGCATCGTCTGCACTGCGGTCAGCGGCACATCGGGATCCAGGGCCTGCAGTCGGTCACGTACCCGAGCCGCCGGCACCGACGCCCCCGCGCCGCGAATGACCAGGTTCACCGATCGCCACGGGTTCTGCGCGTACGACTCGTAGACGACGCTCTCATCGGCGCTGTCCAGGCCCGTGTACTTCACGTCGCTCACCACGCCGACCACGGTCACCGGGTTCGTCATGTCGCCCCCGGCGTACATCCGCTTGCCCAACACGTCCTCGCCGGGGTAGAAACGAGCCGCCCAGCTGCGGCTCACCGCGACCACCTGCGGGTCGCCCGCCGTGTCGGTCTCATCCGGCAACCGTCCCCGGAGCAAACGGACGCCCAGAGCGTCGAAGTAGCCCGGAGAGACCACCACCCACGGCACCGCGGGCTGGCTGCTGCCCGCCGGGACCGGTCGGTCGATTAGATCGAAATTGTTGATCATGCCCGGCTGGTCCGGCGGCACCCCCGAACCGATCCCGGCCGCTGACACGCCCGGTAGCTCGGCCAGCTCGGCAAGCGCGCGCCGCCAGAACCGGCGGACGGCCCCCGTGTCCGGATACGCGGCGGGCGATATCGACGCCCGGGCCAGCAGCACGTTCTCGGGGTCGATCCCGGCGTCGACCCGCTGCAGCCGCTCCAGGCTGGTGAACAGCAGAGCGGCCCCGGCAAGGAGCGGCAGCGCCAGAGCGAACTCGGCCGTGACCAGCGCGCCGCGCAAACCGCCCGTCCGCTTCCGCTCCAATCCGCTGCGACCACCGCTTCGCAAGGCGCCCGCCAGATCGGATGCGATCCCGTGGACCAGCGGAGCCAGGCCCGACAGCACCCCGCTGCCGAGGGTGACGATGGCGGTGAACGCCAGCACCCTGTCGTTCAATTCGATCTCATCCAGGCGCGGCAGCTGCGGGCCCAGGCTGAGCAGCACGTCCAGGGCGACGACCGCGAGCAGCAGCCCGGCCAACCCACCGAGGACGGCCAGGCTCGCGCTCTCCACCAGCAGCTGGCGGGTCAGTCGGCCCGGGGTAGCGCCCAGCGAGGTCCGCAGCGCCATCTCCCGCTCCCGGGCCGTCGCCCGGGCCAGCGACAGGTTCGCCACGTTGGCCAGCGCGATCAGCAGCACGAAGCCGACCGCGCCGAACAGCAACAACAGCGCGTTTCCCACGTCCCCGATCATGACGTCCCGCAACGGGAACGGGGTCAGCCGCGCCTCGCGATCCTGAAACGTATCGGCCCAGACGGGAAAGATCCGCTCGCTCACCGCCGCCAGGTCGCGAGCCGCCTCCTGCTGAGAGACACCGCTCCGCAGTCGCGCGACCGTCTGGATGAAAAACGGCCCCCGGCGCGTCGGCGGCTGCAGCTGCAGGACGGGCCAGATCTCGGCCTGCCAACCGGCCAGCGATTCGACCCCGGGCGGCAGCACGCCGATGACGGTATGGCTCGCGCCGTCGAGGACGAGCGTCCGGCCGACGGCATCGACACCGCGGCCGAAGTGACGCTCGGCAAAGGAGCGGCTGACCACCGCCACACGCTCGGCGCCGGGACGTTCCTCTTCCGATCGAAAGCCTCGACCTTCGGCGGGTCGGACGCCCAGAGTTTCGAACCAGGCCGCCGTCACCCAACCGACCCGGACACGCTCGGGTCGACCTTCGCCGGCGAGGACGCCCCGACCGCGGGCCAGGCCGCTGACGCTTTCGAACGATCGGCTCTGCGCCTCGATCGCCTGGTAGTCGACGACCGATAGCGGCCAGCGGTTCGACGGGCTGTTCTGCTCGTAGATGGCGACCAGCCGGTCCGCTTCGGGGTACGGCAGCGGCCTCAACAGCACGCCGTCGACCACGCTGAAGATCGCCGTCGTCGCCCCGATCCCCAGCGCCAGCGTCAGCGCCGTCACCGCCGTGTAGCCCGCGTTCTTTCGCATCGTCCGCGCCGCGTAGCGCAGGTCCTGACCCAGGTCCACCCACAGCCGCACGCCACGAGCGTCCCGCGCCCGTTCCTTGAACCGCTCCACGCCACCGAACCTCCGCAGCGCCTCGCGACGCGCCTCCTCGGGCGACATCCCGGACCGCACCAGCTCCTCGGTCTCCATCTCGATGTGGAGACGCATCTCCTCGTCCATCTCGCGCTCGACACGCGAGCGGTTCCATATAACGCGGGCTCGTCGCAACAATACCTTCAGCGGTTCCATCATGGGGTCACCATCTCGTTCCCCGCACTCGGAATCAGCTCGTCTCCAATATCAGTTCGACCGCGTCCGAGAAGACCCGCCAGGCTCGACGTTCCTCCCGCAGCGCCTTCTTGCCGGCGGCCGTCAGCGAGTAGAACTTCGCCCGCCGGCCCTCCGGCGAGATCCCCCACTCCGCCTCGATCAGGCCCCGGTCCTCCAGCCGGTACAGCGCCGGGTAGAGCGAGCCCTGGTTCACCTCCAGCACGTCCTTCGACATCTGGCGGATCCGCTTCGAGATCCCCCAGCCGTGGAGCTGGCCNNCACGCAGCCCTCCCGGGTCTCGGGTTAGCGCCTTTGCCTAGATTGTCGACAACAATGCCGCGCTTGTTGTCGAATGTCAAGGCATCACGGCAAACGGCGTCGAGCCGGGGCCCGGGCCGATCTGTACGGCGGCGGCCGGTCCGGATATCTTTGCCTGCCACGCTGTTCAGGGTGGCTCGGTGCTGTCCCGGCGGATCCCGTCCGCCGTCTCCTACGACACTCTTTTTCGGCGAGGTGGTTCAGATGCAGCGCGTAACATCATTCATCACGGTCGTCGTCCTGGCGGTAGCTCTGACCGTCGGAACCCAGGCCTGCGCGACGAAGAAGCAGACGGGCGCCCTGGTGGGCGCGGGCGCCGGCGCCGCGGTGGGCGGCGCGGTGGGGGCCGCCGCCGGCAACACGGTGGTCGGCGCGATCATCGGCGCCGCGGTGGGCGGCGCGGCCGGCCTGATCATCGGCGACTACATGGACCGCCAGGCGGCGGAGATCGAGCGTGACCTGGAGGGCGCGACGGTTACGCGGGTCGGCGAGGGGATCCGGATCACGTTCGGGTCGGGCATCCTTTTCGACGTCGACAAGGCGGACCTGCGACCGGTCGCTCAGCAGGAACTGGTGGACCTGGCGAAGATCCTCAACAAGTACCCCGACACGATCGTGCTGGTCGAGGGTCACACCGATTCCACCGGCCCCGAAGCGTACAACATGGAGCTGTCGGAGCGCCGGGCGCAGTCGGTGGCGCATTACCTCGCCACGCAGAACGTCACCCCGAGCCGCTTCAGCACCGTCGGCTACGGCGAGGTTCAGCCGATCGCCTCGAACGAGACGGCGGCCGGCCGGCAGCAGAACCGCCGGGTCGAGCTGGCGATCATGGCGAACGAGAAACTGAAGGAAGCGGCGCGGCGTCAGGCGGAGGGCGACTAGAAGCGGTCGTTCGCAGGTTGGTGCGATCGCGTCGGCCTCAGCCGAGCAGACAAGCGAGCGGCAGTCGCTATGGTGCCGAGTTCGATTCAACGTTTTCCCTCCTCCGTTGTAGAGGTTGAGTGAAGGCCGGGCCGAACGGACCGGCAAGCTTCCGACAAAGGCAGGAAACGGAGGAGAAAGATGAGAACGTTGAGAAGAAGCGCCGCGACGGCGGGCATGGCCGGGCTGTTGCTCCTGGGTGCGATTGCCGCGACCCAGCAGCAGGATCGGGTTCCGAAGGTCGATGTGGAGGAGCTGGCGGCGGAACTCGGGCTCAGCCAGGACGTCAAGCAACAGATCGCGCCCGAGATCGAGCGGCTGGACGAGCTGTTCACGCGGCGGACGGAGGATTGGGAGAATCATATGCAGCTGCACGACCAGTGGGTGGCGACGTTCAGAAACATCGACGCCGCACTCACACCGGAGCAGCAGCGGCAGTTCCGCATCGCGCTGCACGAGGCGTGGGGCTACGGTCCCGGCGCCGGGATGCGGGGTCAGACGATGCACAGGCAGGGCCACATGATGTACGGTGGCGGGCACATGCACGGGGGCCGCGGCAGCGGCGGAACTTGCCCCGGCCTGGGGAGCGGCCCCCATGGGGCCATGCACCACGGACCGTTCATGGTGCCGCCGGCGCCCGGCTCGGGAAGCTGAGCACGAACGCACTGGACATGAGGAGGGTCTGAACGGGCCCGGTTCGCCGGTCTCCGGTCGAGGTCGACCGGAGCCGGCGCGGCCCGCTTCGAGACCGTCCAACGGCGGAGGGCAGGAAGGGCCCGACGCAGCGAAGGGGTCGAGCAATACGCCGTGACGAAGGGGCCGGCGGACAGCGAGCTAGCACAGCGTACTCAGGCGGGCGACCGTGACGCCTTCGAGCTGCTGGCGCGCCGCTATCTGAGGCCGATCCACTCGGTGGTCGCCTCGTTTCTGAGCGAGCGCGCGGAGATCGAGGACGCAGCTCAGGAAACGTTTCTGCGGGCACTGGATCGGATCCAGACCTTCGACCCCGACCGGCCCTTCGCGCCGTGGCTGTACCAGATCGCGCGGAACGTAGCGCGCAACCGTCGGAAACGGGGCCGGCGCGAGGAGCCGCTTTCCGATATCGAGCGGTCGGCAGCCTCGGGGGAACCTGCTCCCTCGGCGCGGGTGGAGCGCGACGAGCTGCGGCGACTGCTGGCGGCGGCGATCGACGAGCTGCCGCAGCAGCGGCGCACCGCGTTCACCCTCACCGACATCGAGGAGTACCCGATGACGGAGGTCGCCCGGCTCATGGGGCTCAGCGCCGGCACGGTTCGGTCGCACGTGCATCACGCGCGGCGCGCACTGCGCGACCGCCTGAGCCCCCTATTGGAGAACCAGAAGAGAGATGATGAATAGAAACGACACTCCGGAAAAGCTGCCCAGAGAATCGCTACCGGATTCGCCAATCGCGCCGCCCGAGAACCGGGTGTACTGGGAGGCCCGAATCCAGCAGCTGATGACAGCGGCCGAGCCGGCGCTGGCCCGCTACCGGCGCCACGGCGCGGAGCCGATGGCCTGGTGGCACGCGCTGGCCCAGAGTTGGCGACCGGCGATGGCGGGTGGTCTCGCTCTGGCCGCGGGCGTGTTGCTGGCGCTGGTTGTCGGAGCCGGCGAACGCACCGCACCACCCCCCGGCGACCCGGCGCTGGCGGCGGTGGTCAGCGATGGCGAGCCGGCGGCGCTGTGGGCCGCCGTGGATCGTGAGGCGGATCCGGTCCTGGCCTTGATCGCCCTCGACGCCGAGCCGGAAGCGGAAGGAGAGATACGATGATGACGGCCCTGCTGATGGACCCACGCTGGAAAGCGACCCTTGCGGCGGCGGTCCTTTTCGGCCTCGG
>JABAHS010011378.1_pt1 | contig 23130 bp, 23 predicted proteins | sample 7062111 | NCBI WGS metagenome assembly JABAHS01 (sample SAMN14534600, study PRJNA622989) | marine sediment metagenome | biome: marine biome [ENVO:00000428]; feature: marine pelagic biome [ENVO:01000023]; material: deep marine sediment [ENVO:00002113]; isolation source: pool of 4 deep marine... | reverse complement strand
GGCGGCTATCGTGGTCCGCGATCGCTTCCGCTTTGGATGCCCCCTGGCTTTCCAGATCCTCGATCTGGCGTATCGTGTCTTTCGGGGCGGTCAAGCCTGTTCTTCCCCGTCGGCCGAGGGGGCTTCGTCCGGCGGTTCCCAGAGCTCTACCCGGTTGCCGTCCGGGTCTTCGAACCAGCCGAAACGGCCGTAGTCATGATCCTCCGTTTCTGGTACGACTGTGGCCCCTCCCGCGGCCACGTTGGCCAGGGCCGCGTCGAGGTCGTCCACCACGATGTTGATCATGAAGGACTGCTGCGGATCGCCGAAATACTCGGTGTCCGCGGCGAACGCTCCCCAGACCGTGAAGGCATTGGCCGGCATGGTCGAGGGAGGGAAGCTCGCACCGTTGGTGCTGCCCCAGCCTTCGACGTCGAATCCCAGGTGTTCCTGATACCAGGCGCCGAGATCCTCCGGCCCGGCGGAGCGGAAGAACACGCCACCGATTCCTAACGCCCTGCCTCGTTTGGTGTCGTTCATGATTCCACCCGCGCTCCTTCGATTTCTATTTCGACGACAGGGTCACCATCTTACCTCTTTGGCGCACTGGCCTGCTCAACCGGCCTCGCTTGTGTTACCGCTAAAGCCGACCTTTCACGGCGGCAACAGGGGTTCGAATCCCCTCGGGGACGCCAGACACAGATAACGGACAAACAAGATCAAATAAACAGTTCGGGCCGCCTCCAGGCGGCTTTATTGTTACCTAAAACGCCTGTTTGGGCACCTCGCCCTGGCCGGCGCTCACGCCGCCAGGGCCAGCGGCTTCGGTACAGCGCGGCGGGCGCCGATCGACTAAGCTGTGGCCCAGCTGCCTCCCGGGGGCGGCAGCCCGACCCAATGGAGGTCTCTGCAATCATGAAACCCAGGCTCTTAGCGGCTGTGCTTGTGTTGTTGGTGTTGGTCGGCTCGGTCGGCTGGGCCGATGGGCAGCAGGCCGATGGTGCCGCGCCGGCCCAGTCCTCGCCGCTGGATGCGCCGCTGACGCTGCGTCGCCAGACGCTCATCGTGAGGGACGTCGAGGCGTCGCTGGCACTCTACCGTGACGCCATCGGGATGGAAGTGATCTACGACCAGGAAATCCACCGGCCACACGCCACCGAAGACCGCGAGGAGAGGCTGCGGCTCGTGTTCCTGAAGGCCTCCCACGCCCGCATCGGTGTGCTTGGCCTGCTGGAGTATGAGTACGGCAACCCGGGCCACCCTTCCCACGGCACGCCGGTCCGTCGCGAGGGCTTCACGCCCGGTCATTCCATCCTGGTATTCAATACCGCCGAACTCGACGAAAAGTGGGCGCGCGTCGTGGCGACACCCGGGGTCGAGGTGATCAGTCCGCCAGAGCTTGCCCGCTACCCGAGCTACGATGGCACGGGAGTCATCCGGGTCAACGTGACCACGTTCTACGACCCCGATGGGTTCCTGGTAGAACTGAACCAGCTGCTCGATCCGCTGGACTGAATCGGCGCGCCGCGTCCACGGAAAAGGCGTTAAAGGGTGACGCAGGCTCGCCCTCCGCCCCATATGAGCCCCCGGGGGCGGGCAGCCACGGGCGGCAAGCGCGGTTGCCTCAAACCTTCCCGCAAAACACTATAATTCGGGCATACCTATGTCGTAGCCATCATTGACCGTGCTGTGGAGGGGGTTGCCATGTTCGATTTCCACGATGCCATGCATTCATCGAGTTCGGATCCACGGGCCAGTACACATGGACGGTACGCAGCCGCATTGATCGCAGCCGGCCTCGCCGTGCTGTGGGGCGCCTGGGCCACGCCCGCGTTAGCGCAGGAACAGGAAGCGTCCGATTTCGGCACCTCGGTGCTGCTGGAGGAGGTGCTGGTCACGGCCCGCAAGCGGGAGGAATTGGCGCAGGACGTGCCGTTGTCCGTCACGGCCTATGGGGCCGAGCAGCTCGAAGCGCTGAAGGTCCGGGACCTGAGCAACCTGTCCGTCGCCATGCCCAACGTGGCGATGGATGACATCGCGACTTTCAGGACAATCGCCAATTTCTCCATCAGGGGCCTCGGCATCAACAGCTCCATCCCGTCCATCGATCCCACCGTCGGGGTGTTTGTCGACGGCGTGTACATGGGCCAGAACGCCGGCCTGGTCGTGGACCTGTTCGATATCCGCAGCATCGAGGTGCTGCGCGGCCCGCAGGGGACCCTGTTCGGGCGCAACGTGACGGGCGGCGCCATCCTGATCAACACGCGCCGGCCAGCCGAGGAACTGGAATTCTCCGCGCGGGCCGCCATCGACGGCAACCCCAATGGGGACGGCGGGCTGACGAGCTACCTGATGGGCAGCCTGTCCGGCCCGCTGAGCGACCGTCTGGCGTTCCGGCTCAGCGCCTATGCGAGCAACGACGATGGCTGGTTCGAAAACCTCGCCACCGGCGACGACTTCGGCGCCGCCGACACCACCATCATCCGGCCGGTGCTGCAGTGGCGCCCCAATGACGCGGTGGAGGTGTTCCTGCGCTGGGAGCACCTGGAATCGGACGGCGACGGGCCGGCTTCGCAGAATCACACGAACGGCCTGGGAATCCCGGGCTTCTTCGCCAACTTCGAGCGGGACAGCTTCGACTTCGCCATCGACGAGCCCGGTTTCTACGATTTCGAAAACGACCTCGTGACCCTGGAGGTCAACTGGGATGTCGGGTTTGGCGACGGGACGTTCACCAATATCTTCGGGTGGAAGGACTATGTTTCCACCGCCCGCAGCGACATCGACGCCCAGCCCGTCTGGCTGTTCCACGCCCCGGCATGGAACAACGCGGAACAGTTCAGCAACGAGTTCCGTTACAACGGCACGTTTCGCGACGCCACCGTCACGGCCGGCGTGTACTGGTTCACCAACGAGGTGGAATACCATGAACGCCGCGAATTGCTGGGCCTCGCGACCGGTGGGGTCGCCCCTGCGCTCACGCAGGATGGCGGCGGCGATTACGAGGTGGATTCGCTGGCGGTGTTCGGCACGGTGGATTACGTGCTCAACGATCGCTGGACGCTCCTGGCCGGCATCCGCTACACCATGGAGGACAAGCGAGCGGACATCGCTTCGCTGGTTTTCAATGTCAACCGCCCGTGCAACGTGACCGAGGGCAGCTGCCCATTCGATTTCCGTGACAAGGAGAGCTGGGATGCGGTGTCAGGCAAGCTCGGGTTCACCTACGAGATGTCTGACGACCAGCGGCTGTACGGGCACTGGTCACGCAGCCACCGCTCTGGTGGCTACAACCTGCGCAACACCGCGGTGGATACCGTAAATCTCGGCCCGGGACCCTTCGACGAGGAGACGGTCGACAGCTTCGAGGTGGGCTACAAGTCCGAGCTGAGCGGCGGTGGCCGGCTCAATGCCGCGCTGTTCTTCACCCAGGTCGACGATATGCAGCGCGAGGTCAACCGTGCGGACCCGATTGCCGGGGTGGTGCAGGTCATTCGCAACACCGCGGATGCGGAAATTCTGGGGGTGGAGTTCGATGGCGTGTTTCCGCTTGGCGATCGCACCCTGTTGACCGCCTCCGTGGGCTGGATCGACCCGCAATACACCCGGGTGAAGTTCGACCTCAATGGTGATGGCGTGCTCGACCGCGAGGACAAAAAGCTCGGCCTGCCGCGGGCCGCGGAGTGGACCTACAGCGTGGGCCTGAACCACGACGCCGACCTGGGCGAGTGGGGGCGGCTGTCTGCGCGGGTCAGTTACGCCTACCGGGACGAGTCGTTCTACACGGACAGCAACCTGGGCTACCTGCTGGACCAGAACCGGGTCGATGCCGGCCTGGATTTCCATACCGCCGACGGCCGGTGGGTGTTCTCGCTGTACGGACGCAACCTGCTGGACGAGGTCAACCACGGTGGCGACACCCAGTTGCCCGCCGTGCTCGGCCCGTTGCCGGCGGGCGGCACCTTCTCGCCGCTGGGCAAGGGGCGGGTGATGGGTATCGAGGTGACGTTCAACAGCCGCTGATATGGGCCCGCCGCCGCCGGCGCGCGAGCGCCGGCGCGTGCGCCCTCAGTCCCGGTGCGTGAGTTGCTGCCGCTCGTCGCGGGGCGAACGCTCGATCGCCTCCACCAGGCGGGTGATGGAAATGTCGTTTTTCAGGAACAGCTTGCAAAAGGCGTTGATGCATGCATGGCCGGAGGCCTGCGGAAAGCGTCGCCTGAACTCTGCGCGGAACACGTCGTATTCGGCATAGACGAACACCTTGCCGTGGTTGAAGGCATTGTCCTCGGCCAGCGAACTCTTGATCCGTGGCGCGTCCAGCAGTTCGCGATAACGCCCGGGCGCCGCGGCGTGCACGAGCGCGACGAATTCGCTGGCATGGTCCAGGACGGTGGCCTGCAGCCCGGCGAGGTCGGTTGATGAATCTCCAGCCATGCGGCCACCATTACGCGTTGGTCATCGCCTGTCAATCGGCCCGTGAATCACGCGATTGCTTGATCCACGTCAGCTGCGGGCGTCTCAGCTCGAACCGCCTTGCCCGCTCGGGGTCTCAACGACCAAGGGGCCTGCGCGCCGAATCTGTCGCGCGGACGGATGCGGCTGCGGCTGGAACGGCCCCTGGGGAGGCAGCGATGAAAACGACAGAAGCCCGGGAAGTTCGCAAACCCGCACGCGGAATGCCCATGCGTCACGGCAGGCGCCGAGCGGACCGGAAGTTTCCAACGGAAATTCCCCGGTGTCTCGATTGCGGTTTCGAGTTCGACGAGCCGCCGTTCGACCTCGAGGCCTGTCCGGAGTGCGGAGGGGATATCTGGCAGGAGTGAACGGCGCCACGCCCGGGCGCCATGCACTGCCGGGAGGAAACCTGTATGACCAAGACCGAAACACATGTGCCGGTGTTCGCAACCACCCTGCAGAAAACGCACGAGTGGCTGCAGGAACTGGAATTGCTCGCTTCACTGCGCAACCAGGCGGAAGCCTACACGGTACTGCGCCAGGTGCTGCACGCGCTCCGCGATCGGCTGCCGACCAACGAGGCCGCCCAGCTGGGTGCCGAATTGCCCATGCTGATCCGCGGCTTCTACTTCGAGGGCTGGAAACCGAGCGCTGCGCCGGGCCGGGCGCGCTCGCTCAAGGCCTTCCTGGAGACGATCGGTCCCCTGCCGTCGCCCCACGCGGCCTTCGATGCCGAACAGGCGGTGCGCAGTGTGCTGCTGGTGCTCGATCATCGCATTTCCATCGGCGAGATGGCGGACATCCGCCACGCGATGCCGGCGGAGTTGCGTGATCTGTGGCCGGCCTACGCGACCTGAAACCCGGCCGACCCGGGTGCCAGGTGCCCGGGCGCTGAGCCCGACCGCGGGACGGTGGTTCAGCCGCCCTCGCGCTCGATGTTGCAGCAGTGCACGTCGTGTGTGGGCGGTTGGCCTGCCGTCTGCCTGGCGGAACCAGCGAGCACCGAGCCCGTGACGGGGTTGGGGCGAAAGGTGGTGCAGCCTTTCAGGCCCCGCCGGAAGGCCAGCTGATACAGGTCGCGGAATGCGTCGAAGGGGTAATCCGGCGGCACGTTGACGGTCTTGGAAATGGCGCTGTCCACGTGCGGCTGGAGGGCCGCCTGCATCTCCAGGTGGTCCGTGGGGTCGAGCTCCGGTGCGGACACGAAGGCGCGGGGCAGGGCGGACGGATCGTGCCCCAGCGCCTGCCAGCACGTCAGGGCGAAATCCTCCAGTTCGAATGGTTCCCGCTCGCCCTCGCGGTTGAGTACCTGTCGTGTCGGGCGGAAATCGAACACGGGCTCGAGGCCGCTGGAAACGTTGTTGGCCAGCAGGCTGATGGTGCCGGCTGGCGCAATGGCGGTGAGATGACTGTTGCGGATGCCGTCCCGGGCGATCCGCTCCTGCAGGGCTTTTGGAAGTGCGCGTATGAACCGGCTTTGCAGGTAGGCATCGCGCTCGAAAAACGGGAAGCTGCCCTTTTCGCGTGCCAGATCCGCCGAGCAGCGGTAGGCGGCCTGGCAGATGGTGGACATGGCGCGCGCCGCGACCCGGCGGGCCTCGACATCGCCATAGTGGAGGCCGAGCATCACCAGCGCATCCGCCAGCCCGGTCAGTCCCAGGCCGATGCGGCGGGAGCCGCGCGCCTGGTCCGCGTGCGCCTGCAGTGGAAACGCCGAGCAGTCGATCACATTATCCAGAAAGCGGGTGGCCACGGCGGCGGTGGTGCCGATGCCCTCGAGGTCCAGGCGGGCATCGCGTGTAAACGGTTCACGCACGAATTGGGCGAGGTTGATGGAGCCCAGGTTGCAGGCTCCGTAGGCGGGCAAGGGGATTTCCCCGCAGGGATTGGTGGTGCTGATGTGTTCCCGGTAGGCGAGGTTGTTCCACTGGTTGATGCGGTCGATGAACAGCACGCCCGGCTCGGCCGTTTCATAGCTTGCCTTCGCCAGGCGTTCCCAGAGCATCCGCGACGGCACCGTCGCCAGCACGCGGCAGCGTGTTTCCCCGAGATACCCGGGCCATGATCCCGTCACGTGCCCGCCTTCCTCTTCGGTTGACAGGGCATCGTCCGGAAACACCAGCGGCCACGGCGCATCGGCGTCCACGGCGTGCATGAAGGCATCGCTGATCTGCACGGAGAGATTGAAATGGCGCAATGCGCCGGGTTGTCGCTTGGCGTCGATGAATTCGAGAACATCGGGGTGGTCGCAGCGCAGGCTGGCGAGCATCGCCCCGCGCCGCGCTCCGGTTGAAAGCATGGTGGCGCACATGGCGTCCCAGATGCGCAGGAACGACACCGGGCCGCTGGCAATGCGACCGGATGCGCGGGCCGCGCTACCGCGCGGGCGCAGGGTCGAGAAGTCGTAGCCGATGCCGCCACCGGCCTGCATGGTCAGCGCGCCTTCCTTGAGCGCCTCGAAAATGTCCGATAGGTCGTCGTGGACCAGCCCCATTACGAAGCAATTGAACAGCGTCGTTCGCAACTCGCTGCCCGCCCCGGCCAGGATGCGCCCGCCCGGCAGGAAACGAAAACCCCGCAGGATACCCACGAACCGTTCCGCCCAGCGGGCCCGGTCGCGAGCCTCCACCGCGGCCACGGCCCCGGCCACGCGTTGCCAGCTGGCCTCGATGTCCGCCTCCGGGCGGCCATCGGCTGTGCGCCGGCGGTAACGCGTCGACCAGATGTGGCGCGCGATGGGCGTGCTCAGCCAGGTGTCGTTCGCGTCCGTCATGGGGTAATGGCGGCCGCTCTTCGCGGCACGCCGGATCATTGCCTCATGCCTGAATGCTAGCAGTGAGCCGCGCGGGCGCGGTTGATGGCGGTCAAGCGCGGGTACGGGGCCGAAACGGTGCCCGGGGATGCCGGGAGACTTTTCAGGGGCCGGCGACCGGCGCAGCGGGGCAAACCAGCGTCGACCTTGCTAGACTTCGATGTGGGGAACGACGGCCGCTGCGAACGGGGGCTCGGGGACGATGACGCAAGACTCGGACAGCGAGAAGATGCTGCGACAATCTCTGGACAGCTTCCGCGATGACGGGGTTCTGGACTTGGAGGAGCTGGAGGAGATCATCAACATCGCGCTGGCGGACGGGGTCATGGACGCCGCCGAGCGCGCGGTACTGAAGAACGTGATTTACAACCTTACCTCCAGGGACCTGACGCCGGAGATGTGGGAGCGGGTCGAGGAGTTGATCGAACTGTACAACCTCGACGAGGTGCGCTGATCCACCGGCGTGCGCTGGCTTTCAGGGCGCCGACTCCAGTTGTGGTTTGATGAACGCCTCCTCCACGGCCTGGCTCAAGAGCTCGGGCGGCAACAGGCCCTGCGCGAGGACGAAATCGTGAAACGCGCGCGCCTCGAAGCGGTCCTTCAGGCGCATCTCGGTGCGGGCCCGCAGGGCCATCAGGTGCTCGTAGCCATAGTAGTAGGCCGTGGCCTGTCCCGGTGAGCGGAAGGTGTAGCGGTCGATTTCGGTCTGCGCATTCAGGTCGTCTTCGACCACCTCCTCCATCAGGATTCGCTTGGCCTCCGAGGGCGTGGTCAGGCCCAGGTTCAGCATCGGGTCCAGCCAGATGCGGGCCGCCCGCAACAACCGGTATTGAAGCGAATTCAGCTGGCCGGCCAGGGGCATGTGTGGCTTGGTGATGGCCTCCGCGTACAGGGCCCAGCCCTCGACGTTGGCGGAATTGAACGCGAACAGTGCGCGCGCGGTGGACACGCCGCCGCGCAGCATGGTGGTGAACTGGAGCTCATGTCCGGGTCGCGCCTCGTGGGCCGACAGCGACCACATCATGGCGGGATAGGCGTAGTCGCTGTGTGGCCAGCTGCCGTCTTCGTTCGGTGTGATCGCGGGTACGACAAACTCCGGAAACTCGCCGGTATTGCCGACCAGCCGTGGCACATCCAGGTGGGCGGAAGGTTGCTGGGCGGTTTCTGCGGCAGTCGCCATGCGCACGCGTGCCGGCTCGTCCGGCAAGCTGACCAGTTGCTCGCGCTCGATGATGATATCCAGTTCGGCGATGACCTCGCGGTACCGGGCCATCAATTCGTCACCGTGCAGCTGCTCCTGTTTCAGCCGGCGCAGAACTTCGCGATAGTCGCCCGAGTCGTAGCCGTGCTCCGCCGCTACCAGCGGCGCCAGCGCCATCATCTCGTTGCGGATATTCATGAACGCGACTTGCCCGGTGCGCATCAGGTCCTCGGGTGTGGCCTCCACGCCCCAATTCTTCAGCTGCAGCTCGTACAGCTCTCGCGGCAGTACCGCGCTCGCGCGCGCGCCCGGCAGGATTTCCTGTCGCACCCACTCATTGAATGCGGTCAACTGCTCGATCAGCAGCCCGAGGTCCCGTTCCCAGCCCTCGAGGGCAGTGCCCTCGAACACCTGCTGCAGGCCCGCGAGCATCACCGGCGTGCGTTCCAGATCCTGGCTGACCTCCCCCACGTATGGCCAGATCAGTTCCGGGAGGCGCAGGCGCTCGGCAAGCCGCTGCCTGGCCAACTCGGTCAGGGGCTCGTAACCTGCTGCCTGGCCGGTGTACTTGCCGAGCCTGACCAGCGCGGCGGCGTGCCGTTCCGCCGGCACCTGCTTGTCGAGGAGCGCCCGGAAGCCTGCGAACACGAGGCCGGTGAGGTTGCCGTACGGAACCACGCGCTCGTAGTTGACCGTACTCTCTTCCATCTGGTCGCGCACGGACTTGGCCATGATCTGCAGGTCCTGGCGTACCCGGGGGTCTTCCTCGGTAGCGAGCAGGCCCTCCAGCATTGCCAGGTTCGCGCGGTAATTTTCCATCTGGCGCTGGTACAGGTTCGGGCCGAGGTCGAATACCTCCTCGTCGAACCCATCGACACCCATCTGGCTGGCAAACTCGGGGGTGAAACGCGCCTGGGATTCCAGCAGCCGGTAGGCGATCTCGTTGGAACGCTGCACCCACTCCGGGGTGAAGTTGTCGGTGCCCTGGGCGTGGCCGTTCGCGGACAGCAGCAGGGTGGTGGCCAGGGCCACGTATACAAGATGTTTCGTCATGGTCGGACAACCGTGCTGATTTTTGTCATGCTAACCGGGTCGTTGGTGTCGGGTCATGGGTGATTCGTCATGCGCCGCAATGCCGCGGGTGCCGGGTTCCGATGTGGCGATTTCCACGCGGGCGACTGCGGGCAGGTCTGGATGTTGCGGCGCAAGACGCTAGAATGCTCTCCTGTGCGCGGGCGAAAGCCCGGCGAAGGCGTCATCGGCGGAGGACCGAGACACGTGCCAACCCTCAGGGACATTCATGCCCGCCCGCTGCGGGACCTGCGGCTGTCGGTCCTGGATCGCTGCAACCTGCGCTGCACCTATTGCATGCCGGAGGACTCCCTCAATGGTCAGGGGGTATTCCTGCCCGCGCGCCAACTGCTCGCTGACGATGAACTCGAGGCGCTGGTTAGGGTGTTCGCCGGCCTTGGCGTGCGCAAGGTCCGCTTGACCGGCGGCGAGCCACTGCTGCGGCCGGGTTTGCCGGGCCTGGTGGCGCGGTTGGCGGCCATCGAGGCGGTCGAAGACCTGGCCCTGACCACCAACGGCATGCTGCTGACCCGCCTGGCGGCTCCGCTGCTGCGTGCCGGCCTGGGTCGCATTACGGTCAGCCTGGACAGCCTGGATGAACAGGTCTTTCAGGCCATGTCCGGCGGGCGGGGCAGCGTGCAAGCCGTGCTGGCAGGCATCGAGGCGGCGGAGCAGGCCGGGTTTGGCGGGCTCAAGATCAACACGGTGGTGCAACGGGGCGTCAATGAAGCGACGGTGATGGACCTCGTCGATCATTTTCGCGGTACGCCGCATACGGTCCGCCTGATCGAGTTCATGGACGTCGGCAATATCAACCATTGGTCCCGCGAGCAGGTGGTGCCGAGCGCGGAGCTGCTGCAGCGCGTGCACCGCCGCTGGCCGCTGCGCCCGGTGCCGAGCCCGGTCGCAGGTGAGACGGCCCGTCGCTTCGAGTTTCTGGATGGCGCAGGGGAGATTGGCTTCATCAGCTCCATCACCGAGCCGTTCTGTGGCGCCTGCACCCGGGCCCGCGTCACCGCCGACGGGGTTTTCTACAGTTGCCTGTTCTCATCGCGCGGCACCGAGCTGCGACCCCTGCTGCGAGCCGGCGGAGATGAACGGCAGCTGCGCGACCACATTGTGGCAATGTGGCAACAGCGCAACGATCGCTACAGCGAGGTTCGCAACGGGGGCGGTGCCGGTCGCGCCAAGGTCGAGATGTTCCGGATGGGCGGATGATGCGGGTTCGGGTACGCTATTTCGCCAGCTTCCGGGAAGCCACGGGCATCGACGACGAGTGGGTGGACACCGATGCCAAGAATCTGCGCGCGCTGTTCGATGAAGCGATGGCCCGGCATGCCGGGCTCGATCACGAGCCCGCGGCACTGGTGGCGGTGAATGATTGCATGGCGGATTGGGATGCCCGCGTCGGAGAGGGCGACGAGGTGCTGTTCTTTCCGCCGGTGGCGGGCGGATGAGCTTCAGCATCACTGACGGACCCATCGATGCAGGAGCGCTGCGCGCACTGGTGCAGGACCCGCATTGCGGGGCGTGCGTGGTGTTCGAGGGCTGGGTGCGCAACCACAACGAGGGCCGCGAAGTCCTCGGCCTGGAATACGAGGTCTACGAACCCCTGGCGGTGTCGGAGGGCTTGCGCATCCTGGCGGAGGCTCGCCATCGCTTCGGTCTCAGCGGGGTGGCCTGCGTGCATCGGACCGGTCGGCTCGGCCTCGGCGAGGTGGCGGTGGTCGTGGTGGCTGCGGCGGCCCACCGCGACGAGGCGTTTCGTGCCTGCCGTTACGTCATTGACGAAGTGAAGCGCCGGCTTCCGATCTGGAAGAAGGAGCACTATCGCGATGGCGAGGCCCGCTGGGTGAATTGCCGGCACTGCGTGGCCGCCGACAGCGAGGGCCTGGCGGCCTCATGAGTGCGCTCGATTCGGCCCAGTCCTGGCAGGATACGCTGATCGATCACAGCCAGTTCCCCCGCCGCCACGGTGAACTCGAGGACGCCACCCACCAGGCCAGCGGCGAGAACCCCTTGTGTGGTGACCGGGTTCATCTGCAGCTGCAGGTCGACTCCCGGGGGGTGATTTCCGATGCGCGGTTCGCGGGGGTCGGGTGCGCCGTGTCGCTGGCCTCGGCCTCGATGCTGGCGGAGCACGTCGTGGGCCTCGATGTAACGCGGGCGGGATGGCTCTTCGCCGCCGTGCGCGGCATGCTGACCGAGCCCGGCGAGCCGGCGCCCGGCGTGCCCCAAGACCTGCTGGCGCTGCAGCTCGTGCGCCGCTACCCGGCGCGTGTCAAATGCGCCACGCTGGCGTGGCATGCCTTGCGGTACGCACTGGAGGACATTCGGCAGGTCGCGACCACCGAGTGAGTCAGGGGTTTTGTGGCGTGCGCGGACGGTCAGCGCAGTCCGGGCAATCGGCGCGCGGCGTCGTTGCGATGGCACGCCAACTCCAGGCGGCGGCATCCAGCACGTGCAGTGCGCTACTGGTCTCGAGGCCGACGATTCGGAGCAGGGCGAGGTGGGCCATGGCCGCGCCGATCACGCCAGCCACCGGCGCGAACACTCCGGCTCCGGGGCAGTCTTCGAGCGTTTCGGGCGCCGTGCCGTACACGCAGCGATAACAGGGCTCGGCCGGCCGGTCCGCGGCGAACAGCTTCAACTGCCCCTCCATGCGGATGCAGGAGCCCATCACCCAGGGTGTGCCGTGTTCGAGACACGCGCGGTTCACCGCCAGGCGCGTGCCGTAGTTATCGCTCGCGTCGATCACCAGGTCGCAGTCGGGCAGGAGGTGGGCGATGGACGCCTGGTCCATGCGGCGAGCCAGCAACCGCGTCTCGAGACCGGGGTTGATGCGCGCCAGTGCTTCCTCTGCCGCCTCCACCTTGGGCCGCCCGATATCCGCTGCGCTGTACAGCAGTTGACGGGACAGGTTGCTCTCGGCGACCCGGTCGTGGTCGCACAGCAGCAGCTCACCGAGTCCGCAACTGGCCAGGTACTGTCCGGCGACTCCGCCCAAGCCGCCCAGACCGATCAGCAGGACGCTGGCTTCCCCGATGGCACGCTGCCCGCGCACGCCGATTTGCGGCAGCGCCAGGTGCGGCGCATAGCGCTGCAAACTCTGGTCAATCGGCATCGAGCAGGGCCTGGGCTGCGGGCGGCATTCCGTCCGGGTGCACCCACCGACCCTGCTTGCCGCCCTCCTTGTACAGCAGCCTCACGCCGCCGACTTCGAGCGCGGGATTGACCGGCTTGAGCAGGTCCCAGACCGCCATGAGCGCCACGGACACGCCGCACAGCGCCTCCATTTCCACACCCGTGCGCGCCTCGGCCTCGGCCAACGCGTAGATCTCGATCGCCTGCGTCTCCGCCTGCGGCACGGAATGGATCGTAACCCGATTCAGGGGCAGCGGATGGCACAGCGGCAGCAGGCTGGGTGTGCGCTTGGCCGCCTGCATGCCGACGATCTCCGCCATCGCCAGTGGATCGCCCTTGGGCAGGCGGCCCTCGCGCAGGCGCTCGAAGGCCTCGGCGCCGATGTGGATGCGTCCCACGGCGAGCGCCCGCCGCCGGGTGACCGGTTTGGCGGAGACGTCAGCCATGGAAAAGGCGTGGGAATCGGGTCGATCACTGTGCATGCACAATCACCTTCGGGTGGGTTGAGCGAGGGTCGTCGCGTACCAGGCGGCGAGCAGCGAACGCTCGGCATCGGTCATGCCGCTTACGTTGCCGGGCGGCATGCTGCGGGTGAGCACGCTGGCGCCGTAAACGCGCTCGGCATGCCGCAGCAGCGCGGCTTCGTCGTCCAGTTCGATGCCCATGGGGGCTTGCTCGAAGCCGTCCTGCGCGGGGCGCGCCGAATGGCAGGCCCCGCAGCGACGCGCCACCACCGCATAGGCCTGGCCGAGGCTCGCTGCATCCGTCGCCTGGCGCGGCGCGGGCGGCGCGCTCAGCCAGACACCCGCCGACAGCAGCAGCGCCGCGGGGATGAGTGGCCAGGCCCGTGCGCCCGGACGATGGCGGATGTTGAAGTAATGCCGGATGGCGAGGCCGGCGAGCGCCAGCAATCCCAGCACGGCCCAGGCGTGGGCGTGGCCGTAGGTTGCGGGGTAGTGGCTGCTGATCATCAGGAACAGCACCGGCAAGGTGAAGTAATTGTTGTGCCGGGAGCGTTGCAACGCGCGCGGGCCGATGTTCGGGTCGGGCGCGGGGCCGCCCGCTGCGGCCCGGACCAGCATTCTCTGCGCGGGAATGATGACGCGAAACACGTTGGCCACCATGATGGAGCCTGCCGCAGCCCCCACGTGGACGTAAGCGGCCCGGCCGCTCAGGGCCTGTGCCAGGAGCCAGGCCAGCACCAGGAACCACGCGAGCATGCCGACCGTCAGCGCGACTTCGTGGCGGCCCAGCGGTGAGCGGCAGGCGATATCGTAAACGAACCAGCTCACCACGATGGTGCCCAGCCCGATCGCGATCGCCTGGCTGCGGCCGATACCGGATACCGAAGGGTCCAGCAGCAGGGTCGCGCCGTTCCAGTAATAAACGATCACCAGCAACGCCATGCCGCTCAGCCAGGTGGTGTAGGCTTCCCATTTGAACCAGTGCAATTCCGGTGGCAGGCCGTGGGGCGGCGCCGCGAACTTCCGCACGTGGTAGAACCCGCCCCCATGGACCGCCCACAGGTCGCCGGTCTGGCCATCGGCAGGCTCGCTCCGGCGAAGGTGGTTTTCCAGCCAGTTGAAATAGAACGAGGCCCCGATCCAGGCCACGCCGGCGATGAAATGGAGCCAGCGCAGCAACAGGCTGCCCCACAGCTGCAGATGTGCCTCCATCAGGCCTCGGCCCGCACGCGCGCCACGTGATCGCGGATTTCCGCCGCCGGCAGGAAGGACGCCTCGAAGCTGTTGACTACCAGCTGCAGGAGCTCCCCGCGTTGCAGGTCGATGGCGTCGATCAGGGCGTCGAAGTTGTCGTTGACGTAGCCGCCAAAATACGCCGGGTCGTCCGAGTTGACGGTCGCCCGGAGCCCCGCCTGCAGCATGTCGCGGATGGGGTGGTGCCGCATGTCGTCGATCACGGCCAGGCGCAGGTTGGACTGTGGGCAAACGGTGAGCGGGATGCCCAGTTCCGCCAGGCGCGCGACCAGCGCGGGGTCTTCCAGGGCGCGATTGCCGTGGTCGATGCGCTCCACGCGCAACAGATCCAGCGCCTCGCGGACGTATTCCGGCGGCCCCTCCTCGCCGGCGTGGGCGACGCGGCGGAATCCCTCGCGGCCGGCCGCCGCGAAGACCCGCTGAAACTTGGCCGGCGGGTGGCCCCGCTCGGAAGAGTCGAGCCCGACGCCAGCGATCCGCTCGCGCCAGGGCAGGGCTTCTTCCAGGGTGCGGAACGCGCTGTCCTCGTCGAGGTGACGCAGAAAGCACATGATCAGCCGGCTGCTGATCCCGAGTTCGGTGCGGCCGCGGTCCAGGGCGGTGGTGATGCCGTCGATGACGGTGGCGAAGGCGACCCCCCGCTCCGTGTGCCCCTGGGGGTCGAAGAAAATCTCGGTGTGCACCACGTTGTCTGCCTGGCAGCGCAACAGGTAGGCCCAGGTGAGATCGTGAAAATCCTCGTCAGTGAGGAGCACGGACATGCCTTNNTATATGCTTTTATGATTGAATCAATGTCGGGATAAGGTAAGCTGACCCGGTTTCTCCGCGCCAGTTCCAGCATCATCGCGGGCTCCAGGCTGCCCTCGATGTGCATGTGAAGTTCGGCCTTCGGCAGGGCATGCAGCCAGTCTTTGGTGCTCATCTGTGGTTTCCGTCGCCGGTGGTACCAGGTCGCGCCCGTCGCGCAGCCATCAGCGCCAGGCCTCCGGCACCAGGTCCTGCATCAGCTGTGTTGCGACCGCCAGTGCAATGGTAGCAGGGCGCTTTCCGCGGATGCCAGCATCCCCTATCGGGCAGACCAGTTCCTCCAGCCGGCCCGCCGCAATGCCGCGCTGGGCGAGGCGGTGCACGAAGCGTCGTCGTTTGGTCGCCGAGCCGATGACGCCGATCCAGGCGGCATCGTCGCGCTGCAAAGCCTGGTGGCAGATGTCCTCGTCGAGCGCGTGGCTGTGCGTCATGACCAGATAGATGCTGCCGGGAGGCGCCCGCCCGACTTCGCCGGCGGGCCGTTCCGAGACCAGCGCCTGCACGCCCGGGATGGCGGGCCGGGGGAACATGTCCGGGCGGCTGTCGATCCAGGTGATCCGGAACGGCAGCGGGGCCAGCGTGGCCGCCACGGCCCGGCCCACATGACCCGCACCGAACAGGTACACGGGCAGTTCGCCGCCCTCCAGTGTCTCCAGCAGGAACCGTTCATCTGCGTGCTCGATGAGGACCGAGGCGGCCTCGGGCGTCGGGGCGTCCAGCAGAGATGCCAGCCCCGCAGGCAGCGGCGTCTCGTGCGCGGCGGGTGCGTCGAGGCGCCAACGCGCGGGCGCCGAGCGGTCGATGGCCGTCAGCAGGCGGCCCGGGAACGGTGGCTCCAGCCAGGTCCTCGGGCCGGGCTGAAAGACCTCGTAGAGCAGGGTCACCGCGCCCCCGCAACACTGGTTCAGTTCCGGCCCCAAACCGTACAGTGCGGTCCGGGCCGAGTCGCCCGCGGTGCTCTGCAGCAGGCGTCGGCACTCGGCGATCGCCTCGTACTCGAGGTTGCCGCCCCCGATGCTGCCGTGGGTGTCGCGGGGGTTTACCAGCATGTGGGTGCCCAGGGCGCGTGGCGCCGAGCCGGCGATCGAGGCGATGGTCACCATGGCGCAGCGCTGGTTTTCCAACCAGTGCTTGAGTTGCGCAAACCACATGCCGGCAGTCAGGGCGCCGACTGCAGGCACCGCAGGATGCGCTCGGGCGTCGCCGGTGCGTCGAGCCCGGGCAGCCGCTGGCCGCCGAGGGTGCCGGCCAGGGCTTGCGTCAGCGCGCTGTGCACCGACAGGGCCAGCATGAGCGGCGGCTCGCCCACGGCCTTGGAACGGTGGATGGTGCCCTGGTCGTTGTCGCCCCGCGCCCAGATGTTCACGTGGAAGGCCTCCGGGAGATCGCCGATGGTCGGAATCTTGTAGGTGGATGGCGCATGGGTGCGGAGCCGTCCGGCATCGTCCCACCACAATTCCTCGCTGGTGAGCCAGCCAAGCCCCTGCACGAAGCCGCCTTCGATCTGGCCGAGGTCGATGGCCGGGTTCAGCGAACGCCCGGTGTCGTGCAGGATGTCCACCCGTCGCAGTCGGTGCTCGCCGGTGAGGGTGTCGACTTCGACCTCGGAGACCGCTGCGCCATATGCGAAGTACAGGAACGGCCTGCCGCGCGCGCGGTCCCGGTCATAGTGGATGCGCGGGGTGCGGTAGAACCCCGTCGCCGAGAGCGAGACCCGGCCGGCCCAGGCCTGCTCGACGAGCTGCTCGAAACGCAGGGTTTCCTCGCCGATGCGCACCTCGTGGTGCCGGAATTCCACCGCTTCCGGTGCGAGCCCGCGGCTTTCGGCGGCGAATGCCGTCAGCCGCTCGCGCAGGGTGCGGGCCGCCGCGAGGGCCGCCATGCCGTTCATGTCCGAACCCGAGGATGCCGCGGTGGCGGAGGTGTTGGGGACCTTGCCGGTGTGGGTGGCGGTCACCTTGACGCGGCGCAGGTCGACCATCAGTTCATCGGCCACCACCTGGGCCACCTTGGTCATCAGCCCCTGGCCCATCTCGGTGCCGCCGTGGTTGAGGTGGATGCTGCCATCGCGGTAAATGTGCACCAGCGCGCCGGCCTGGTTGAGGTGGGTGGTGGTGAAGGAGATGCCGAACTTGACCGGCGTCAGCGCGATGCCGCGCCTGATGACGGGGCTGTCGCGGTTGAAGGCGTCGATCTCCCGGCGGCGCTCCGGGTAACCGGAAGATGCCGCCAGCTCCTCGACCAGCGCCTGAATAATGTTGTCTTCCACCTGCATGTGGTAGGGAGTGAGATCGCGCCCCTCGCCGCCGTAAAAATTGAGCCGCCGGACCTCCAGCGGGTCCTTGCCCAGGTAGTGGGCGATCTCGTCGATCACGCGCTCGATGCCGAGCATGCCCTGCGGGCCGCCGAAGCCGCGGAACGCGGTGTTGGAGACGGTGTGGGTCTTGCAGCGATAGGAGTCGATCTGCACGTGCGGCAGGTAGTAGGCGTTGTCGGCGTGGAACATGGCGCGGTCGCAGATGGCGCCGGACAGGTCGGCCGACATGCCGCAGCGCGCGGCGTGGGTGACCGCGAGCGCCTCGATGCGCCCGTCGTCGTCGAACCCGACATCGTAGCGGATCAGGAAATCGTGTCGTTTGCCGGTGGAGCGCATGTCGTCGTCGCGATCGAGGCGAAGTTTGACGGGGCGACCGGTGTGGCGCGCGAGCACCGCGGCGATGACCGCCCACTGGGCCGCCTGGGTCTCCTTGCCGCCGAATGCGCCCCCCATGCGTCGCACCTCCACCGTGATCGCGTTGTCGTCCACGCCCAGGGCGCGCGCGATGGTCTGCTGGATCTCGGTCGGGTGCTGGGTGGAGGAATGGACCAGCATGTCGCCGTCTTCCTGCGGGATGGCCATGCACACCTGGCCCTCGAGATAGAGATGGTCCTGGCCACCGGTGTGGACTTCGCCCTGCAGCCGATGCGTCGCTCGCTGCAGGGCCGTCTCCGGCTCGCCGCGCCGCATGTGGTGCGGCGGCAGGACATACTGTTCCTGCTCCAGCGCTTCCTGCAGCTCGAGGGTCGCGGGCAGCGGTTCGTGGCGGATCCGGGCCAGGCGCGCCGCGCGGCGGGCCTGGTCGCGGCTGTGGGCTGCCACCGCGAACAGCGGCTGGCCCGCGAATTCCACCAGCCCGTCGCACAGGGCACGTTCGTCATCGGCATGAATGGGGCTGATCTCGTTGCTGCCGGGAATATCCGCGGCGGTGATGACGGCCACCACGCCCGGCGCCGACTGCACCGCATGCAGGTCGAGCTCCGTGATCCGGCCGTGCGCGAATTCGCTGACGCCCACGTAGGCGTGCAGCAGCCGGTCCGGCTCGGGCAGGTCATCGACGTAGTGGGCGGTGCCGGCGACGTGCTTGTGCGCGCTGTCGTGCGGGACGGGGTGGTGTACCACCCCGGACGGGTTGGCCTGCCGGTCAGAGCGGTTCATGCGGGGAGCTCAGCCGCACCGGGAAGGGCGCATCGGTGGTGGCCAGGTAGAAGCGCCGCAGCAGGTTGACGCTGGCCAGCCCGCGGTAGCCGGCGCTGGCGCGCATGTCGCTGATGGGTGAAAAATCCGCGCGCAGCGCCGCCATCGCCTGAGCGAGCGTGGACTCGTCCCATGCTTGGCCGGTCAGGGCCGCCTCGCACCGGGTGGCCCGCCGGGGGGTGCCGGCCATGCCCCCGAAGCATACCCGCGCCGTGGCGACACGGTCCGCCTCGAGGGTCAGCGCGAAGGCCGCGCATACCGCCGAGATATCCTGCTCGAACCGCTTGGAGAGCTTGTAGATGTCGAAGCACAGCCCCTCGGGGGGCGGCGGCACCAGGATGCGGGCCACGCATTCGCCCGCGCGCAGGTCCTGGCGACCGTAATCGATGAAGAAATCCTCCAGGTCGATGTGGCGCGCGCCATCGGCGCTGCGCAGTTCCAGCCGGGCGCCCAGCGCGATCAGTCCCGGCGCCATGTCGCCAATGGGCGAGCCGTTGGCGATATTGCCGCCGACGGTGCCGGCATTGCGCACCGGGTCGGCGCCCAGGCGCTCCAGCAGGGGACCGAACGCGGGATACCACTCGGCCAGCAGTGGCCAGGCGTCGGTGTAGTTCACCGCGGCGCCGATCGCGAGCCAGCCGGAATCCGCGTCGATGCCCAGCTCCAGCAATTCCCGCACCCGGCCGGTGTAGATCACGGGGTCGATTTCGCGCAGGTCCTTGGTGACCCACAAGCCGACGTCGGTGGCGCCGGCGACCAGCACCGCATCGGGATGCTGCCGCAGCAGGGCACACAGTTCGTCCAGCGACAGCGGTGCCAGGAACAGCCGATCCTCGTGCTCGAGGCGCAGGCAGTCCGGGGGCTGGAGTGCGGCCAGGCGCTCGGCGGTGGCGGCCACGGCATCGCTGAACCGGTCCCGGCGGCCCGGCACCAGGCTGGCGCGCGCAGCCCGGATGATGGGTGCATAGCCCGTGCAGCGGCACAGGTTGCCGGCCAGCCCGCGATCGATCTCGGCGCGCGTGGGTGCCTGATCAAGGCGGTCCTGGAACAGGGTGAACAGCGACATCACGAAGCCCGGCGTGCAGAACCCGCACTGGGAACCATGCAGGTCCACCATGGCCTGCTGTACCGGGTGCAAAGCGCCATTCCGTGCCAGATCCTCGACGGTGATCAGCTGCTTGCCGTCCAGGGTGGGCAGGAACTGGATGCAGGAATTGAAGCTGCGGTAGCGCACGGAGCCGTCGTGCAATTCTCCCACCGCCACCGTGCAGGCCCCGCAGTCGCCCTCGGCGCAGCCCTCCTTGGTGCCGGTCAGGCCGCAACGCAGGCGCAGGTAGTCGAGCACGGTGTCGGTCGGCCGGCAGTCGCCGACTTCGACGACCTGGTCGCCATGCAGGAAGCGGATCCGGTCGTGCATCGTCGCCGCCCGATCCTAACTGCCGCGGTAGGTGCTGTACCCGTATGGCGACAGCAGCAGGGGCACGTGATAGTGCTGCCCGGGATCGGCGATGCCGAACCGCACGATCACCCGATCGAGAAACGCCGGTTGCTCGGCCTGATGACCCCGGTCCGCGAAATAAGCTCCGGCGTGAAACACCAGTTCGTACTCTCCGGCGCGCATGGCTGCTCCCTCCAGCAGCGCCTCCGGGCAGCGGCCGTCTTCGCCGGTCATGCTGGCCGCCAGCCGCTGGCCATCGCGATAGAGTTCCACGCGCAGGCCGGCGCCGGGACGGCCATTGGCGGTGTCCAGCACGTGGGTGGTCAGGCATCCGGTCATTGGCAGGCTCTCCGGCAGTGCCGGCCACCTTGTCGCCACGGCCGGCCTTGGACTATCGTTACGGTTCTAAACCGCTCGAGCGAGTATATCAATTCGTGGCTTCGCAGCGGAGCGGCAAACTGCGAATACAGGCGGAGGAACATGTCCCGACAGCCCTATCCCCGCGACCTGGCCGGCTACGGCGCCCATCCTCCCGACCCGCGCTGGCCCGGTGGCGCCCGGATCGCCGTGCAGGTGGTGCTGAACTACGAGGAGGGCGGCGAGAACTGCATCCTGCACGGCGACCCGGCCTCCGAGGCGTTCCTGTCCGAGATCGCCCAGGCCGAGCCGCGCAAGGGCGTGCGGCACATGAGCATGGAATCGCTGTACGAGTATGGATCCCGGGTCGGCGTGTGGCGCCTGCGTAGCCTGTTCGATCGGTTCCAGGTGCCGGTCACGGTGTTCGCGGTGGGCATGGCCGTCGAGCGTCACCCCGAGCCGGTCCGGGCGCTGCATGCGGACGGGCACGAGATCTGCAGCCACGGCTACCGCTGGATCGATTACCAGCATGTCGAACGGGAGACCGAGCAGGCCCATATCCAGCAGGCCGTGGAAGCCATCCACAAAGCCATTGGGGAACGTCCGCTGGGGTGGTATACCGGCCGCACCAGCCCGAACACCCGAGCCCTCGTGGTGGCCGAAGGCGGCTTTCTCTACGACGCGGATGATTACTCGGACGACCTGCCGTTCTGGAATCACCAGCATGGCCGCGCGCACCTGGTCATTCCCTACACCCTGGATGCCAACGACATGCGGTTTGCGACCACCCCGGGTTTTGCGGACAGCGAGCCATTCTTCCGTTACCTGCGGGACAGCTTCGAGGTGCTGTACGCCGAGGGCGCCACCGCGCCGCGGATGATGTCGATCGGGCTGCATTGCCGGCTGGCCGGCCGCCCCGGCCGCTTTCGTGCGGTGGAGCGGTTTTTCGAACATGCGCGCGCCCGCGAGGGCGTCTGGTGGTGCCGCCGGGTCGATATCGCGCGCCACTGGCATGCGACGCATCCAGCAGCGTAGGGTGGCCCCGCGTGGCACAGGTCGGTCGGGGTCGATGGACGAGGCCTGTTTCGTGGCAGCCTTCGGCGCGGTGTTCGAACATTCCCCCTGGGTCGCGGCCGCGGTGCACGCCGCCGGCGGCGCCCGGTTCGCCGCCGAGCCGGAAGCGCTGGCAGACCTGTTCGAGCAAGTGGTCATGAATGCGCCCCGCGCACGACAGCTGGCATTGATCCGGGCGCATCCGCAACTGGCCGTGGGGCTGTCCAATGCCGCTGGCCTGACGGCCGCTTCGCGGGCCGAGCAGTCCGGCGCCGGGCTGGACCAGTGCTCTCCGGCCGAATTCGGGACCTTCCGCGAACTCAACGCGGCGTACCTCGAGCGTTTCGGGTTTCCGTTCATCCTGGCGGTGCGCGGTCTCGACCGCGACCAGGTCCTGCAACGCCTGCGCGCGCGCGTCGGCAACGATGCCGCGACGGAGTTTTCGAACGCCCTGCGGGAAGTCTGCCGGATCGGTCGCTTGCGCTTGCGGGAACGCCACGATGGCTAGGCGGCCCAGCGGCACCAACCTCGCGGCGCCCGAGCACGGTGCCGCGGTCATCAGCGTGACCGACGAGTTTTTTGCGCCCGCGCGGCGCATGCTGTCGAGCGCCGAGCCCGAGTTCGACGCCGCACGCTACGACGCCAACGGCAAGTGGATGGATGGCTGGGAGAGCCGGCGGCGGCGGGACGGAGGGTACGACGCCTGCGTGGTGCGCCTGTGTCCGGGGGTGATCCGCGGCGTGGATATCGATACCCGGAATTTCACCGGTAATTACGCGCCGGCCGCGTCGCTGGAAGCCTGCGCCTGTCCCCTCGACCCGGAGCCGGACACCCGCTGGACGGAGCTCGTAGCCCGCACCGCATTGGCCGGCGACCGGCACCATTTCATCTCCGTGGACGACCCGCGCAGCTGGACCCACGTGCGCCTGAAGCTGTTTCCGGACGGCGGCGTGGCACGCCTGCGCGTGTTCGGAGAACCGCGGTTCCCGACACCGACGCCGAGCGCCGAGCGTTGGATCGACCTGGCTGCGGGTGGGCATGCGCTGGCCTGCAACGACATGCATTTCGGCGACATGTCCCACCTGATCGCAGCCGAACCGCCGGCCGGCATGGCCGACGGGTGGGAGACCCGTCGCCGTCGGGAGCCCGGCAACGACTGGGTCGTCCTGCGCCTAAGCTCGCCGGGACGGGTCCGCCGTGCAGTGATCGACACCCGGTTCTTCAAGGGTAACCATCCGGCCCGCTGCTCGCTGCGCGCGGTCGACGCCCCGGGCGACGATGATCTGCAGGCGTCGTCCCCGGAGTGGCCGCTGCTGCTGCCGCCGGTAGCGCTCGGGCCGGACCAGGTGCAGTGGTTCGAACACCAGCTGCGCGATGTGGGCCCGGTCAGCCACGTGCGCCTGGACATTTTTCCGGACGGTGGCGTGGCGCGCTTGCGGTTGCTGGGCGAGGTGGAGGAGTCGCGTTGATCGCGCGGCCCGAACCCCTCACCCGCGCCGCGTTCCAGCCCTTCGGCGAGGTGCTCGAAACCGCCGGGCGGAAGAGTGCGACGATCAACCAGGGATACGCGCAGAAATTCGC
>JABAHS010151069.1_pt1 | contig 23187 bp, 20 predicted proteins | sample 7062111 | NCBI WGS metagenome assembly JABAHS01 (sample SAMN14534600, study PRJNA622989) | marine sediment metagenome | biome: marine biome [ENVO:00000428]; feature: marine pelagic biome [ENVO:01000023]; material: deep marine sediment [ENVO:00002113]; isolation source: pool of 4 deep marine... | reverse complement strand
GCGGTCGAATCTCAGACCTTCCTCGATCTTCGAGGCCATGGTATAGATGCGCCGGCCTCGGGAGCTCGGGCGCTGGATGCGATCGCGGCCGGCGTCCTTCGCCTCGTACAGGGCGGCATCGGCAACCCCGAGGAGGCCCTTTACGTCCATGCCATCGAGCGGATAACACGCGACCCCCCCGCTGATGGTCAACTGCACGGGCGCCGGCGTCCCGATGACGATGGGTGCGGAGCCGACGCGCGCGCGGATCCGTTCGGCGACGCGCAACGCCTCATCTGCCTCGGCCTCGGGCAGCAGGGCGAGGAACTCCTCACCGCCCCATCGGCCCACCCAGTCGCCGTCTCGAACGGCCGCAGAAATGGACTGCGCCACCTGAACGAGTATCGCGTCCCCGGCCTCGTGCCCGTATTGGTCGTTGATGGCCTTGAACTGGTCGACATCGATCAAAATGGTCGCATAGGGCAGCTCTTCGCGCTGCGCACGGGCATGGACATGCTCCAGAGCGGCATGCACGGCGGGCCGGTTCAAGAGCCCGGTCAGGGCGTCGTACTCGGCAAGCTCTTGCAGTCTCGCGCGCAGCCGTGCCTGACCGAGCAGGGCGCCGGCGACCTTGCCGAACATGTTCAACGGCTCGGTGCCGATCCGCTCGAAATAGTCGACGGGGGTGACCCGCACGCCGAAGCCCCCGGCGGGCAAGCCAGGCGATTCAAGCCCAAAGCACATCAGCTGCTCGGCATCGGTGAGGTCGGGCTGCAAGTGCCGCGCGAATTCACCCACGGTACGTGCTTGCTTGCAGAGCTCGGGAACCGCGCCGGCCGCATAGATCGTTGCGATCTCGAGCCCCTCTTCGGATTTGTCGACCAGATACACCCACGCCGCGAGGATACGCGGTGAGGCCTGGACCAGGGTATCGCAGACCCGCTGCAGCACCATGGCCGGGTCGTCCTCCTGCGCCAAATCCGCGGTAGCGCCAAACAGGGTCGTTTGAAGCAGCTCCCTCTCGGCCCGCGCCGAAAGGCAATGGATAGCATGTTTTTCACCCGCTTCCATATCGCCAGTGTAGAAGAACCGCGGTCAGACGGCAGAACCGGGCGATCAGCGAAAACCCTGATCGAACGGCAGTTATCCCGAGAGTTGCACAAATAGCGCCGTAGAAACGAAAGAAACAGCGAAAATTGGGGTGTTTGGCTTGGACAGGACACTTGCGGCTGGATCCCACCGCCGGTGCGATCGAGGACAGGCGGGCTTTGCGAAACGGCGTGCGAGCGTAAGCGGCGCAAAGCCGCCTGTCCTCGATCGATTAATGCAATGATTGGGTTATCTCACAGACCGGCACGGCGGCGTAGAAAACCGAGCATGCTGCCAAGCGGCCTGTGAACCTGTATCGCAGGTTGCCAGAAGGATACGGCCGGAGTAAGCGGCGCAGGAGCCCCGCCGTCGATCGATTCCTGCGGTGGTTCAGTCACGAGCCCGGACGGCCAATGTGGCCCCGGCCCCACAGGCCGAAGAGCTCTGGAAGGCGTGCCATGGACGCTCGGCATCGAGTCCGGCCGGAACCGGTGCGCGCCGCCTACTCCTTCTTCTTCAGCATTTCCCTCAGGTCTCCGAACGGCTTGTGCGTCGCCGGCTTGGACCTGGTGCGACCCGTAAGCCCGAATTCCGCCTCTTGGCCTTTGACCAGGTGCGAATACTTCTGGTGTTCCCAGTCGTGACAGTACAGGCAGAGATTCTCCCAGTTGCTGCCGTCCGTGGGGTTGTTGTCGTGGTCGTGGTCTTTGTGGTGGACCGTCAGCTCATGCAGATTCTCTCGGGTAAACTCGCGCCCGCAGCGGGCGCAGACCCAGGGGTGCAGGCGCAGCGATTTCTCCCGATAGCCGCCCATGCGTTTGTCGGCCTCCTTGCGTGCCTTGGCGACCACTCGGTCGAGCTTTTCCGTATCGATCTTGCCGCCCGGCGGCCTGCGGGGGCCTCGTCCTCCAGCTGGCATGGTGCATCGCTCCTATGTGGAAACTGTTGGCGTGTGCCTGGACAATGCCTCATCTTGGACCGCCTGACACCGTGAATCCGTCCTCGCGCCCCCCGGCGGCTCGTGGTGCCGCGCAATCCTGCTCGGCCTGCAAGCCCTGGGCTCGCCATCCGCGGCGGACCCGCCCGGCGGACAAGATGTCCACTGGACATTCTGCTCTATCCGCCTCGTCCATGCCGCCGGCGCGCGCCCTCGGACACGAGGCATTGTTTCCACGGCCCTCAACAGAACGCGATCGTCCGGTCACGGCCGTTTCGAGTCATACGCGACGAAATCACGGGCCAGTCGGCCCGTATCCGGTCTTTTCATCCGAACAACCGCCCGCGGCCGGTGGGTTTGACCCTCCCCGGACCGCGCTCGGGCAACGGCCTGCGCCCGTAGCCGCTGAGCCGAAGCAATTTGCCGCTCTGCCGTCGATTCAGCACGACATCCACCATGGTCGTGGTATTCGGGTAAATGAACGAGGGCTGCTCGTCCCCGTTGTGGTCGCCGGCTCCGTCGTAGACGACGTGAAACGCTTTCCGGTACTCGATGTTGGGAAGCGGCGGTGTGGCCTCGATATCGAACACCAGCCGGGCTCGGGCCTCGCGCAATCTGCGGAAAAAACCCGACATCGCCCGGCAGTTAATCATCATCACCCGGCACGATGTATCGACCGAATGGGTGTAGAACTGGCTCTCGAAAGTCTTGTCGAATTCTTCGGTCAGGTCCGCCACGGGATTGCCGTTTCGATCTTGCACGTGAAAATCGATGAAGTAGTCCGCGATCGGGTCATTCACGTCGTCACGAACCCGGAAAAAGAATTGCTGGTATTGGTTCTTGTACCGTCCCTTAGCCTGTCTGTAGTTCTCCTTCGACAGCTCTACGAAGTCTTGATACACCGCCTCGTAGTCCGCGACGCTACTCACCTTGAGCGCCTTGCGCACCAGCCCTTTCGGCCCGATGCGTCTCCGAAATGCCGCCCCGTCGGCCGAGATGATCGAACCGTGATTCAGATCCTTGAATACGGCGAGGGGAATGCGTGGAAACTTCCGCTCTGGGTGCCAGTACACTTCCGCGGGCCGATTGTCACGCAGAAAAAGGAGCGTGCATTTGCGCGTATTGAGGGAGGTGCCGCAAATGCGCACCGTTCCGTCCGTGCCTGCCTTCTTGCGTTTCTTGAGCAACTCGGCCTGCAGCTCACCCTCGTAATCTCTGCCAGCGGCAAAGACGAATGGAAAACACACCTGCTCGGGATCGTCATTAGGTCCAAAATACGCCTCCTGGTGCAGGTCTGCGTCCGATAGCTCCCACTGGAAAGGGCTGGCAGGCTCCAGCCCCTCGAGCACCTCTCTGCCGGACTCCAGAAAATCTTCTGAACGCGAAAAGTCATTGAAGAACGTGCACCGGAACTTGCCCAGGAAGGACTGTCCCAGGCGGGCAAGGTCGGAGCCGAAATTGGCCGGCGCGAACATCAGCAGCCGCTTCACCGGACAGTCCTGTTTTCTCCCGTGCTCGCGCTGGCGCTCGCGCCGAAGGAGCAGCCAGGCCCGCACCACCAGCGCCCCTGTGCTGTGGCAGGCGATATTGATCCGCTCGCCCTTGAAGTGGCGCCCGTAGTCGGCGTCCAGCTTGTCTGCGAAATCGAGGAACGTGGCCTGGTCATCCATGCTCGCGTAGTCGAGATGGAAGACGTCCTTTTTCCTGAACCCGGCGGTCTCGACGAAAAAATCACGAAGCGGCTCAAAGCTCGTCGATCCGTCGGAATACCCGTGAACAATCATCAACTTCTCCTCCATTGCGTAACTCTCCTTTCACCGACCTTCTACGCCACGCCCGAGAGTCTCGAGCCGTTGTGTCGGTCCCGCCGTAACGCGGACCTAGCCGCATTATGCGGCGTGCGGTTCGAGTTTGGAATCGTTGAGCGCCGTAGACCGAGACAAAAGGCGGCGGCTGCGTTTGCCGGCGAGCCGCTGCATGCCTTGCATTCACGGCCAATCCACCGCTGCTGCCGAGGGCACCCCGGATACCGGGTCGGTCTCCGGGCCGCATCACGGGTCAATCGATGACGCCCGGGGTCGCGCTCAACGCGGCGGGGGTGCGGTGCTCGATCCCGCGTCCCTGGCAAGTTCTAGCCCGCAAGAAATGGTACTTCGTCCCTGGTTTTGTCGCATGAATAATGCCTGTTTTTGCCCGGTGGATCGGGCCAAGTGGCGAGAATATACTGCTCGCGAAAAGCGAGCCGGGAGACGAGAGGAGCTCGATCCGCCGGGTCTCGGCAGGAACCCGCGATAGCTGCACACATTCCAGTAAGTAACGAGAACAGGGAGGAGAACGTCATGCGCATACAATGCCTGCTCGGCGCTCTCGCAGCGCTTTGCCTTACCCCCTACGCCGCCGTGGCCGATGGTGGGGACGGAAACCGCTACAGCGGTGAGCCCACCAACCTGCCGCGTGACTATCGCGCGGATATCAGCGCCGCCAGCGCCTATGTACAAACCCTCAGCCACAACCGGCATCACGGACCCCGCCACAACGAGCACGCGGTGATCATCGATGTGCGGACCATCGAAGAGTATGTCGGTGGTCATCCGCCCAGGGCCATAAGCATCCCGTTTCCCCACGTCTACAATCGTCAGGACGATCCGGCCAAGGGCGACTACATCGGGCAGGATCCCGAGGCCTTTGTCGCGGCGGTGGATGAGTTGGACCTGCCCAGGGACACGTTGATCGTTACCATGTGTCGCACAGGTTATCGGAGCGTGCTCGCGGCCAACCTGCTGGCGCAGGCAGGCTACACCAACGTGCACAACATGTGGGAAGGTTTTATCGGCCGATTGAAACAAAACCTCAGCGGCGAGGACCTGGATCTCGACGGCAATGGCGTGATCGATGGTGGCGACCCGTACAGCGGTGATCGGGACGGCTGGGCCAACTATCAGGGGCTGCCGGTATCGATGCGCCTGGTCCCCCGGCGCCTGTATACATCCTACATGGACCTGTACTATACCGTCACGGGCGAGCGCTAGGACCGATACCCGGCCCATCGGACATGGGGGAGCCCGGGCTCCCCCTTCCGTCAACCGCCGCGCCTTCCGCGCATTGCCGAGGCAGCGCGAGCGACTTCTGATATCCGCTCTGCCGAGACCTGCCGCCCGGCCGTCGAGCCGTGACCGTTCCCCGTGTCGCCCACCGGGAACACGCCGCGCCTGCTCGTCCCGGATCGACCCCCTCGCACCCCTTACGAGAATGGTGACCAACCGCTCGCGTGCCCCTTCCCTCGATGAGGCCCAAGGCCTCCGAGTTGCACCCGGCGCGGATGGGCCCCGTTCAGAAGGCGGTCTCCGCACGGCCGGTTCGCCGCACCCGGATACGCACGGCGGCCCCGCGAATAGAGCGGGGAACGAAATCCTCCAGTGACCCAACTACGTTCGAAATGACGACGTCCATGTGAACCGCGTCACAATCGCCGGACTGCGACCCGCACCGTCTCAAGAACCCACAGGTCGTGCCGATCAACTGATTGAGCGCCGCCGGACGCCCAGCGGGAGCTCGGTGACCCTCGGTGCGCGCCCAGGGCACCCATCTGCTTGAACTTGCTCGAATATCGACAAGCTGAGGGCGCACTGGGCAGCTATCCTTTGGGCACAGAATAAGAGGCGACAGAGCCATGACAATACACACGCACAAGGGTATTCCCCGCAGGGAACGGGACCGCGAACGACTGCGTCGAACCGCGCCGCCGCGTGCCCGAACGGTCGTGACCATTCTGGTCGCTCCCATCCTGCTGCTTTCCGCCGCCGCTGCCGCCGCAGAGCCCTCGCTGGACAAGGCCGCGCTGGATGCCGTCCGCAACGCCACCTACGAAGTGGTGGTGAAAAAACCGAACGAGGAGGAGAGCGGCATCACCTACGAGAAGCCCCTACCCTGGGACCTGTTGCCTTATTACATACGCAACGACGACTACTATTCTATCGGCACCGCCTTCGCGGTCGGCCCCAACACGTTCATATCGGCGGCGCATGTGATGAACCTCCACGCGGAGAGCCAGTTGGGCGAGGCTTATCTGCGCGACCGAAACGGCGACGTCTTCGCCATCGACAACATCACCAAATACTCGTTCCGCAAGGACTTCGCCGTTTTTTCCCTGAAAGAGGCGACCGCCCCGCAGTACCTCGAGGTCAACGAAGACCCGACGCTGAACGAGAAGGTATTTGCGGTGGGCAACGCCCTGGGGCAGGGAATCGTCATACGCGACGGGCTCTACACCTCCAATACGCCGGAAGAGCAGAAGGGGGAATGGGAGTGGCTGCGTTTCTCGGCCGCGGCGTCCCCGGGCAACAGCGGCGGGCCGTTGCTCGATCAGCACGGGCGCACCATCGGCGTCGTGCTGCGAAAGTCGGAGAACGAGAACCTCAACTACGCCTTACCGTTGTCCGTGGTCATGGAATCGGACGACAACCTCGCCACCATGAACACTCAGATCATATACATGATCGAGAACATGGACATGACGTATCGCAATGAAATGGACATTACCGTTGATCTTCCGCTGTCATACTCGGCGCTGAGAAAGGCGCTTAGCAGCCGAGTCCATGCGCATGTGGCGGACATGACCAGCAAGTTCATGGAGAAGTACGAGGACAAAATATTCCCGCGCGGCCCGATGTCGGCCAAGCTGCTCCACAGCAACTATTCCGCCGTCTTTCCCAATATCATCGCGGAGAGCGACGACGGCTACTGGGNNGGCAAGGCCGGCAACACGCTGTTGATGCGCATCCGCAGACCCGATGACGTGCCAATGCGAACGTTCACGAGCGATCCAAAAGTCTTCATGGACCTCATGCTCAAAGGGATACCGCTCACACGGGATATCGGCTCCGAAAGCATCCGGACCACCTCGATGGGCCAGGCGGCGCGGGATTACATTCACACTGACGCCTACGATCGAAAGTGGCAGGTGCGCACGTGGAACCTGCCGTATAAGGATGGCGTTATCATCACATTCTCGCTGCCTATACCCGGGGGGAATGTGTCCATGCTCAAGTACGCCAACACCGGAGACGTGCCCGAGTATATCGCCGATCTAGAGGTGCTGAGCGATTTTCTGTATCTCTCCTATTACGGAACGCTCGAGGACTGGGGCGAGCTCCTGGCAATGGAAGAGCTGCTTCCCGCGGCCTTCGGTGGTTTCAAGGTGGATTTTCAGTACGGGCGCCATTTCCGCTACCGGTCGGACCGCCTGTCGCTCCGGTTCGACACGAGCCTCATGGATATCACCAAGGACAGCGACCTAAAACTGTACTTCTCCTATTTCGAAGAGGACGGAAATGTCATCTGGGACGTCGCAGAGGTCATGGTCGGAGAAAGCAAGGACAACAGCGTCTTCTTTGACGTAGAGCGTATCGTAAAACCAGCCGCATCAGTGAGCGACAAACACAAGAACAACTGGAAGAAGATTGTCCGACAGGAGTTCCCTTACAACGGCGAGCCCTTCTTCAAGGACGAGCACACCTATATTAGCGCCGTCTACGACGCCGGCAAGCAGGTTGACGGACTGGACGAGGCGCCCCACATATATACGATCTACCACGGCGTCGACGGAAACGCCAACAATCAGCTCATGAAGGACAAGCTGGGGGCATTCTCCAACGGCCTGACCATTACGGAGGGCTTGGATTGAGGCGGCGGCTCTTCCGGCTCGACGTAGGTGATACACACGTCTAAGCGTGAGACGCCCGTGTGCACGTGGCCCGGCGCGGCGTGCACGCGCTGGATCCCGAAACGCGCCATGTCCCGGGCGGAGAAGAAATAGGAAAAGAAATAGAAGTCGAGGGCATTGTTCGGCAGCGTCNNGATGCGCGGCAAAAACGCCCGCACCGACCGCTCCACCTGCACCCATATGCGGCGCCCTGCCGTTTCGTGGTCCTCCCCGCGACGGCGCATGCGGCGGCCGATGTCGGCTCGGGACGATTCGCCGGCCTGGTTTCCCGGTCCAAGCCGCCCACGTTGAAGGCGTCGAGTAGAGCGGCGTCACCGGCCGGGAACGCCCTGGCAGCGGGGCGCTAACGCGCGGCTCGTCCGAGGGCATGCATGCGGTCGATCCACGCCTCGCGCTTGGCGGCATCGATTGCCCCGACCATGCCGATGAGGGTTTCGCGGACCGGACCGATCCCCACGAAGCCGAGGATGTTGCGTTCCAGGCTTTTCAGGCTGTGGGCGCGGAAATACCAGCGGTAAACGGTCGCCGGCATCCCCATGGTGACCACGATGCGCGCACTCTTGCCCTTCAGGAGCTTCTTCCACCTGCCGCTTGAGTCCTGCATCTGGTAGGCGAACCCGGGGCGAAAGACCTGCTCGAAGAAACCCTTGAGCAACGCCGGCATGGTGCCATGCCAAAGCGGATAGAGGATCACCAAATGCTCCGCCCACCGGATGGCTTCCTGACAGGGATGGATGCTCGCCGGCGGCTCCGCGCTTTCGAAGTTTGCCGCGCTCCGCAGCAGGGGGAAATCGAGCTCCCCCACCACGATGCGCCGGACCTCGTGCCCGGCGGCCTTGGCCCCGCCGGCATAGCCCTGTGCCAGCGCGTGGCCGTAGCGGCTCGGCTGCGGATCCGGGTGTCCCTGAACGATCGCGATGCGCCTGCCCATGGGCCTGCCCTCCGCCGGTGGGTATTGTCCTGCGGCGAGTATAGACCCTGCAATCGCGACCTACGGCGGCGCTGCCACGGCCCGCGAGCTGCGGGCCGCAAACGACACGGTCAAGGCAATGCTCACGGCCCCGATGGGGCGTTGAGGTTCCCGACAATTCGTTTCTCGCGCCTTGCTGCTCGATGGATCGCGGCTGGAAAGCCGCCCCATCGGAAATCGACCAGCGGCTCCACAAGTACCGTGGGAGCGACATTCCTGTCGCGATCGGCCGGCCGAAAAAAGCTTGCGCGCCTCCGCGGACTCTGCGTTCGTCGACCGGCGTGGATCGGGACCGAAAACACCTCGCAGCGGCGCAGCGGCTTTATGCGGGCTCGCCGCACGTCACTTATAGAAGACGTGCTGCCCGATGCTTGCGATCTGCTCTTTTTTTCGTGCCCAGCTCGGTTGGATGTATCTGGCGTGATAGAACAAGGCGTCCTTCACCAAGGGGTCCTGGCTGTTGTAATACACTGTCTCTGCGACCGCCCAGGCCCGTTTCCACGCGGCCACGTCGACCGCGGATTTCCTGTCCAACTCCGTCCACGAAAAGGCGCCCACATAACGATTGCGCAGGCGGTCCCACCGCTTCTCGAACACCACCTCGCAGACGTCATCCGGGTAGTACTTGGAACGGACCCGGTTCATGGTAACCTCGCCCACCGCAATCTGCCCCGCCTCCGGCTCGCCACGCGCTTCGTGATAGATGTTCAACGCCAAACAGTGCAGGTGCCGCTCCTCGTATTCCGCAACAGCGGTTCGATAGACCATGACCCCGACGCCCAGCACGATCAGGCCGAGCATGAAAGAAAAGGCCAACGCATGCTTGTCCCGCCCGAGCCACCACAACCGGGCACTGTCGACCCAATCGACGGCCCGGGTGGTCGCGGCCAGCGGCTTGGCCTTCCTTCGAGGTCTTCTTCTCGACATACGCTGAAGTATACCCGCCAAACGATGCAGACAAGCTGCACTGCGTTTCAGTATGTTACCGGGATCACAGACCGTGAACCCAACCGTACCCGCTCTCCCGGACGCGATCCGCGCAACGCGGCGGCGAGCCTCGCCCCCCGATTCCCTACGTGCCCTTCTGGATCTGCTCCTCCAACGCGACGACGGTCTCCTCCGGGACGCCCCCCCGACGATTCCGCAAGGCCACCGTCCCGGCGCGAGCAGCCGATTCCAATCACTGTCGTATCTTCGTGCCTCTGCGCCGAAACCGGGGCTACTGCTCCGGCGATCGCGCCGGCGCCGGCTCCGCTCGGTCAAACGCACCAGCTCGTCGCCTGCTCGCCGGGCCTCACAAGGTCGTCGTGCTGCAGCCGCTCAAGGTCGTCCTCGGGCCGGCTGCTAAGCAGCTTGCTGGTCTTGGGTGGCTCCGCCGGCGGCACGCCATGCTTCGCCCCGGCGAGGACCCGCATCAGGCGCTTGCGCACGTCGTCCCGGCGCGGCCTCCGTCCCGCATCTCCCGAAAACTCGATCGCGCACCTCTTCGGCCCGCCCAGCGATACGTGAGATTCTGACCCAACAATCCACACCCGGCAAGATCGCCGCCCGACAGGTGCAGATCGGAGACCTCGCCCAGACCGGTCAGACCGCGATTGTCTCCCAGCACCTCAGGAATAAGTTGCGGATTTTGTGAATCTTTTCACGAGCCCGGCAAGGTGCGCCCACACCCCACCGGCGGCCCCGGCCGCCTCGAACGGCGCCTCGAACGGTGCATCGGGCGGCGCCCGGCGGGCCGCGCGGTGCCCCTCGCCGTTGCCGTCCCGGGGTGCCGACCCTGGCCCCCGTCCGCCGGGCGGCAGGCGGCATCGGGTGGCCGCCCGGCCCGCTTGGCCCCTCGTGCCGACCGGGGCGATGCCTGCTGCCAAACGGCGAAACCGCGGCCCACGGGGCCCGGACTGCACCTTGCTTCCCACAAACCGGCTACACTTTTTAGGGATCGCGGGCGGCGAGCCCGCCCGCGGCCTGTCGTTGCCCGAAGCACGACCGGAAGGGAAGGTGCCCTCTCCGCGCTTCCCATTGAGACCGGATTCGGCTACGCAGCCCTCCTGCGACGCACGAAAGGCAATAGAGGAGATCGCGATGACTGCACAAGAATCCTATCCGACTGCAAAACTGGAGAAGATTATCGTCGCCTCGGATGGGTCGGAATTCAGTGAGGGCGCGGTGCGGGAAGCGATCGGATGTGCAAAACGCCACGGCAGCAAGCTCTATGCGGTGTGCAGCGCGCAGGTCGGTCTGGGGTACCTCGAGTATGCACCCGACGTGGTGTCCGCCATCGACAAAGCGGCGCGGGAGACCGGCGAGGCGATCAAGGCGCGCGCCGACGCCGAAGGCGTCGACTGTGAGGTGATCGTCCGTGAGGGCGAGGAGCCATATGAGCACATCGTCGCCGAGGCGAAGAAAAGAGACGCCGATGCGATCCTTTTGGGCCGGCGGGGCCGGCGCGGCCTGAGGAAGCTGCTGATGGGAAGCGTGACCTCGCTGGTGATAGGTCACGCACCGTGCAAGGTACTCGTGGTGCCCCGTGCCGCGCACCTGACCTGCGGCCGCCTGTTGGTCGCCACCGACGGCTCCGGGCCCAGCGAAAGGGCGGCGAGGGAGGCGATCGGCCTCGCCAAGCTCAGCGGCGGGACGATTGTCGCGTGCTGCGTCGCACACGGGGAGATCGACAGGAGCACCGCCGAAGGCTACGTGCGCGGAATCAAGGAGCTCGCGGAGAGCGAGCACATCGCCGTCGAGGGTGTGATCGCCGAGGGCACGCCCTACAAGGCGATCATCGACGCCGCCCAATGGGCCGGGGCCGACATGATCGTGGTCGGCGGCTACGGGCGCACTCGGATCAGAGAGCTGTTGATGGGCAGTGTGACCCAGCGCGTTGTCGGCCTGGCGGATCAGGCCGTGTTGGTTGTCAAGTGAGCACAACCACGGCCATGCGCGAGATCCGGCGGCGCAGGGCCGCCGCTTCTCGATCAGCTCGCGCAATCCGCGGGTCTATGCAGTTATCCGGCAAAGATAGCTAAGAGGTGCTGCGATACAGCCGTTGGCCTATCGCGGGAGCAGGCGCAGGATTCGGGTTCGTAGGCGCCGCTCTGGAAGGAAAGTGGTAGCCGTAGCTACCACTTGACTGACAAATTCGACGGGATCGAATTTGGACAACGCGCGGCGTTGGCCCCCGGAGGGGGCGAGGCCCAGGGACGGGCCGAGCAACAGCAAGCCTACGGGCGCGAAGACAAGCCTGAACCGTAATAGGCCAACGGGGGAAACAGTGTGTCGTTCCCCGACACTTCTGCATCGCGCCTTATTCCTATTCTGTTTCAGTACATTGCGTCATAGCCGGTGGCCGCCTGGTGAGATATGCGGGCTAGCGTAAGCGGCCGTCGGCCGTACCGGCCGGCCGCGTCCCCCGGGAATCCTTGGCCGCCTCCAGCTCCTCCTCGGCCGCCATCCACTGGGCCTCGCGATCTTCGAGCTCCTTGCGCAGCCGGCCCTGCTCGCGCAGGCGCTCGTTCAACTCGCCCTGGCGCGCCGGCTCGTACAGCGCGGGATCTGTCAGGGCTTGCTCGACCTCGGCCAATCGCGCCGCCAGCGACTCCACCTCGTGCAACAGAGCCTGGGCCTGCCGGCGCAGGGGGCGCAGCCGCTCGCGGTGCGCCGCCGCCTCGCGCCGCGCCGCCTTGGCGCCGCTCGCTGAAGCCCGCCCCGAGGACCCGGCCGCCAGGCGCTGACCATTCAGCCAGTGTCGATAGTCGTCGAGATCGCCATCGAAGGGGCGCACCGCTGCGCCGGCCACCAAAAGGTAGCGGTCGACCGTGGTATTGAGCAGGTGGCGGTCGTGGGACACGGTCACCACGGCGCCCTCGAAACCCTGCAGGGCCACGGTGAGGGCATGGCGCATCTCCAGGTCCAGATGGTTGGTGGGCTCGTCCAGCAGCAGCAGGTTGGGCGCCTGCCAGACCAGCAGGGCCAGCACCAGCCGCGCCTTCTCCCCCCCCGACAGCGGCGCGACCGCGCCGGTGGCCATGTCCCCCTGAAACCCGAACCCGCCGAGATAGTCGCGCAGGGCCTGCTCGGTTGTGCCCGGCGAGAGGCGCTGCAGGTGAGCCAGCGGGCCGGCCTGGGGATCGAGCTGCTCGAGCTGATGTTGGGCAAAGTAACCGGTGCGCAGCTTGGTGCCGGCCTGGATGGCGCCGGCGCCGGGCGCCATCTCCCCGGCGAGCGCCCGCACCAGGGTGGACTTGCCCGCGCCGTTGGGCCCCAGCAGCCCCACCCGGTCACCGGGGTCGAGGCGCAGCGAGACAGCTTCGAGCACCACGGTATCGCCATAGCCCAGGCTGACCTCCTCCAGGTCCAGCAACGGCGCCGCGGCCCGCGGCGGCGCGCGGAAAGAGAAGCGAAACGGCGAGTCCACATGGCCAGGCGCCTCCAGCGCCATGCGCTCCANNGCCATGCGCTCCATGGCCTTGATGCGGCTCTGGGCCGCCTTGGCCTTGGTGGCCTTGTAGCGAAACCGGTCCACGAAACGCTGCATGTGGGCGATCTCGCGCTGCTGCTTTTCATAGGTGGCCTGCTGGTGGGCGAGCTGCTGGGCGCGCTGGCGCTCGAAGTCGCTGTAGCCGCCGGCGTAGGCGTTCAAACGCCGGTGCTCGATGTGCAGGATATGATCGACCACCCCGTCGAGAAAGTCACGGTCGTGGGACACCAGCATCAGAGTGCCGCGGTAGACCTTGAGCCAGTCCTCCAGCCATAGCACCGCTTCCAGGTCCAGATGATTGGTGGGCTCGTCGAGCAGCAGCAGATCGGAGGGGCACATCAGCGCCTGGGCAAGCCCCAGGCGCACGCGCCAGCCGCCGGAAAATGCGCCCAACGGCTGGTGGTGTACCTCGGCGTCGAAGCCCAGCCCGTCCAGCAGCGAGCCGGCGCGGGCCCGGGCGTCGTAGCCGCCGGCACTGTCGTAGCGCCCGTGGGCCCGGGCGATGGCCTCACCGTCGCCGGCGACGTCGGCCTCGGCGATGGCCCGCTCGGCTGCGCGCAGCTCGGCGTCGCCGTCCAACACGAGCTCGATGGCCGGGCGCTCCAGGTCCGTGAAGACCTGGGCCATGTGGGCGATGGTCCAATGGGCCGGCACCGACACCTGCCCGGCGTCGGCGTGAAGCTCGCCGCGCAAGAGCGCGAACAGCGAGCTCTTGCCTGAGCCGTTGGCGCCCACCAGCCCGACCTTCTGGCCCGGGTGAAGGGTCACGCTGGCACCTTCGAGCAACACCTGCATCCCGCGGCGCAGGGTGATCTCGCTGAGCTGGATCATGGGGGCGACTCTAGCCGATTCCGTAGCGTGCGGCCAGCGTGCCCATCCAGTGCCCGGGCACTTTGCAGGCGCAATCGACCTGTGGTTCGGCTCACTCGCGGTTCATCCGTGCCCAGCAAGGATGGCGAGCCCGGCCCCGTAGAGCGCAAGTATCGCCACGCTCTCCACCCCGATGCGCCCGGGGCCGAGCCGCTGGCGCCACAACAGGCCCAGGAGCAGGACGCCCGTCATGATGATCGTGAGCGCGGTCAGGATCGCCTCCCGCGCGCTGACGGCCGCATAGATCGAGCCCTCACGATAGGCCGCGTCGGCCATGGCGGCAAACAGGGTGTCGAACGTGTTGCCGCCGAGGATTCCGCCCACCGCGAGTGTCAGAGCCCCACGGCGGACCGCGGCCACCGACGTCACCAGCTCGGGCAGACTGGTGACAATGGCGACCAGGACCCCTCCCACCAGGCTCTCCGAGATGCCGGCCCGGGTCACCAGTACCTCACCCGCGCGGGCAACCGCCCAGCCGGAGACGGCGACAATCACCGCCGTCGTTGCGAAGCCGAACCACAGCCACGCCAACGACTCTCTTCCGGCGGACTCCCGGGCGGGTCTGTCCAGCTGGGTCGCCCGCGTGAGCCTCGGCCGCCACATGGGTTGCCGGCGGGCCTGGTGCACCAGCCGCAGCCCCAAGAGATATATGACGATCATGAGCGGCGTAACGGGATGAACTCCGAACGCGTTCATCTCCGGGCTGACCATGCCAAAGAGCAAGGTTGCCAGGAGTACGATCAGCAGCCCTCCCCACATCAGGTTACCGAGGGAGGCGGCGGCGTGCTCCAGATTGGCCCGGCGATAGGCGATGTCCGCCACGCCCAGAAAGGCCGTCTGAACCGCGATGCCGCCAACGGCGTTGGATATGGCCAGCGCCGCATGCCCGTCCCACGCGGCGGTCACCGAGGCGGTGATACCGGGAAGAGACGTGCTGGCCCCGAGAAACACGGCCCCGACGAATGCCTCGCCCAGGCCCGTGCGGTCGGCCAGCCGGTCCGCGAGCCTCGTTAGCCGCGTCCCCGCCAACAGGATGATCATCCCGCCCACGATGAACGTCATCGCCGCCGCTTGCGCGCTGTGGGGCACCAGATTTAGCGTGCCGGTCTCCGTCATTTCCGGGTAACCCCGTATCGCAACCTCATTCGGATCCGAAACATGATCGAGACTCGATCCTCCGACAATGCCCGTTACAAGCCAAGCGGCCATCCGATCCGAAAGATATCGTCAGCGGAAACATGGATATCTTCTATCCCGTCCTTTGGCCAGGGTTTCGCATGCCGCCGGTGACCGCCCACTTGTCTTACAGTTTGGCCGCTGGATCGGGCCGAAATCGACTTCCCTTGTTCTGTCTGCGCCAGCGAGAGTGGCGTGGCCTCTGAAACGGCGATGCGATATCGGTTTCCTGTTGCCATTGCTGAAATTTGCCTCCGGCTGTATTAGAGTCGGTGATGCTCGACCAGCCGGGGACCGAGACAGTGGGTATACTGATAGCCGGACTGGCGTTGTTCTTCGCCACCCATTCGGTATCGATCGTCAGCGATTCGTGGCGCAATCGCATGGTCGCCCGCATCGGAGAGATGCCCTGGCAGGGCATCTATTCGCTCCTGGCCCTTGCCGGGCTCGTGCTGATCGTCTGGGGCTACGACCTGGCCCGGCAGGACCCGATCACCCTCTACATGCCGCCGACGCGGCTGCGCCACGTATCGCTGGTTCTGATGATCTTCGTCTTCCCGCTGTTGCTCGCTACCTATTTTCCAGGGCGCATCCGGGCTGTCACGAAGCACCCCATGTTGGCCGCCACGGTGATCTGGGCCTTCGCGCACTTGCTCGCCAACGGCATGCTGGCGGATGTGCTCCTGTTCGGGTCGTTCTTCGTCTGGGCGGTGGCCGATCGCATATCCATGGGGCGCCGCCAACAGCGGCCCGTGCCAGGGGCGCCGCCATTCCGGGCAAATGACGCCGTGGCCATCGCGGGCGGTCTGGCGCTGTACGCGGCCTTTCTCTTCTGGCTGCACACCTGGCTGTTCGGCGTTTCGCCGCTGGCGTAGAACGCTCTTCATCGCTGCGCCGCAAAGGACCCGACGGAGTTGCGGTGAAACTGGAGGTCTTGGAAAAGCGGATGCTGGAACGGGAGAGGTTCCAGTCTCTGCGGATCGCGCCCGGGCAATGGACCGTCATTCGCCTGGATGGTCGCGCCTTTGGCCGCTTCACGGCCGGGCGCTTCGACAAGCCCTTCGACCACCGATTGCGCGACTGCATGATCGAGGCCGCCACCGGGCTGACAGCCGACTTTCAAGGCTGCTTCGCGTACACCTTCAGTGACGAGGTGTCTGTCGCACTCCCGTGCGCTTGGAGCATGTTCGGCGGCCGGGTGGAAAAACTGGTATCCCTGTCCGCCGGGCTGCTGAGCGCACGGTTCACACGAGCAGCGGGCGAGGCCGCCCACTTCGACAGCCGGCTGTGGCAAAGCGACAGGCGCGACGAGGTCATCGATTATTTCCGGTGGCGGCAAGCCGATGCGGTGCGCTGCGCCCTGCACAGCTGGTGCTACTGGACCTTGCGCGGGGCCGGCATCAGCGGTGCCGAGTCGGCGAGACTGCTCGACAACAGGAGCTCTCGTGAGCAGAAGGCGTTGCTGTCCCGATACGGCGTCGAGCCCGAACGCATCCCAACCTGGCAGCGCCACGGCGTAGGCATACACTGGGAGCACCATGAAAAACGCGGCTATGACCCGATCTCCGGAAGGCCGGTAACCGCCGACCGGCGGCGTATCAAATGCCGGTTGGATCTGCCGGCAGGCAGGGCCTATAGCGAGCTGCTGCACAACCTGTTGCCTTGACGCCGGTGCCGAAACGCATACACGCGTCAGGCAGAGCCGCACAGAGATTAACTCATGGACCTACTCGTATCCTATTCCTGGGGGCAGCTCTATCGGGCCAAGCCGGAGATCATCCGGATCCTAAAGCGATTCGGCGATCCCGATCCCGGGGTCGAAAAGACCCCCGTCATGGGCATCGCGGTCGCCCACACCGGGCTCGACAACCGCGAGGTCATCGAACGCTGTTGGAGGCTTTGGCGAGATCAGCCCCTGGACTCCTTCGAGTCGGCGATCAAATGGGTTCCCGTCGACTACTGGTGTGAGTCCAACCTAAACGCCATAAAGCAGCTTATCGACACGCGCATCAAAGAGCGCATCGCCGAGGACGAGACCTGGCGCCTGAGGGTGCGCAAGCGGCGCTGGCAGCGCTATCACACCATCGACATTGTCGAGTTCTTGGCGGCCGACATCGCGCGCAGGGTGGATCTCACCAATCCGGATTGGACCATCTGGGTCGATGTGATCGGACCGCGCACGGCCGTCTCCTTGCTCAAGCCCGGCGAGATCTTCTCGCTGGGACTGCCCTGCCCGTGACCATCGCGCGGATTCGCTTCTCGCGAGCGTTCGAAGGCCGGCTGGCCGAGACTGAAGAGCGGATGATCGTCACTCGCCAACGATTCTCTTGGCCCGCGTTTGCGTTTGTGGCCCAATCGGCTGCGGGCGTCTTCGATCACGGCGCGGACAAAGAAGCAGTGGTCAAAGTGGTGCATTGAAGCGCCGGCAGCCGTGCATGCTCGCGCCCTCACGGCGGCGCCGGAAAGAGCTTCTATACTGGTGAGTGCCCCGACGAAGGGGCCGAAGCCGGGCTTCAGCCCTTGCCCAGCCGCTCAGGCACACAGGTGCGACCGGCCGTCCAAGTCACAGGAGGATTTGCAATGGCCACACTGCTACGCCCTGACCCCACGTTCTATCCCTCGCCCAAGATCGCAATGGAGGCACCCCGCGAGACCTATGGATTTGCGGCGAACATATGCACGGACGGGTCGCGCCCCGACGCGCTCGCGGTGGTCGACCTGGATCCACGTTCATCGAGATACGCGCAAGTCGTACACTAGGTGGTCCTGCCCAACATCGGCGATGAATTGCACCACTTTGGCTGGAATGCGTGCAGCTCCATGCTGTGCCCGTTGGGCGCGCACCCGTTCGTTGAGCGGCGCTATCTGGTTGTCCCCGGGATTCGCTCCTCGCGGATCTACATCATAGACACGAAGCCGGACCCCACCCGCGCGCGGATCGCCAAGATCATCGAGCCGGAGGAGCTGAGGCGCAAGACGGGCTACTCGCGCCCGCACACCACGCACTGCGGCCCGGAGGGCATATACGTCAGTTGCCTTGGTGGAAAGGGGCCGAACGGAGACGAAGGTCAGGCGGGTATTTTCATAATGGACTGCGACTCGTTCGAGATCCGCGGGCCCTGGGAGATCGACCACGGCGGCCAGGTGCTGGCCTACGATTTCTGGTGGCACATCTCGCAGAACGTAGCCGTCAGCAGCGAGTGGGGTCGGCCGCCGCAGTTCGAGGGCGGGCTCGTCCCCGAGGAGCTGTTGGGCAACAAATACGGTCACCGTTTACACTTCTGGGACCTGTCCCGCAGGCGCATCACACAAACCGTCGACCTCGGCGCCAATCGCCAGATGGTGCTGGAAGTGCGCCCCGCCCATGAGCCCACCGCCGAGCACGGTTTCGCCGGCGTGGTGGTGAACACCGAGAATCTCAATGGAGAGATCTGGCTCTGGTACAAGGAACACAAGGCCGACGCCCAATTCAAGGTGAAAAAGATCATCGATATCCCGCCCCAGGCGGCCGAGCCGGAGCAGCTGCCGGACCTCCTCAAGCCCTTCTCCGCGGTGCCCCCGTTGGTCACCGATATCGATTTGTCACTCGACGATTGATTCCTCTACGTCTCGTGCTGGGGAACCGGCGAGCTGCAACAATACGACGTCAGCGACCCCCACGATCCGAAACTGAGCGGCTCGGTCCGGATCGGAGGCATCGTCCAGCACGCAAGACATCCCAGCGGGCGCGACTTCGCAGGCGGGCCGCAGATGGTGGAGATCAGCCGCGACGGACGGCGAGTCTATTTCACCAACTCGTTGTACAGCAGCTGGGACGACCAGTTTTATCCCGGCGGGATCCCGGGAGCGCAGGCAATGGCCGACGCCGATCCCAATGGGGGGATTGCTCTGAACAAGGACTTCTACGTGGCCTTTCCCGAAGGCTACCGCGCCCACCAGGTGCGACTCGAGGGCGGAGACTGCTCGACCGACTCGTTCTGCTACCCCTCCGTGCACTGAGCGTCCGACGGCGGGGATCGGCTGGACGTGCTGGAGGCCTGGATCGCGATCTGCGGGCTGGGTGTCTTTCACGGGGTGAACCCGGCAATGGGGTGGCTGTTCGCGGTATCGAACGGCATGCAGACCGGCGAGGCAAAAGGCGTCTTTCTTGCCTTGCCCGCACTGGCGACCGGCCACCTCCTCGCTATTGCCGCCGTCCTGATGCCGGTGTCCGCACTGTCGTGGTACGTGCTCCACCTGCAACTGCTGGAGGTGGCGGCGGGCGTGCTCTTGATCGGGTTTGCTGCGTACAAGCTCGTGTACACCCGCCATCCCCGCTTTCTTGCCCGGATCGGGCCCCGGCATCTCGTGCTTTGGTCGTTTCTCATGGCCACCATCCACGGCGCCGGCCTTATGGTTGTCCCGTTTCTACTCGACATGGAGCGCTCGGGCGCGACCTCCGCCGGACACGCCGGGCACCTGGCGCACGCGATGCCGGGCGGGCTGGCGTCCGCCGTGCTGGTGACACTGGTGCACACCGCATTCATGATTTTGTCTGCCGGCATCGTCGCCTGGCTGGTGTTCCGCTACTTCGGCCTGCGCATGCTGCGGAGATCGTGGTTCAACATGGACCTTGTATGGGCTGTGTTCTTGGTGATCGTAGGCGCGATTGCGCTGATTCCCTAGCACGCACATTGAAAGCAAAATAGTCGGCGGCGAATGGCGACTATTCGCATCGCGATCGCGGGTCGATCCTCACCCGCGCGCTTCGATGCCGCCCGCCGGCGGCGGTTGCGTCTGGCTGCGCGGGATCAACCATCTGCGCCGCGCGCCGCAGCGCTCACGGCGGCGCCCTGGTTGATGGGCGCCTTCATCTCGCCAAGCACCGACTCCATCGCGCCCAGGCAGAACATGACGTTCTTGATGTTGCTCGCATGCCCCATCAACCCGATCCGCCAGATCCGACCGGTCAGACTGCCCAGCCCTGCACCGATCTCCAGGTCGAAGTCGCTGAGCAGGCGCCTGCGCACCCCGGCCTCGTCCACCCCCTCGGGGACATTGACGGCGTTGAGCTGCGGCAGGCGCTCCTGCTCGCGGACGGCGAAGGTGAGTCCCATGGCCTCGATCCCGCGGCGCAGCGCGTGATGATTGCGCGCATGACGCTCCCATGCATTTTGCAGGCCTTCCTCCTTGAGAATCACCAGCGCCTCGTGCAGCCCGTACAGCGGGTTGATGGGCGCCGTGTGGTGGTAGGCGCGCTTCCCGTCCCCGCCCCAGTAGCCCATCACCAGGTTCAGATCCAGGAACCAGCTCTGCACCTTGGTTCTGCGGCTCTTGAGTTCTTCCACCGCCCGCGCGCTGAACGTCACCGGGGACAGGCCGGGGGTGCATGACAGACACTTCTGACTACCCGAGTACGCCGCGTCGATTCCCCACTCGTCGACCTTCAGCGGGGACCCGCCCAGAGAGGTCACCGCGTCGACGATCGTCAGGCAGTCGTGGCGGCGCGCGATCTCGCACAACGCCTTCGCGTCGGACTCCACACCCGTAGAGGTCTCGGCGTGAACAAATGCCACGACCTTGGCGTCCGGGTTGGCCTCGAGGGCGGCCTCCAGCTTGTTCGGATCGACCGCCCTGCCCCATTCGTCTTCCACCATCACCGGAGTCGCACCGATGCGCTCCACGTTCTCCTTCATGCGCCCGCCGAAAACGCCGTTCTGGCACACGATCACCTTGTCGCCGGGCTCGACGAGGTTCACGAAGCAGGTCTCCATCCCGGCCGATCCGGGGGCCGAGACCGGTATGGTGAGCTCGTTCCGGGTCTGAAACGCGTATTGGAGCAGCGCCTTGAGCTCCTCCATCATCCTGATGAATACGGGATCCAGGTGGCCCACGGTCGGTCTTGCCATCGCGCCCAATATCCGCGGATGCACGTCCGACGGGCCGGGACCCATCAAGGTCCGCACCGGCGCGACAAAAGATTTGATGTCGTTCGTATCCATACATGCCTCTCTTTCATTGTCGTTTGCTGTTGCCGGAGTGGCCGGACACCGGGGCCAATCGCCGACCAGCATTGTTCTGAAAACAATCCCAATGTTTATCGTGTTTCCCGCAGGCTCAACGACCGGTCCACCCATTCAATCCAGTGCACGACCGGCACCGATGCGGCCGAGGCCAGATGATTCAGGCAGCCGATGTTGGCGGTCGCTATCCACTGCGGGCAGCCCCCCTCCAGGGCCTGTAGCTTGTTCTTCAACAGCCGTTGCGAAAGCTCGGGCTGGAGCAGCGAATAGGTTCCGGCCGAGCCGCAGCACAGATGGGCGTCCGGAACCGCGGTCAAGGCGGCCCCGGCCCCTCGCAGGATCCTCTCCACGACGCCGGTTATCTTCTGCCCATGCTGCAGCGAGCATGGCGCGTGAAACGCGACACGCGCCCGATCGGATAAGCTCAGGAGCGAAAGGTCTTCACTCACAACGACCTCGCTCAGGTCGCGCGCCAGGGAGGCGACGCGGCGCGCCTTTTCACGATACCGCGGATCGTGCGCCAGGTGCTTACCGTAGTCCTTCACCACGACCCCGCAGCCGCTTGCGGTGATGACTAGCGCCTCGGCGCCGGCTTGGATGTGCGGCCACCAGGCATCGATATTGCGGCGCATGAGATCTCTGGCCTCTTCCGGTGCCGCCAGGTGCTGGCTGATGGCGCCGCAGCAGCCGGCACCGAGCGCCCGCGCCAGTGAGATCCCCGCGCGGTCCAGTACCCGAGCCGCCGCGGCATTGATGTCAGGTGCGATCACCGGCTGTACGCACCCTTCCAGCAGCAGCATCTTGCGCCCATGCTGCCCCGTGGGCCAGCTGGCTCTCCGGGTACGTCCGGGGATCGCGCTGCCGATCCGTTTCGGCAGCCACGGGCGGAGCGTCTGACCAAGCCGAAACAGCGGCTCGAACCGGTTCGGGTAAGGCAGGATGCCGCGCAGGAGCCTGCGCAGCAGCCGCTCGGTCCAGGGCCGCGCCGTCTGCCGCTCCACCCGCTCGCGTCCGATATCCAGCAGCCGGCCGTACTCGACCCCCGACGGGCACGTCGTCTCACACGCCAGACAACTCAGACAGCGATCCAGGTGAACGCGCGTCCTGCCCGTTACCGGCTGTCCTTCCATGGCCTGTTTGATCAGATAGATGCGGCCGCGCGGTCCATCCAGCTCGTCTCCCAGCAGTTGATACGTCGGACAGACGGCGTTGCAGAATCCGCAGTGCACGCAGGTGCGCAGGATGCGATCCGCAGTCCGCCCGCCGGGCGCCGCCTTGACCGTCTTGTCGATCGATGTCTGCATAGCCCTCGCGTCACCGCCCTCCCGGCGGGGCATCGTCGCGATACAACCGACCGCGGTTGAGGATCGCCTTCGGATCGAACGCTGCCTTCAAACACCGGTGCAGCTTGGCCAGCGGCGCCGGCAGGGGATGGAATATCTCGCCGCTGCGATCACCGCCGCGAAACAGTGTGGCGTGACCGCCCGCGGCATCGACCGCTTCGCGTATCCGGGCGGCCGGGGCGCCGCTGAAAAGCCAGCGCTGCGCCCCGCCCCAGTCGTGCAGCCAACGGCCCGGCAGAGCCAAGGGCGGGCTGGCCGGCGCCAGGGAGATCCGCCACAGCGGCGAGGAACTTTGAAAAAACGCATGGGTGTGCTCGCGGAGCTGGCTCCAGAAACTTGCACCTCCTGTATGGACATCGCCGCCGACGGTTTGCGCCGCCGCCTTCACGGCGGTTTCCGATCCCGACAAACGCATGTAGACGCGCCCGTCGAGATGGCATAGAGCCGATACCGGCACCGGCCTTGCGGTCAAACCGCTCATCCACACCAGTGCCTCGGAGGCCTCCTTCTCCAGGACCAGGGTGCGCTCCGCCTCCGGCCTGGGGTGCACCCTCAGTGAGATATCCAACAGGACGCCCAGCGTACCGAGGGCCCCTGTCATCAGCCGGGAGACGTCGTAGCCGGC
>JABAHS010025407.1_pt2 | contig 23190 bp, 17 predicted proteins | sample 7062111 | NCBI WGS metagenome assembly JABAHS01 (sample SAMN14534600, study PRJNA622989) | marine sediment metagenome | biome: marine biome [ENVO:00000428]; feature: marine pelagic biome [ENVO:01000023]; material: deep marine sediment [ENVO:00002113]; isolation source: pool of 4 deep marine... | reverse complement strand
TGCTCCTGCTCGCCATGCTCGCAGAAGCCGTTTTCCGCCATGTGCATGACCTCGGCGCCGGACTCCGTATCCTGCAGCTGGGCCAGGTCCACGTCCTCCGGACCGATGCCGGCCATCTCGAAAGCGGCCTTGGACGCATCGATGGTGGGGCCCGCGTTGTGCTCGAGCGCAAGCGACGGTGCGAGCACCTCGAAGCTGCCGAAACGGCGGGAGCGCACCACGGCCGCCTTCAGGTAGACGGGCGTCTTCGTGTACTTGTGGGCCTGATCCGCGCGGGCCAGGATCAGCGCCACGCCACCCTCGCCGGGGGAGCAGAACATGTACTGGGTCAGCGGGTAGGAGAGCATCTGCGACTGCAGCACTTCCTCTTCGGACAGGGCCTGGCGCCGCCACGCCATGGGGTTCATGGAGCCGTTCTTGAAGGCCTTTGATGCGACCTTGGCGAGCGAACTCTGGGAAATCCCGTACTGCTGCATGTAGTGGTTGATCTTCATGCCGAAGAACTGGGTCGTCAGCGCCATGCCGCTGCCGCCGTACCAGTCCCGGCCTTTCCCGGAACCGCTCTGAATCCGAAACGCCCCGCGCTCGTGCTTGTCGAAGCCGATGGCGATCCCGAGATCGTAGGCCCCGGACATGATGGTGTTGTAGGCGGAGAAGAGCGCCGACCCGCCAGTGGCACAGCCGTTCTGGACGTTGATGAACTGCAGGCCGGTGAGACCGAGCTGCGAGACCATGGTGTCAGGCGCGCCGGCCGCCGAGCTGCCGCCGAAGGCGAACTGGATGTCCTTCCATTCGACGCCCGCATCCCTGCACGCTTCGCGGACCGCTGCCGCACCCTGCTCCATGCCGGTCACGCCCTCGTGCCGGCCGAATGGGTGCATGCCTATGCCAACAATTGCTACTTCGCTCATGGTATCTCTCCTTACTCGACCGGTTTGAATGCGTAGGTGACGATGTCGTTACCGTCCTCGTCCTTGCTGATGGGCTCCACCGTCAGCTCCATCTCCATGCCCTCTTTGAGCTTCGTGGGGTCCGATTCCGTCAACCGGGCCTCGACCTTCGTCTGACCTGGAATCTCGACGTAGCCGACGCCATAGGGCTTGAACTTTTCCGGATCGGCTTCGCCCAGGTAGGGGGGCGCCTTGGGCGGAAAGCCCTGGATCGTCCAGGCCCACAGCGTGCCCCGGGTATCCAGATCCACCGGTTCGACGTCCGTGCCCGCACACTTGGGGCAGCCTTTCTGAAACGGAAAAACGTGGTTGCCGCAGGTCTTGCAGCGCATGCCTTTGAGCCGCGGCCCGTCCGCCGACAGCTCCAGCACGTTGTCGTTGATGGAAACCTGGGTCATGTCACCTCCAGTCGGGCTAATAGCCCTTTAACTCAGCAAATTGGTTGCGATGGAAGGCCGAATCCCCGAGCAGCAGCTCGCAGACCCTGGCGCGCTTCAAGAAGAAGCCGATGTCCGCCTCGTCCGTCACGCCCATGCCGCCGTGCATCTGGATCCCCTCCTGACCGGAGAGCCGGAACGCATCCGATGCCCTGGCTTTGCAGGTGCTGACGATCTCCGCGAGGTTCTCGGCACCGTCGTCGATGGCCCGCAACGCCTGCAAGACGATGGAGCGCGTCAGCTCCACCTCACAGAACCAGCGCGCGGCCCGGTGCTTCAAGCCCTGAAAAGAACCGATCTTCGCGCCGAACTGCTCACGTTCCTTCAGATACTCGACGGTTCGATCAAATGCTTCCTGGATGCCGCCGAGCATCTCCGCCGAAAGCGCCACCGCCGCGCGCTCGAAGACCCGGTCGAGAACCTCGGCACCGCCGTCGACCGCGCCGAGCACGGCATCCTCGCCGACGGTCACGTCGTCGAGGGAAACGTGGGCCGCGCTGCGGCTGTCGAGCAGCAGCCCCGGCTGCACGTCGAGCCCGGCGGCGCCCGCATCCACCAGAAACAGGGTCAGGCCCTCCCGGTCTCCGGGCGCTCCGCCCGATCTTGCCGCGACGATGATCCAATCCGCCGTGCCGGCGTCCAGAACGAGCTGCTTGCGCCCGTTGAGCACCCACTGGCCATCTCTTTTCGCGGCGCTCGTCTCGATGGCGTAGGGATCGTGGCGAGCGGTCTCCTGATAGGCGAGGGTCAAAAGCGTCGTGCCATCGCAGACACCGGGAAGGATCGCGGCCTTCTGCTCGTCGCTGCCGCCGAGGTCGACGGCGCCACCGCCCAGCACCACGCTGGACAGGTACGGCGTGACCGCCAGGACCTTGCCGAGCTCCTCCAGCACCACGCCCGCCTCGGCGTAGCCTAGACCGAGCCCACCGACCTCTTCGGCAAACGGAATCGCCGTCCAGCCGAGCTCCGCCATCTGCCGCCAGACATCACGATCGAAACCCGCCGCGCCCTGTTCCCGAACCTTTCTCAACCAGTCGATCTCGATGGCGTTGCCGGCGAAATCCCTGGCGCTGTCCCGCAGCAGCTCCTGCTCTTCGCTGAGTACCAGAACCACGGCGGCTAGTCCGGCAGGCCAAGCACGCGCTTGGCGATGATGTTCATCTGGATCTCCGACGTCCCGCCCAGAATCGTGGCAGCACGCCCGTAGAGCCACTCACGGGTGATCTGCAGCTCGTCGGCGTCGAAAGCCTCGCCGGCCCAGCCCAGGCCATCAGCCCCGACGATGCGCTGGCGCAGATCGGCCCCGCGCTGGTTCAGCTCGGAAAGGTATAGCTTGAACATGGACGTCTCCGGACCCGGCCCGCGACCGGCCCTGGCCGCGTCGGCGCTGCGCTGAAAGGTCGCCCCGTAGCACATCCGGTCCATGTCGAACTGGGCGATCTCCTCGCGCACGGCCACGTCGGGCAGCGGTCCTTCCGGCGCGCGCAGGGCGTCCCGCGCCACTTCCACCAGCCCTTTGCGGTTGGCGCTGCCCCGACGCGAGGCGGTCTCGCCGAGCATGGCGCGCTCGTGCTGAAGCAGCCGCTTGGCGATGGTCCAACCCTTGTTCTCCTCGCCGATTAGGTTGGCTGCCGGCACCCGCACGTCATCGAAAAACGTCTGGCAGAACGGCGAGGCGCCGCTGATCAGCTCGATGGGGCTGACGGAGACGCCGGGCGTCTCCATGTCGATCAGGAGGAAGCTGATGCCCTCGTGCTTGGGCACGTCGGGATCGGTGCGCACCAGGCAGAAAATCCAGTCGGACACGTCGGCGTCGGAAGTCCAGATCTTGGAGCCGTTCACCACGTAGTGGTCGCCGTCCCGCACGGCCCGACAGCGCAGCGAGGCAAGGTCGGAACCAGCGCCTGGCTCGCTGTAGCCCTGACACCAGCGGAACTCGCCCCTGGCGATGGGCGGCAGGTGCTCGAGCTTCTGCTCTTCCGTCGCAAACTCCATCAGAGCCGGCGCAAGCATGGCGATGCCGAACGAGAAGAGCGGGGCGTTGGCGTCCATGCGCGCCATTTCCTGCCGGAGAACTTTCGCTTCCTCGTCAGACAGCCCGGCACCGCCGTACGGTTTGGGCCAGCTCGGAACGGTCCAGCCCTTCTCGACCATGCGCTCCAGCCAGACCTTGGCATCCTCGCTGGGAAACTGGCAACGGCGCCCGCCCCAGACCACCTCACCGGGCCGGTTTCGTACCCCCGGCGGGCAATTGGCCTCGAGCCACTCACGGGTCTCGCGGCGGAAAGCTTCCAGATCGCTCATTGCATCCCTTATCCCAGACAGCAACCGCTCATTCTAGCCTCTCCAACCGGCCCGGTCATGACGCATTGGCCGGGTCGGTCTTTCATGCAACCGCTTCCCAGTAGCGCTCGAGCGCCTCTATGTGGTCCCGCGGCGTCTCGAGCCCGGAATCCATGGCACGCATGGAGACGTAGTCGGCACCCGCAGCCTCCCAGGCTTCTAAGTCCGCGCGCCAGCGATCGGGCCCGGCGCCGAAGTTGACCATGGCTTCGATGCCGAATCCCGCGGGGTCCCTCCCCGCCTCAGCGAGGAAGCCCCGGATCTTCTCCACGCCGGCAAGCCCGTCCTTGATGCTGCCGCCGAAGATGAAACCGTCGCCCATCCGGGCCGCGCGGCGGTAGGCGACGTCCGAGAAACCGCCGAGCCAGATGGGGATCTGGCGAGCGGGCAGCGGTTTCAGGCCGGCGCGCTCGATGCGGTGGTAGTCGCCGGTGTAGTCGATCACCGGGTCGGCCCAGAGCGTTCGCAGAACCTCGATCTGCTCCTCCTGGCGCTTGCCCCGGTTGGCGAAGTTCTCTCCGAGACTGTCGTACTCCACGTAGTTCCAGCCCGTGCCCACGCCGAGCCTGAGCCGCCCGCCGGAGAGCATGTCGATCTCCGCCGCCTGCTTGGCCACCAGCGCCGTCTGCCGCTGGGGCAGGATGATCACGCCGGTGACCAGCTCGACCCGACGGGTCATGGCCGCGAAGTAGCCAAAGAGCACGAACGGCTCGTGGAACGCCGACTCTTCCGTGTACGGGCCCCACAGCGCGGGCTCGCGCCCGGCATGCACGGCCCCGAGGACATGGTCGTAGGCCAGCAGGTGGCTGTAGCCGAGATCCTCGGCCGTCTGCGCCCAGTCCCGCAGAACCGCCGGATCGCTGCCGATTTCCAAATGCGGAAACACCGCTCCTATCTTCATATCGTTCTCCTCGATCTGAAAAGCCGAGCCTTCAGCGGCCTTTGAATTCTGGCTTGCGTTTCTCCACGAAAGCCCGCATGGCCTCTTTCGAGTCCTCGGTCTTGGACAGCTGTCCGGTCATGGTCTGCTCGAACCGGTAACCGTCGCGGAGGCTCAGCTCCTCGATGGTGTTGAGCGCGTGCTTGGCAAGCCGGATGGCGATGGGGCTCTTGGCGGCGACCTCGGCCGCGAGGGCAAGGGCCTCGTCCATGAGCGCCTCCGGCGCCACGCAGGCCTCCACGATGCCGAGCCGGTAAAGCTCGGGACCGTAGACCCGATATCCGGTGAGCATCATCCGCCGCAGCCGGGAGTGACCGAACAGCCGCTGAGCGTGACGTCCGCCGCCGAGCAGGCCCACGTCGATCTCGGGAAGACCGAGACAGGCGGTCTCCGCGGCAATCAGCATGTCGCAGGAAGCGGCAAACGCCAACCCGCCGCCCAGCGCCGGCCCGTTGAGCGCCCCGATCACGGGCTTCACGCATTCGCGCACGCTGTGGTAGGCCTCCCGGGCCGCCCGGCTGCTCTGCCAATGATCGCCAGGCTCGGGAGCGCGTCCTGAGCGGGACTTGATGTCTGCGCCCGCGCAAAAGACCTTCCCCGCGCCTGTGAGCACCACGACCCTTGCCTCGTCCTGGTCGCTGACGGTATCGAAGGTCCAGGCCATCTCGTCGAGCACCTGCCCGCTGTGGGCGTTCACCGGTGGGTTGTCGATGGTCACCACGGCAATGCCGTCCGGCCGCAACTCGGTCTTCACTAACTCGGGCGTCATGAACCCTCCCCCAAGGACTGCTGACGGGCTCCATTGTACCGCCCTTGATCTGCGCCGCTACCAAGGCCCGGCATCGTGGTTTAAGCTTTTCCCACCGTCCTGCGGGACGGCCGCGGCAAACGGAGGCAGACATGAGCACGAGCCAACCCGACCAGCTGTTGCTGACCAACGCGCGACTCTTCCCCGGGGTGAGCGACGAGATCTACGCCGACGGGGCCGTCTGGGTCGAGGGCCGCACCATCCGCTACGCGGGCCCGGCCTGCGACCTGCCGGCGCTCCCCGACGACGTTCGCCGCGTCGATCTTGGCGGGCAGTTCGTCATGCCCGGGATGACGGAGTCCCATTCGCATCTCTCGTACTCCAACAACGGTCCTACGGAGCTGGACAAGTCCCCCGTGGAAGACGCGATGATTCACGCGGTCGCCAACGCCCGCCTGATGCTCGGCTCCGGCTTCACTTCGGCCATCAGCTTCGGCTCCGTGCACCGCATCGACGTGTTCCTGCGTGATGCCATCGATGCCGGCAGAATTCCGGGACCGAGGCTCGAGGCGTCCAGCCGGGACGTGGGGGCAACCTCGAGCAACGCGGATCTTCATCCGGACTACTTCAAGCCTCAGATGGAAGGCCTCGGAATGCTCGCGGACGGGCCATGGGCGGTCCGCAAGGCCGTGCGAATCATCCGCAAGAACCGCGGCAACGTGGTCAAGCTCTTCCTGGACGGCGAAGGGCCTGGCGGTCACGCTCCGCCCGGCGAGCTGACCTACACCGACGAGGAAGTGGCGGCCGCCGTCGACGAGGCCCACAGACGCGGCATGCGGGTCGCCTGCCACTCGAGATCCGCGGCCGCCGTCAAGCAGGCGGTCCGGTTCGGAGTCGACTTCATCGGGCATGCCAATTACCTGGACGACGAAGCCCTCGACCTGCTCAAACGTAACCGCGACCGTCTCTTCGTTGGACCGGCCATTGCCTGGGAGCTGGCCTTCCTGCGCCACGCCGCGGAGCTCGGCTCGCCCCCGGGCTCTGAGCGGTACAAGTTCTACGAGCAGGAGGTGGAAGCGACCAAGGACGCCATCCGACGCCTGCGCGAAGCTGGCGTGCGGGTCCTCATTGGTGGGGACTATGGCCTCAACATCACGCCTCACGGCACCTACGCCAAGGACCTCCAGTACTTCGTCGAGCTCTTCGGCCTGACGCCGGCGGAGGCGCTGCTGTGCGCCACCCGGGACGGCGGCGCGGCGGTGGATCCCTCGGGCATGCTCGGCACCCTGGAGGAAGGCAAGCTCGCCGACCTGGTGATCGTCGACGGCGACCCCCTGGACGACATCACCGTGGTGCAGGATCACGATCGCATCACGGCCGTCATGAAGGACGGCAAGGTGTACCGCCGACTCACCCAGGACAATCCATATCAGGCGTCACCGGCAGAGCTGCAGGATGTCCTGACTGAAAGAGCCGCAGACCCAGAACGCCAGCGGCAGGCGGCCGTTCTCCTGGAATCCAGCGCCTGAATACACCGGCCATATTCCGCGCCAGCGCAACCTGTCCCGCTGAATGAACCCACAGACGTTCGGCACGCCACGAATCGGCTGGCGCTGGCCCGCAGCCCTCATCCTGTTCCTGCTGGGCTTTGCAGGTTTTGCCACCGGCGTCGCGCCGTCAGAGCGGCCCGACGTGGCCCAGGCCGATCTGTTGACCAAGGCCTACTACAGCCTGGGGCTCTTTGTGGTAGGCGGGCTCGACATCGGCACGCCGGTGTCCGGCCCCCTGCTGGGTCGCGCCATGCTCTGGATCGCCTACTTCGGTGCGCCCCTGCTGACCGCATCCGCCGTGATCGAGGCGGTGATCCGGGTCATGGCGCCCCAACGGTGGCAGATGCGGCGCCTGCAGGATCACGTCGTGATAGTAGGTTCCGGGGAACTCACCATCAGCTACCTGCGCGTGCTGCGGGCACGCAACCCGACGATTCCCGTGGTGGTGGTGGACGAGCACGTCGACCCGGTGCGCGAGCAGGAACTGTCCCAGGCATTCGGCGTGCGTGTGGTGATCGGCAACATCACCCACGACTTCGTTCAGAACGGTTTGCGCCTGGAACGCGCGGCTCGGGTCGTCCTTCTGGGCGACAGCGACTTCCAGGCTTTCGAGGCCGCGAGCAAAATGCTGCGCCGGTTCCCGCACCTGGAATCGAAAGTGGTGCTCCACTGCGGCCGGCTGCGCTTCCTGCGCTCCATGGAGGCCACCGCCGTAGGTCGCCTCTGCGTCACCTTCAATTCCTATCATCTGGCCGCCACCAGCCTGGTGCAGCAGAGGCTTGTTGGTCATTTTGCAACGACCAGGGGCCGCGACGTGGTGGTGCTCGCCGGTTTCGGACGCTTTGGTCAGACGATACTCGAGGAGCTGCAACATCTGGCCCGGGACGACCTCGAGACGGTGGTCGTCATCGACATCGACGCTGACCGGCGGGTTATGGTCGCGGAGGAGCAACGCCGAATGGACGGCAACTATCAGCGCCTGGTGCTACAGGGCGACATCTCCCACCCAGAAGTATGGCGCTCCCTGGCGGGGTCCATCGACCTGGCAGAGGCGGCGCCCACCGTGATCCTCGGCACCGGGCGCGCCGAGGACAACCTGCGAACGGCGCTGTGGCTCAAGCAGAGCTACCCTAACGCATTCGTGTTCGCGCGCACCAACGACACTTCCGAGCTCGCCATCGAGGTGGGCAGCGAGCACGGGATTCAGGCCATCAGCATCCGCCAGCTGGTGGAGGACAACATTCCCGACGGTTGGCTCGCCTGAGGGCACCCGTCAGCCGTTCAGATGGCGGGACAGATCTCCGACGTTCTCCAGGTGCACCTCGCGCCTGATCAGAACCCAGCCCTGAATCATCAGCTCGTAATGATCGATGTAGCGCCCGCCAACGATGATCTCGTTGGCTCCGCCCAGGGACTGGTACACGGTGAAGTAGCTGCGAACGTCGGCATTGCGGACAGCGTTGTCGAACTCGAAGATGCTATTCGTGATCACGTGCTTGGTTCGTGGCGAGCAGGCCCCGCTCTGATAGGGAACGACGTTCTCGTCTTCGTCGTAGAAGATGATGACTTGCGCAAACGTCTGCAGAACTTCTTCCGAGCCGTTCAGCTCACCACCGTCCGGCATCACCACGGCCCCGTGGGCAAACAGCGGCGCCAAGGCTTCGAGATTCCCCGTATCGATCCCCTCGGCATAGCGAAACATGATGTCCTCTATAGCATGCCGCCCCTGAGAGATCTTGACCGTACGTTCCATTCCACCCTCCGTGCCAGGACACGCATTATGCCTCTTCGCCTACCGTGGAGACAGCCACCCGCCGGTACGGCGCTATAATGCAGACACACCGGGGGAGCAGTACGATGGCTACACGAAAGAACGAGGCGGCATGGCCAGACGCCTGATCGTCATGACCGCGTTGTTGACGCTGGTCTTCGGCAGCCTGTTCGGCTGGAAGGCGTTCGTGCGCCAGAAAACGGCCGAGTACCTGGCCAACGCGCGCCCACCTGCCGTGGTGGTCTCCTCCGCGGAGGCGAGAGAGGAACGGTGGCAGCAGCAGGTGGAGACCGTCGGCACGTTGTTCGCCATTCAGGGCGTGGACGTCAGCTCCGAGGTTCCTGGCACGGTGGCCGACATCAGCTTTCAATCCGGCCAGCAGATCAGCAGAGGCGATCTGCTCGTCCAGCTCGACGCCACTGCCGAGCGGGCGGAGCTGCGCTCGCTGGAGGCTCAGCTTGTCCTCGCGCGGCTCGACTACGAGCGGGCCCTCGGCGTCTGGGAGAGCGCAGGCTTTTCTCAAGCGCAGCTGGATCGAACCAAGAGTGTCATGGACAGCCTGCAGGCGCAGGTCGAAGAGCAGGCCGCCTTCATCGCCAAGAAGGCCATAAGAGCCCCTTTCGCCGGGGAGCTCGGCATTCGCGAGGTGAATCTTGGAGAGTACGTGTCGCCCGGCACGACCATCGTCACCCTGCAGACGCTCGATCCCATCTACGCAAACTTCACCCTCCCTGAACGCTTCCTGCGGGAACTCGCCGTGGGTCAGCAGCTGCGTGTGGCCGTGGCCGCGTACCCGGAGGATGAGTTCACCGGCACCGTGACGGCCATCAGCCCCAAGGTCGAGGAGACCACCCGCAACGTCATGGTCCAGGCCACCGTTGCCAACGCGGATCGGCGACTCCGACCGGGAATGTTCGCGCGCATCACCGTACTGACCGGAGGCGACCAGCGGGTACTGACGGTTCCACGAAGGGCGATTACGTATAACCCCTACGGCGAGTCCGTCTTCGTGATCACCGATCAGGACGGCTCGCTGGTGGTGGACCGTCGCCAGGTCATCACCGGAGAGATCCGCAGCGAGCGTGTGGAGGTCGTCTCCGGCCTGCTGTCCGGCGATCTCGTGGTCGCTACGGGTCAGCTGAAACTGAGGTCCGGACAACGCGTGGAGATCGACAACAGCATCGACCTGTCCGCACCGGTGATGGGACCGTGAACTTCACGGACACCTTCGTCAGGCGTCCGGTGCTGGCGAGCGTCATCAGCCTGCTCGTGCTGCTGGTGGGTATCCGGGCCGCCGGGCTGCTGGAACTGCGGGAGTATCCAGAGAGCAACCGGGCTACGATCATGGTCACCACCGCGTACCCCGGCGCGGATGCGGACCTGGTGCAGAGCTTCATCACGGTGCCCCTGCAGCGTGCCATCTCCGAAGCGGAGGGAATCGACTACCTGACCTCCAATTCACGCCAGGGCGTTTCCATCATCGAAGCCTACATGGAGCTCAACTACGATCCGAACGCAGCGATTGCCGAGATCCAGGCGAAGGTCGCCAGCCAGCGGAACATCCTGCCCCAGGAATCCATGGATCCGGTGATCGACTCCCGCACCAGCCTCGGTTGGGCGCTCATGTACTTGAGCTTCACCAGCCAGGAAATGTCCCCTGCCCAGGTGACCGACTACCTGCACCGCAGCGTCATCCCGCGGCTGCAGGCGATTCCCGGCGTCGCCAAGGCACAGATCAATGGAAACCCGACGCTGGCCATGCGCATCTGGCTGAACCCGCGCCGCATGGCGGCGTTGGGGGTCACGGCCCCCGACGTGCGCGCGGCCCTGCAGCGCAACAACTTCCAGGCCGGCGTGGGGGAGACCAAGGGCGACTACGTTCGCGTCAACCTGAGCTCCACCACCGGCATAACCGCTACGGAGGATTTCGCCAGGCTGATCATCCGAACGGACGGCGAAACGCTGATCCGCCTGCGCGACGTCGCCGAGGTGGCCCTGGATTCGAAGAACTACGACCAGACCAGCTGGTACAACGGCGAGCCTGCCATCCTTCTGGCCCTGGAGACCAGTCCGGGCGCAAACCCTCTCACGGTCTCCAGGGCAATCCGAGAGCTGCTGCCGGACATCGAGGGCCAGCTGCCCTCGAACATGGAGATGCAGCTCGCCCACGATGGCAGCCAGTATATCGACGACTCGATCAACGAGGTGCTGCGGACCCTGCTGGAAGCGATGGTCATCGTGTTGCTGGTGATCTTCCTTTCTCTTGGTTCCTGGCACGCCGCCGTGGTGCCCGCCGTCTCCGTGCCGCTTTCCCTGGTGGGCGCGTGCGCGCTGATGCTGGCCTTCGGCTTCTCGCTGAACCTGCTCACGCTCCTGGCCATGCTGCTGGCCATCGGGCTCGTCGTGGACGACGCCATCGTGGTGGTGGAGAACGTTCATCGTCACATCGCCATGAACAAGACGCCCTTCCAGGCCGCCATCGACGGCGCCAGGGAGCTGGGCCTGCCCATCCTCTCCATGACGACCACGCTCCTCGCCGTCTACGCCCCCATCGCGTTCATGGGCGGCCTGGTGGGCATTCTCTTCACCGAGTTCGCGTTCTCTCTGGCCGGGGCCGTGCTCATTTCAGGATTGGTGGCATTGACGTTTTCGCCCATGCTCTCCTCTAAGGTCCTGGTCAGCGGGGAGGAGCCTGGCCGATTCGAAAGCGCGGTGGAGGGCTTCTTCGCCCGGCTCGCAGAGCGCTACCGAGCCAGGCTGTCCAGAGCCCTCGACTACCAGCCCGTCACCTACCTGTTCGCGATGGTCGTCATGGGCAGCATCTACTTCATGTTCACGTCCAGCACCACGGAGCTCGCACCCACCGAGGACCGGGAAGTGCTGAGCGTTCAGATCACCGCACCCGAGACGGCCACGCTGGAGTACGCCGTCGCCCATGCGCAGCCCGCCGTCAAAATGTTCGAAACCTTTCCGGAGCAGCGCCGTACGTTCCTGATGATCGGGGGCGGCGGGACCCCGGCGACCAGCTTCGGCGGGTTTCGCTTCACCCCCGTCGCGGAGCGCGAGCGATCGCAGATGGAAATGCAGCCGGTCCTGCAGAGGATGCTGAACCGGATCGCCGGCGTGCAGATCGCCGTGTTCTCGTTTCCCGCATTGCCGGGGGCTGCCAGCGGCCCGCCGCTGCAGTTCGTGATCACGTCGGATCAGGACTACCGCCAGCTGGACACCCTGGCCGACGACGTGGTGCGTGCCGCGTACGAGAGCGGCAAATTCCTGTTTCTCAACAAATCCGTAGAGTTCGCGCTGCCCCAGACGCGCATCGTCATCGATCGGGACCGGGCCGGCGACCTCGGCATCGAGATGAACGACATCGGCACCACGCTCGCGACGCTGCTCGGCGGCAACTACGTCAACCGCTTCAGCCTCGCCGGCCGCAGCTACGAGGTCATCCCCCAGGTAGAGCGCCGCTTCCGCGCGAGCCACGACCTGCTGGCCGACAACTATCTGCGCGCAGCTTCCGGCGAGCTAGCGCCTCTTTCGAGCTTCATCAGCTTCGAGCACTCCATCGAGCCCACTCGACGCAGCCAGTTTCAGCAGCTGAATTCCGTCACGATCAACGCCGTCATGGCACCCGGGGTGTCGCTGGGCGATGCCATCGCGTTCATGGAGGGTACCGCCGCGGAGCTCTTTCCCCGCGAGTTCTCCTACGACTACGTAGGGGAGTCCCGCCAGTTCAAGCAGCAGGGCAGCGCTCTGGTGGTCACCTTCTTCCTGTCGATCCTGGTGATCTACCTGGTGCTGGCGGCCCAGTTCGAAAGCTGGCGGGATCCTTTGATCATCCTGATCTCGGTCCCAATGTCCATCGCGGGGGCGCTGGCGTTCGTCATGCTCGGATTCGCCTCAATCAACCTCTACACCCAGGTGGGGCTGATCACGCTCATCGGTCTGATCGCGAAGAACGGCATCCTCATCGTCGACTTCGCCAACCGTCAGCAGCTCGTCGCCGGGCTCGACAAGCGCGCGGCCGTGGAGCAGGCCGCGGCGGTCCGGTTGCGGCCGATCCTGATGACGACGGTGGCCATGCTGATGGCAATGGTGCCGTTGCTGATCGCCACCGGGCCGGGCGCGGTGAGCCGCTTCCAGATCGGTCTCGTCATCGCCACGGGGTTGGGCGTCGGCACCCTGTTCACGCTTTTCGTGGTGCCAAGCGTCTATCTCCTGCTGGCCAGGGACCGCAGCGACCTCGCGCGGCGGGATCTCGCAACCCCCCTGGCGCCGGAAGTCGGGCCATGAGTTCAGCGGCAGGGCTTCGACATCTTCCCAACCTCATCTCCATCCTGCGGCTTCTCTGCGCGCCCGCCCTGCTCTGGCTCACGATGCAGGGGCTGGCGAGCGTGTTCGCCTGGGTCCTGATCGGCGCCTGGCTCAGCGACCTTGCAGACGGATGGCTGGCACGCTCCTTCGGATGGGTCAGCAGGCTGGGCGCGATGCTGGATTCCGTTGCGGACATTGCGATGACTCTCGCCACCCTGTACGGCATCTGGATCTTCCACCACGAGGTCTTCACCTCTCACGGCTGGCTGATCTGGCTGGTGCTGGCACTGTGGATTGCCGTCAACGGCATCGCGCTCGCCCGCTACGGCCGCCCGGCCAGCTTCCACTCCAGGCTTGCACAGGTCGGCATGGCGCTCTTCGGCGCTTTCGTTCTCACGCTGTTCTTTTACGGGTTCGTAGGCTGGGTCTACTACCTGTGCGGAGCCGTGTGCCTGGCCGCAGCACTGGAAACCCTTGCGATGATCTACCTGCTCGACGACTGGACGCCGAACGTGAGGGGCGGCCTCATGGCGGCGCTGCGTCGACGCAGGCGCAACCGCTGACGCCAACCCATGATCGCCAACGGGTGCTGACGCTAGTAGAGCGTCATGCCCATGGTTTCCGCCAGGGCCGGACCGCCGCCGGTGACCACGGCCACGCGGCCCTCCAATCGACTCATGTTACCTCCCAGGCAAACGCGGTTAGTTCAGCAGGGCGAAGGCGTCCATCTCGTCCAGCGCTTCAAAGGCGTTGCGCAGCAGGGTTCGGCCAAGCTGGGCGCCCCTTTCGTTGGCGAGATCCAGAGTTCCGGCGATGACCACCGCAAAGCAGAGCAAATACAGCGCGGAGACCCGATACCGCTCGCGGCAGCGCTCGAGACCGTAGTCGATGCCGTGGCTGACGAGTTCGCCATGATAGAACTTCACCAGATCGTCCTGGGCCCGGACCTCTGGCGCGACGCTTTGGGTAACAAAGTAGGCCACGTCCTGCTCCGGGGCTGAGGTGCAGACGGCCTGCCAGTCCACGAGCATGATCTCACCATCGCCAAAGAAGATGTTGTCCAGACGCACGTCCGTGTGGATTAGGCAAACGGGATCCTGGCACATCTCCTCCAGAAGCCGCCCGACGGCTGCGGGCATCCTGTCTCCCGCCTCGAGGGCGGCCGACGGGATCAGGTCGGGAAACTGGGCCTTGACCACCGGCCAGCCCACCTGCCAGCCGCCGATCATCCCGTCGCGCTGGGCGGGGTTGTTGTGGGAGATGATCTCGCCGAACCGGTCCGGCGAAGGCTGCCAGCCGTCCGCATGGAACTGCGCTATCGTGGAAAGCACCGCTCGCGCCTCGTCGAGGCTGCAACCCGCCACCTGATCACCGATCCGCATGTGCCCCACGTCCTCGAGCACAAGCACGAAGTCGTCATCGGCAGCATCGAACTCGGCCAGGTAGCAAGCCGGCGTGGGGAGCGAGATCAAAGGCGCGATGTTGCGGTAGAAGTTCACTTCGCGCCCGTACATGTCGTAGGTATGGGCGACCGCGCGGTTGTCTGCCGACGGCGAGGGAAACTTGACGATGACCGACGAAGGCTTGCCATCCGCAGCCCGAAACCTGACCCGGCGGACGAGCGCCATGATGCCCACCCCTTCGCCAAGGGAAGAGACCTCGATGTCGCTCACCGGGAATCCAAGGGCGGTGCCGAGCCACTCGGCGGTCAGTTGCTCTGGAGCCACGGGGTAGTCTTTCATGACCCTGCATTCTACCCATTGGACACTGGTTATCCATGGCGGAATACTGCCCGCCATGCCGATGCTCACCGACACGTCTCCGATCGTCTTTCGTGACGACCTGCCAGCGAGCGTCGACGTGATCGTCATCGGCGCTGGCGTAGCCGGCATCAGCACCGCGCTCTTTCTGCGCGAGCGAGGCGTCAGCGTGCTCGTCTGCGAGAAGGGGCGCGTGGCCGGCGAGCAGTCGAGCCGCAACTGGGGCTGGATACGCCAGCAGCGACGCGACGCCGCCGAGCTGCCCATCATGATGGAGAGCATCGGCCTGTGGGAGCGGCTTGCCTCGGAGGTCGACGAGGACATCGGCTTTGCGCGCCGGGGCGTGCTGCGGCTGGCTGAGACTCAGGCGGAGCTGGACGCTCTGGCCGAATGGCTGCCCGTGGCCGAGCAGCATCAGCTGGAGACGCGCCTGCTGAACGCATCCAGAGGTGGATGAGCTCGTGAGCGGGCGGCCCCGACAGTGGCGGGGCGGGTTGTACACGCCGAGCGACGGGCGCGCGGAGCCCTTCAAAGCGGTGCCCGCGCTGGCGCGTCTGCTGCGGCATCGCGGTGGGCTCGTCCGCGAGTCATGCGCGGTCCGCTGGATCGATCGGGAGGGGGGGCGCGTCGCCGGGGTCATCACCGAGGAAGGCCGGGTTCGCACCCAGGCCGTGGTGTGCGCCGCAGGCGCCTGGTCCGCCGTGCTGCTTCGCCATCTCGGCCTGCGGCTGCCGCAACTCGCCGTTCGGGCCACCGTCGCGCGAACGGCCAGCGCCCCGGAGCTTTTCGGCGGCAACGCCAATGCCGGCGACATCGCCTTCCGGCGCCGAGCCGATGGCGGTTACACGGTGGCCGCGGCCGGAGAGAACGAGCACTTCCTGAGCGCCGAGACTGCCCGTCACTTCAAACGCTTCCTGCCGAGCCTGTTCTCCAGCCGCGACTACATGCACTTGCGCCTGCGGGACGATCCCGCGCCAGCTCTCGGATGGACCAAGAGGTTCACTCCGGACCGGCCGGGGCCATTCGAGGCCGTCAGGGTGCTGAACCCGGCGCCTTCCATCCGGGCCGTTCAGGTCATGCGGGAACGCCTGGCAAGGCGCCTGCCGCGACTCGCCGGCATCCGCTTCGAGGAGGCGTGGGCAGGGATGATCGACGTCACGCCGGACGTGGTGCCCGTCCTCGACGAGGTGAGCGGCAACCCCGGGCTGTACCTGGCAACCGGATTCAGCGGCCACGGGTTCGGGATCGGGCCGGGCGCCGGCCGGGTGATGGCCGATCTGGTCACGGGCCGGACGAGCGGGCACGATCTGGGTCGCTTCCGCTTCGCCCGGTTCTTCGACGGCTCGCCCTTGGAGCCCGGACCCGGCCTTTAGCAAGTAGCAAGCGCCGGGCCATAGGCGCGGGGTTCTACATCCCCTTCTTGCCAGCCTCACGCAGCATCGGCTCGTACTCGGCGAAAGCCGGCGCGTTCGGGGTCGCGCCCGTGGTGATCCCCGCGTCAGTGGTCAGGGTCATGCCGCTGGTGTAGCCCGACTCGTCGCTGGCGAGCCACAGGGCCGCATTGGCCACGTCCTCGGCCGTTCCCGGGCGGCCGGGTAGCGGCGAGTTCTGCGCCAGCACCTTCTTGGTCTCCTCGATGGCGGTGTGGTCGCCGGTGGTCACGTTGGCCACCATGGCAGTGGCCATGCCCGCTGGCGCGATGCAGTTGACCCGGATTCCATGACGGACCAGCTCGGCGCCGACCCCTTTAGTCAGGCCCACCACGCCATGCTTGGCCGCCGTGTAGCAGTGGGGCCCCAGACCGCCCATGATGCCCGCCGTGCTCGCCATGCTGATGATGGAGCCCGAGCCCTGAGGCTGCATGACGCGCGCCGCGTGCTTCATGCCGTAGAAGACGCCGTTGAGCAGGATGTCCATGGTGAGCTTCCACTCATCCGCAGGGGTGCTGGAGATCGGACCCACGGTACCCACGATGCCCGCATTGTTGAACATCACGTCGAGCCGGCCGAACTCGCTGACCGCAAGATCCACCAGCTTGGCCACGTCGTCCTCGCTGGTGACGTTGCACACGGTGAACGCCGCCGCATCCCCCAGTTCCTCGGCGATCGCCTGACCCTGCTCCTCCTGTATGTCGCCAAGCGCGACCTTGCAGCCCTCGGCCACGAAGAGCCGTGCCGCCGCCGCACCAAACCCGCTGGCCGCGCCCGTGATCGCAGCCACCTTACCTTCCAGTCTGCCAGCCATCGTCTTCCCTCCTCGAATGTTTGAGCCCGTCGCCGCGATCGCGGCCCTGTAGATTCCGGACCGACCACAATAAGTGAGCCACGCCCCCGGTCAAGGCCTAACTGAAGCGCTGGAGAAATCGGACTCAGGTCCGCTACAGTTGCCAGGCGGAAACGCGGCGGGAGGAGCGCAGACATGGACGGCAAGGTCATCATCGTGACCGGGGCCACCTCGGGCATCGGGCGGGCCACGGCAAAGCTCTGCGCGCAGATGGGCGCCCGGGTGGTGGGTGCGGCCCGGGATGCTGCCCGAGGTGCTGACTGGGAGGACGAGGTCCGGGACAGCGGCGGCGAGGCAACCTTCGTAGCCGCGGACATGGCCAAAGACGCCGACATTCAGCGCATGGTGAACACGGCGGTGGAAGAATTCGGCGGCCTCGACTACGCCTTCAACAACGCCGGCTGGTTCGGTGGCGAGCCAGCGCTGCACGAGTACGACGACGACCAATGGGCCGAGGTCATCGGCGTGAACCTGACGGGCGTCTACCGCTGCATGAAGCACGAGATCGCGGCCATGCTGGCGTGCAACGAGAAGCAGCCGGGGCACCGGGCCATCGTCAACAACGCCTCCACCGTCGGGCACCGCGGCAGCGACCGCTCCGGCCCCGCCTACACCACCGCCAAGCACGGCGTCATCGGATTGACCCGCCAGGCAGCGCTGACCTACGTGAACCAAGGTATCCGGGTGAACGCCGTCTCGCCGGGACCCAGCGTGAGCGCCGTGAGCGAGCATCTGCAGCAGCAGCCGGCCGAGGTGGTGCAGGCCATGCTCGCCTCCCTGAACCCCACCGGGCGACTGGTGCCCGCCGAGGAGATCGCCCGGACGGTGGCGTTTCTGTGCTCGGATCAGGCGCTGATGATCAACGGGCACGCCATACCGCTGGACGGCGGTCAGCTGGCCAGGCTCTGATCGCCGCTGCCCAGCGTTTGCGGACACCGCCGCAAGATGTTACACACACTACAGGTAAACAAGGGAAGCAACGCCATGGCAGAGGCACGAGTCACCACCGACAGCACCCAGCCGCCGCGCACGCCCATCACCGCAGAGCGCTACATCTCGCGCGAGTACATGGCCCGGGAGTGGGAGAAGATCTGGTCGAAGATGTGGCTGGTGGCCGGCGTGGAGCAGGACGTCGCCGAGCCCGGCGACTACTTCGTCTTCAACTTAGAGCCCGAGTCCATCATCGTCTCACGCACGAGCGAGGGCGAGCTCGCCGCTTTCTATAATGTCTGCCAGCACCGAGGCGCGCGGGTGGTGCTGTCGGATCTCGGGGCCCTTGACCAGTACACGTGCCCCTACCACGGCTGGACGTACCGCAACGACGGCACCCTCATCCACGTCCCCGACGAGGACCGCTTCAGCCAGGGGGCTCCCAAGGCCGAGCTTTCGCTCAAGCCGCTCCGAGTCGAAGCCTGGGCCGGCGTCATCTGGGTCTGCATGGACCCGGACGCCCCGACGCTGGACGAGTTCCTTGGGCCTATCAAGGCTATGGTGGAGCCGTTCCGAACCCACGAGATGCGCCTGATCGAGGACCAGTCGGTCCGGCTCGAATGCAACTGGAAGGCCGTGTTCGACAACTTCGGCGAGCTCTACCACGTGGAGCACATTCACCCCCAGCACGAGACCATTTTCGACTGCCCGGCCTCCACGGCCGAGCTCTTTGATAAGGGCCATACCCGGGTGCTCATCGACGGCTTCACGGTCAACACCCGCCTGCCCATCCCCGACGAGGTGCCGATGACCCAGTGGGCCCAGATGGAGGCCCTGGGCATGGACAAGGACGACTACAGGGGCCGTGTGCTGGACGTCAGGCGCGACATCCAGATCAAGAAACGCGAGATGGCGCCGGTGCTGGGCTACAACTACGACACGCTCACCGACGAGCAGCTCTCCGACATCGTGCAGTACAACGTCTTCCCCAACGCCATCCTGGTTATCCAGCCTGAGGAGCTGTGGATCCTGCGCTCGCGCCCGCGCGGCAACGATCCCGACAAGTGCTACTGGGACAAGCTCGCCCTGCGCATGTTTCCGGACCCGGAAGCGCAGAAGCGGGCCAACATCTCCTTCAACCTGGACCAGGACGAGGCCCCCACGGGCGCGACCCGCCCGGAGCACGACGAGTTCGAGCAGGAGGACATCATCGCCGGGCGCAAGACCATGACCATCACCCTGGATCAGGACATCCACCTGATCCGCGACGTCCAGAAGGGTATGCACTCCCGAGGCTTCGGCGAAGCGTGGCTGAACGACGACGAGAGCCGCGTGCAGCACTTCCACGCGTGGCTAGACCGCTATATGGCGGCGGACTGAGGGCAAAAAAAAGCGGGCCCTTCGGCCCGCTCTTAAAGTACTCCGCCTCTCGCTACATACGATAGGTCAGATACAGGCTCACCAGACGCGGCGGCGCGACCTGGCCGTAAAGGTCGCCGCGCTCGCCGGGAATGATCTTCGCCAGCGGGCGGTTGGAAATGGCATACACGTAAAGATCGTTGAAGCAGTTCGTGCAGATCACGCCCGCCTCCCAGTTCCCGCCATCCTGAGCCAGCGTGGCGCCGATGTTGGTCACCGTACGACTCGGGATCTCCGTGAAGGGCTGGTTCAGCGTCCGCTTGCCCTTGTTGTGGTGGATGGTGTCCCAGTCGAGGATAAGGCGCCAATCACGCATGAGCGGCACGTCGTAGGTGAAACCGATGTTGGCCTGGAACGGCGGGCCACCGTAGCGCACGCCGGAGAGGTCCTGAATCGGCACGCCGTCGGGACCAATGTGACAACCAGGGCCTTCACTGGGGAGAGCATCACCCAGGGCGCCGTCCACAGGATGGCACCCGGCGTCCTCCCAATCGTCGAACTCCAGATGGTTGAACTGCCCGGCCAGACGGAACTGCAGCCGGTCGTTGACCTGGTAGATCATGTTGCCCTCGAAGCCCCAGTTGTGGGCCACGGCGGCGTTCTGCAGGGTGAACGTCGTGGTATTGGAGTTGAAGATGCCCACCTGCAGGTCCTTGGATTCATACCAGAACGCCGCCAGGTCGGCCCGCATGCGCCCATCGAAAAACGTGCCCTTCAAGCCCACCTCAAAGCCCTCAATCGTGGTCTCGTCAAAGATGAGCGTGTCATTCTGGGTTTCAACCGGAAGGTCCGATAGGTTCGGCACCGTACCCGGGTTGGAGATACCGGCCGACTGGAAGCCGGTCTTGAAGGCGCCGTAGACCATCATGTCGTCGTTGACGTGATAGCTGACCGTGAGCTCAGGCGAGACGTTGTCGGACTTGTCCTTCGGGTTGTAGACGACGTCGCCAGGCCCGAAACCGAGGAACCCGCTGTTTTCGAACACGTTGCCACCGATGGCCTCGCGATCCTCCTCGGTATAGCGCAGGCCGCCGGAAATCTCGATCTTATCGGTCACCTCCCAGTCGAAGCTTGCGAACACCGACCAGCTGTCGATGTCGTTGTTCCAGATCTGGTGGTAGTTGATGTAGGCGCCGTCGTAGGCCTCGTCGTTAGAGTTGGCTGGGTTGGTTCCCGCAACATACGGCGTCACGCCACCCATCAGTAATGACGGCAGGATCTGGACAGGCGCGTTCAGCTCACGCTCGGCGTTCTCGTAAAAGGCGCCCAACGTGAAGTTGATGGGTCCGTCGAAGCTCGATGCCAGGCGCACTTCCTGGGTGAACGCCTCACCCGACTCGCCCTGCTTGGATACCACTACCGCGGCCGTGGTGTAGTCGTAGTTGGTGTACTCCCGGTGCCGGTAGTCCCAGTAGCCGGTCACCGAGGTCAATGTGAAGTTGCCCACCTCCCAGTTCATCTGCAGGGTGTGCATGTACTGATCCAGCTTGTCGTGGAAGCGGGAGTCCCGGTCGATGAACGGCGCCGCATCGGCAATTGCCGGCGGCGGCAGGGAGCCAGTTCCCTTAAGCTTGACCTTCTGATCCGGACAGGTCTGGAAAGGATCGGGGAAAAAGCCCAGATAGGCCGGGTTTGCACCTTCGCCGTCGGCGCACATCCACTGGATAACCTGACCAGCATCGTTGCGCTTGGTATAGGACCGGAACAGCTTGAGGGTGGCGTCAAAGGTGTCCGTCGGCTCCCAGACGGTGGTCATGCGCCAGACCGTCTGGCTCTGAGCCGGAAACTCCTTGTAGGAAGGCCCACCCGTGAGGAAGGGCTCGCCATTCTGCTCCGGGTACATACCCGTCACGTCGAGGGGCTGGGCGGTATTCTTCAGCCAACCGCCGTCCATGTCCTGGCCGCGGGCGGCAAACCGGACGGCCAGGTGCTCACCAATGGGCAGGCTGATGCCCGCTTCGATGGACGGATCCTCCGTGACAAACTCGTAGCCGGCCCGGATGTTCAGTTCCATCTCGCCGCCCACCTCGGGGCTCTTGCTGCGGATGGCGATCACGCCGGCCGGGCTGTTCTTGCCGAAGTACAGCGCCTGGGGCCCTTTCAGCACCTCCACCGCCTCACTGTCGAAGAAGCCGGTCTTGATCATGTGGTTACGGGAGAACGACATGCCGTCGATGACGAGGGATACCGGCGCATCGATGCCATAGTCACTCGTTCCCGGGGGCTTGCCGATACCGCGGATGGTGATGTTGCCGCCGGCGCCGCCACCCTGGCCGTTAACGACGGTCAGGCCCGGGATGCGCTGGGTGAGCTGGGCAAGATCGCGCGTGTTGTAACGCTCGATGTCTTCCTCGCTCATCACCGACACCGCCACCGGCGTGTCGATCACCCGCTCTTCCCGTTTCCGGGCGGTGACCGTTACCTCTTCGATAATCTGAGAAGACGCCCTGGCAGTCTCCTCGGCGAACGCCTGATTGGCGGATAGCGCGGCCGCGCAGGCTAGAACGGCCGCATAGGTGCAGGCCACGGCGCCTCTAAAAAGCTTCTTCATCGGTCTCCCCTTGTTGTGCTGACGCCCGCCCGTTACGTCGGGGTGCACTCCCAACTTTTTCCTGCTAAACCAAGCAGGCTCTCGAAGACGAATCTAAAACAGTCAGCTGTGACTGTCTACCGCATGGCGAATCCTTTGCCTTGGCCCAGCGACGGCAATGGGGCCAAATCAAGCACCCAGGCTTAGACCCACTCTGGCCCACTTGAAACGGCCCTCGTCCGCCCGCATATCTCTCTCATCTGAACCCGCCCACGCGCGCCGCACCCTCGAAGCATGGAAAACTCCAATACAGTCAAATTACCAGACAACGTGCTGCCGATCATTCCGGCACGAAACATGGTGGTCTTTCCCGGGGAGGTCTCTCACATCTCCATCGGCCGGGAATCTTCCATCGCCGCAGCCGATCTGGCGGCTGCCGAGGGCCGCAAGCTCGGCCTGCTGCTTCAGCACGACCCCACCGTGGACGCGCCTGCCGCGGATGACGTGCACCACGTGGGCACCATCGTCAGCATCGTGCGCTACGTGAAGGCCCCCAACGGGACTCGGCACCTCATCTGCCAGGGGGAGGAGCGCTTCCGCGCCATTGGCTTCGCCACCGGCTACCCGTTCCTGGCGACATATGCCGATTCCCTCACCGACGACGATGAGGAAGGTCCCGAGATCGCCGCGCGGGTCGACCTCCTCAAAGAGCGGATCACCGAGATCACCACGTTGCTCCCCGAAACTCCCATGGAGTTCGCCGCGGCCCTGGCCGCCGTGGAGCAGCCCGGGGCCCTGGCCGACCTGGTGGCAGGCTTTCTCAGCATCGATGCGGAGACCAAGCAGACGATCCTGGAAACCAGACACCTCAAAGAGCGGCTCGACGCCGTCCTCGCCGCGGCGACCGAGCGCCTGGAGGTGTTGCGCATCTCCCAGGAAATCGGCGCCAAGAGCAAGGAGAAGATCGACAAGCAGCAGCGCGAGTACGTCCTGCGCGAGCAGCTGAAGACCATTCAGCGCGAGCTCGGCGAGGAGGATGCCGGACCTGAGCTTGCCGAGCTGGCGGAAGCCATCGACGCCGCTGAGATGCCCGAGGAAGCAGAGAAGGAGGCACGCAAGGAGCTCAAGCGTCTGCAGAGCATGCCGGAGTCCTCCGCCGAGTACTCCATGGTGCGCACCTACCTCGACTGGCTGACCGCGCTGCCGTGGTCGAAG
>JABAHS010057603.1_pt1 | contig 23219 bp, 21 predicted proteins | sample 7062111 | NCBI WGS metagenome assembly JABAHS01 (sample SAMN14534600, study PRJNA622989) | marine sediment metagenome | biome: marine biome [ENVO:00000428]; feature: marine pelagic biome [ENVO:01000023]; material: deep marine sediment [ENVO:00002113]; isolation source: pool of 4 deep marine... | reverse complement strand
GGCGCTTCAGTATGCCGACAGTGGAGAAAATCCGATTCTCTTGCGGGTAGATACAAAAGCCGGGCATGGACATGGCAAACCGACCTCGAAAAGAATTGAAGAATATGCTGATATATATGCCTTTCTTTTTAAGGTACTGAATATTGAACCTGTATATCCGGAAGGAATAGCAGTGGGGCTTTCTAATGGAACAAAGTGACGAGAGCCTTTACGGAGCATCGGAAGCTGACTTCTTCAGGAAACGAGCAGAATCCTGGGACAAGCGGGATCTCCAGAAATTTGATTTGATGCTTAAATACTGCGAGGACTCCACTCGGCTCGTAGATGTCGGATGCGGCTGGGGCAAATTTCTCGAGATTGCCTCGAAACAGGTTGATGAGGTCTGGGGAGTTGATGAAAGCATTGAGATGACTAAAGGGATTGAGCAAAACTGTCCCCGGGCTCAGGTGGTCATCTGCAGAGCCGATAATCTGGACCTTCCATCGGGATATTTCGATATCGCGGTGACTTCACAGATGCTTCATGAGGTAAAACTTTTTGGCACACGGGATGAATTATATAGAAGTCTGAGCGAAATCAGGCGGATACTTGTGTCAGGAGGGAAATATCTTCTGGTCGATCATCTCGATGCCGGTGATGGTAATGTTGATGTCTTTCTGCCTTCCGAAAAGGTAAAACTCCTGCAGGAATTCGAAAGCAAATTCAAATATTACAGGGCAAAGCATAATGTGATGGCGGGCGACATCATACGCATATCCAAAAGAACTCTACAGGATTTTTTATCTAAAGACATTTTCTTGAATTCGCCCATGGAATCGCTGGAGATGAATGAGACTCATAATGTATTCACCCGAGGAGAGGTCGAGGATTGCCTTGCCGCTGTGGGGATGAGAATTGAAGACTGGATTGAATTTATGGATGTAACCGATGATCTTATCAATAAAGACGGACGGTTTATATCCGGAAAGCCCTGGATGCGGAAGTTTCTATGCGTGGCAGCCAGGGAAGACTGATTAATGATAGCAGACTGTATTAATTCCAAGGCGTAATTCCGCAATCGATTACCCCTGTAAACTTCCCTCCGTCATCAGTGATTTGAGGCCTTTAGATCTTTTTTCAAAGTACTTGCGGAAAGCCCTCAAACTTCGTATTTTTGCTTAACAAGTATATTGCGTCTAATTAGAGTACACATCCTTAAAGCGGCTTGCACCTGCTACAAAAACCTGCAGATTAGACCAGGGATGGCGGCAAGCTTTGGCGGTTGACATGCGCAAGGCACTTAAAAAAGGCTCTTAAGGAGCATGCGGGGGAATATTCATAACAAGAATACTAATCCGATCGCATTTTATAATATAAACTCGGATCGTGAATATAATGATTTTCAAGCATACTGATGCCCCTCTGGGCAGGGAGGAATTTATGAAACGAATTTTACTGTCTTTTACAATCCTTATTCTGATGTTCTCGGCAGCCAGTCTGGCCGCTCAGGATTCAGACTGCGATCCCCCCGAAATCCTCTGTCCCTCAACGCCGTTTGAAGTTACTATGTGCGGTCCGGGCGAGGTCTGTATCGATCTCCCGGTGATCGAAAGCAGTTCCCCCGTTACCGTCATTGCAGAGAATGCAGTGCTTGATAAACGTGCCAGCACCGTCTGTTTTCCCGTTGATGCTTCAGGCACTTATGTCTTTGTGATTATAGCTCAAAATGAATGCGGCGCTGACACATGCGAGGTAACAGCGATTGTGACTATAAACCAACCTCCGGTGATAGAATGTCCCACAGAAGTTCTTTCGAGCTCCATATGTCAACCCGGGCTGGTGTGTTTCGATCTACCCATCACTGACGCTGACGAGGTAAGTACCTCCGGCGGTGAATGGGCGGCTGGTGTATTCTGCTTCAATGCCGATACAAGCGGGACGTATACTTATCTGGTTGAAGCCTCAAATGGCTGCGGCACAAGCTCATGTGAGATAGTCTGCAGTGTCGAGATCGTCACCCCGCCGGTAATTGACTGTCCCCTGGTCGAATTGTCGGAGACAATTTGCGGCCCCGGTGAGGTCTGCGTGGATCTTCCGATCACTAATTACGACGAGGTTCAGGTTGAGGGTGATGCGGTCTGGAGCGAGGGTATGCTATGCTTTACCGCAGGGACCAGCGGATTCTACACTTTCACAGTTACAGCTTCGAATGAATGTTTTGCCGCCGAGTGTGCTCTCGGGATTAATGTCATGATTCTGGAGGAGCCTTTTATAACCTGTCCAGTTGAACCGGTGGAGATTCTTGTTTGTGAAGGAGACCAGGCCGGAGTTTATCTGCCGATCAACAATCCGGGCGATGTTACAGTTATGCCCGAGGGGTCTGACAAATACTGGCAGAGTGATACGCTTTATTTTGCAGCTGTCAATCCGGGCGAAAATTCTTTCACGGTAATCGCGGAAAATCAATGCGGTTCGGATACCTGCGAGTTGACTGTGATGGTCGAATTCGGTACGGTTCCGTTGATCTCGTGCCCCGAAGACACAATCCGGATTTTGCTCTGCGTGCCGGATACAATTTGTATCGAGCTGCCCATAGAGAATCCGGGCACGGTTACTATCCAGGGTTATGAGGCGGTCTGGGAAGACGGATCGTTATGCTTTGAACCGGCATTTCCCATGGACCAGAGCACTACCACATATTATGATTTCACAGTTATAGCGGCCGATTTCTGCGGAGACGACACTTGCACTCTGGTTGCCGAGGTTGAGACAATTCTTGCACCCAAGGTTGATTGTCCGGAGGATACTCTGGAAATCAGCGCCTGCGCGGGGAGTCTGGTCGAGATCCCCGTGGCGGTTCATCATGCAGAGACGATTGATGTTCTTGGCGGGGATTATGAAGAAGGTATGGTGAGCTTCACAGCCGATACCTCGCAGCTCAGGCAGATACGAATTACAGCAATAAATGCCTGCGCAACAGGTATTTGTGAGTTCTATGTAGATCTTACGGTGTTGCATGCCCCCACCCCCGAATTCAGCATCGATTCCACCTCGCATGGCGTAACTCCCGTGATCGTATATTTCAGCAATGATACCGAGGTTTCAGGTGATATGACCTTTGTATGGAATTTCGGAGATGGCGAGACCAGCACCGAATTTGATCCGGCTCATGCTTACGATTCCAATGGCTGTTACGATGTCAGCCTGGAAGCGACTAATGAGTGCGGCAATTCTATTTTGATTAAGGAAGATTTTGTCTGTATTACAGATGCTCAGGTTGTAATTCCAACGCCTGAGTGGATTTCCATCTATTGCGGGCAGCCGACGCTCGATGATGTACCGCTCGAGCCGGGCGATATCATCAGCGCCTATGACCCTGACGGAGTGCTTTGCGGTATGGGCACAGTCAAGGAAAACGGGAGTTATGGCTTCCTGCCGATATATAGAGATGACCCGACTTCGCCTGATCTTGATGAGGGCGCTGAACCGGGCGATCGGATTTCACTTGAGATTAACTTTGACCCTGTATTCGCAACGCCGCAGCTTATCTGGACCGAAAACGGAGATCGTTTTGAGGTCTGCGATTTCTCGACCGAGAAATGTGCTCAGATCAATATAGACATTGGCTGGACCCTGGTGTCCTGGAATAATACTTATTCGGCTGACATTGAAGAATTTGTTGATCTGATTGGCGGACCGGATTGTGTCAGGGTGATCCTTGGATTCGATCAAAGCGCATTGACCTACAATCCAGATCTTCCTGAATTTTCGACTCTGCATCATGTTGACTATTATCATGGCTACTGGATTTATGGTGAATGTCTGTTTTTAGTTCCACCGCAAGTTTGCGGCGGGTCAATCGATCCCCAGGAGTATATAACGGTTTATGACGGATGGAATCTTGTCAGTGTCTGGCTGGATGCTGTCATGCCGATCGAAGATGCCTGGGGATCTATCTTCAACATACTACTGGTGGCCCTGGGATATCATGAGCAGGGGGTCACCTGGATGCCTGGTATGGGGGAATTCAATACGTTGACGGAAATCCGTCCCGGTTATGGATACTGGGCCAAGGTTTCTGAGAATGGAATCCTGGCATATCCGGGCTTCGGTATGCCTCTGGTGCCTAACCTGGCACAAAAATCTCAAAGCAAGGTTGTAACGCCGACCAGGCAATGGATCAATCTTTACGGTGATGAGTTGAAACTCGATGATCAGAGGCTTCCCGCAGGTACTGAAATTGAAATCCGTTCCGAAAACGGAACTCTCTGCGGCAGGGCCGCTTATGACGGCCAATTGCTTAAGTTTACGCCGGTTTACGGTAATGACGGTTCCGGTCTTGCAACAGCCGATTATCCCGAGGAAAACGGAGTCTTGAATATCTTCATTGATGGTCAAAGGGTCTATCCCGAACTGACCTGGACTGAACTGGGCGATTGCATAGAAATCAGTGACCTCTTTACCAAGCCCGACGGTTCCAGCCCAGCGGTACCGGACAAGTATTCACTTTCGCAAAACTACCCGAATCCGTTTAATCCGAATACGATCATCAGCTATGAGCTGCCCGTCGCCGGAAACGTTAAGCTGTCAGTGTTCAATCTTCTGGGTCAGAGGGTGGCTACCCTGGTTAACAGCTACCATGACGCCGGAAGATACGAAATTGGATGGAATGGAACCGATGAGAATGGTAATCAGGTATCATCAGGTGTATATCTCTATCGTATCAAAGCCGGTGATTTCATTAAGACGAAGAAGATGATTCTGGCCAAGTAAATTTGACAACCTGCTCCAATTTGTGGGACAGGCATTGGCCTGTCCCGCTTTTTTGTGAATGATTCTGGCGATTCCTCTCTTTTCTTGACACAGGTATTGAACAGACTTATTTTTTCTTTATGCCGGATTCAGAGGAAAGACATAAACTGCATGTTTGCCGTGATGGCGATTGGATGGGCAAAATTTCCAGAGATTTCAATCATGCTGATCCTGGCACCATCTATGATCACGAGAAGAACTCCTATCTTCGTGAAAAACGCCCGGAAAGAAATCTGCTGGCTCGCGGCGATGAGGTCTGGGTTCCTGTGCTTCCAACTGCGGAATTTCCCACAAAGGGCAAGAACGGCGGTCCAATTAGTATCAGCGTGACTCGTGCTGTCAGGGAGAGGATTACAACGCGTCTACAAAATAATGAGGGAGAATCTCTTACCAATCTGGATTATACCCTCAGGCATCCTGAGCAGGATGAGGAAGTCTCTGCCAGCACCGGTGGGGAGGGACAGGTGGATCAGGAGCTTCCCCCGGGGGTTGAGTATCTGACCGTAGAACTGGGAGAGAAGGTCATGACCTGGAATATGGGGTATATGGACCCTCCGCGAACTGTCTCAGGTTATGCCAATCGTCTGAAAAACCTCGGCTATTTCAATCATGATATTCCGGAAAAAAAGAATATGGAACTATATCGTGCTCTGCGCAGATTCCAGGAGGATAACGATTTAAGTCCCACCGGCAATGCCGACACCCCCACGATAGACAAATTGATCGAACTGCACGGCTGTTGATTATCTCGCAACTTTCCTCGAAACCTTTGACTTCACGCGCTTTTTTTGTATCTTACGTCAGCAAAACATGGAGGATTGATGCAGATCGCATTGCTTGGTAGCGGGATGATGGGTAAGGCTATCGCCTTTGATCTTGCTCAGAATGAGAAAATCGACAAGATTCTTGTTTGCGACATCGATATTTCGAATGCAGAAGAGGTTGCGGCCTTTGCAAAATCGGATAAGGTGATTCCGACCTGGCTGGATGTCCGCAATCCAAGCGGCACAAAAAATGCGATTTCCGGCTCTAATGTTATCATATCAGCCATACACTACCAGTTCAATCTGCAAATATCCCGGCTGGCAATCGAGATTGGCGCCAATTTCATTGACCTGGGCGGAAATAACAAAGTTGTAGGCGAGCAGTTGAAACTGCATGAAGAAGCAAAGTCCAAAGGTGTAACGATTATACCGGACACCGGTCTGGCTCCGGGGCTGGTACAGATCCTTACTTCCTCCGGCTCATCCAGATTCGATGAGCTCGAAAATGTGCAGTTGCGGGTCGGGGGACTTCCTCAAAAGCCCGAACCTCCCTTGAATTATAAAATCGTCTTCTCGGTTGACGGCCTGATCAACGAATATATCGAGGATGCAGTGGTGATTCGTAACGGCAAAGTCCAGAATGTCAAAGCGCTTTCTGAGGTGGAGGAACTCTCGTTCCCGTCGCCATTCGAAAAGCTGGAGGCTTTCCAGACCTCGGGAGGCACCTCTACCCTTCCGCTGACTTATTACGGCAAAGTGAAAAATCTGGATTATAAGACCATCCGTTATCCCGGGCACAGCAGACTTTTCCAGACCCTTATTTCTTTGGGATTTTGTTCATCTGAGGCACTGCAGGTGGATGAAAATAAAATAGTGCCTCGTCATCTGACGGGAATGCTCCTGGAAAAAGCTTTGGGAAGAGATGAGAAAGATGTCGTTTTAGTCTCGGTGGATTTTGAGGGCAAGAAGGATGGAAAGAGTAAACACCTGAAGTACCGCATGATGGACTATTACGACGAAAGAACCGGCCTCACTGCCATGATGCGTTCAACCGGTTTTTCCTCTTCGATTATTGCCCAAATGCTGGCCGAGGGTAAGATCGAAAAAAAGGGTGTAGTACCCCAGGAGATTTCGGTTCCTCCCGATGTTTTTATGGAAGAGCTCTCACGTCGTAATTTCTCCCTGGAAGAGATCTGGGAATAGCATAGAGATCCAGTTTCATTTCCGTTCAAGTTATCAAGAATTAAATGCAACAAATCCAGGACAGCGCGGTCGTATATTAACGGAAACCTTGATTTAAATGCTTCGTATGAAATTATGTAAATGTCACTAAAACTCACATACCGGGGAGAAACATGGCAAAAAAACTAACTGCAGGATTTATAATAATAGTGCTGGTGGGGGCTATCATCTTTTTCGGCTTCCAGAGCGATTCAGGCGAGGCCAATGAAGGCATCAAACTCTTTCCGGTTGAAAGAGGTCATATCGTAGATAAAGCCATAGCCATCGGCGAAATCGAGCCCGAAAAGGAAATTGAAGTAAAATCCCATATCTCAGGCGTGGTGCAAAAACTCTTCGTCGAAGAGAATGATCAGGTTGATGTTGGTGATGCGCTTTTCGAGGTTTCGCCAAGGTCCACGCCGGAACAGATTGTCAATGCCGAACTCTCGCTTCAAGAAGCTCAGGTTGAGTATGAAAATGCTAAGTCGGAATTCGAGCGCGTAAAGGGACTTTTCAATAAGAACCTGCTCTCGGAAGCTGAATACGACAGATCGGAGAAGACTCTGGAGATGGCGCGCCTGGATGTGCAGCGTAAGCAGGAGGCGCTCTCGCTTTTGAAAGAGGGTAAGACAATGATGACAGATGAGGCTATCGAATCAGTCATTCGCGCCCCAGTCGAGGGTACTGTCCTGGCGATTTATGGAGAGGAGGGTGATCCTGTCGAGCCGATGACATCGTTCCAGCCGGGCACGCCGATTATGTCGCTGGCCGACATGAGCAACCTTGTCTTCAGGGGGACTGTCGATGAGATCGATGTAGGAAAGCTGAGAGAAGGTATGGATGTAACTTTGAAGATAGGCGCGCTTCCCTCGGATACAGTGCATGGACGTCTCTATAAAATCGCTTCCAAGGCCCGTAAGCAGGACCAGACCACCGTTTTCGACGTCGAAATCGAAATTACAGAGGCCGGGCCGAATTTGCTCAGGGCCGGTTATTCAGCCACAGCAGAGATCATAATAAATGAAAAGAATGATGTGCTCATGGTTCCGGAACGTCTGGTCAATTTCCGAAGCGATTCGAGTTTTGTCGACGTGCAGGATTCTGCCGGCAATATAGAGACTTTGCCTGTCGAGGTCGGACTTTCCGATGGGCTCAATATCGAGATTATTGCCGGACTCGATTCCGGCCAGCAGGTGGTAGAATACCCTCCCAGGGAAATTGAATAATGAATTTGATGTTCATTAAGCAAATCCTGCGCGATATGCGCGGGCAGAAGCTGCGTACTGTCCTCACTCTTTTCGGGATATTCTGGGGTACTGCGGCGGTGATCCTTCTGGGAGCATTTGGCTATGGTATCCACATGAATCAGGAAAAAGCTTTTAAGGGCTTGGGGGAAAACATTGTAATCGTCTGGGGCGGCACTACCTCGAAATCATATCAGGGTCTGCCGCGGGGAAGGACTATAATTCAGCGGATCGAAGATGTCGAGATTTTAAAAGCGCAGATTCCCGAGTTAAAATATATTTCGCCCGAATATACGGAATGGAATAAGACCGTTGTTTACAATGATAAGAGACTGGTTGCACCGATTGTAGGAGTCTGGCCCGAATTCGGTGATATGCGGAACATATTTGCCGAGATGGGTGGTCGTTTTATCAATCAGAATGATCTCGATAACCGCAGGCGGGTCTGCTTTCTGGGGAATGAGCTGAAGGAGCAGATATTCGGCGAGGAGATAGATCCGGTAGGGGAAATGATCCAGATTTCCGGGGTGCCGTTCAGAGTAATCGGAGTATTGAAAGCCAAGCAACAGGACTCATCTTATAACAGCCGTGACAGCCGAAAGATAGTCATCCCATCTACTACATTCGTGGCCATCTATGGACAGAATTATGTTGATAATGTGGTCTGGAAAGCCGAGTCCGAGCAGGTCCATCAGCATGTCAAGCAAAGATATTTTGAAATTATGGGCAAGCGGCATCAATTCGATCCCTCCGACCGGCAGGCCCTGATGACCTGGGATACTACGGAAAATACGGAATTCTTTACATATTTTTTCTGGGGCTTCAGGATATTCCTGTATTTGATCTCAATAGCAACTCTAATCGTGGGCGGAATCGGGGTGGCCAATATTATGTATGTTGTGGTGGAGGAAAGGACACGTGAGATTGGAATTAAAATGGCTTTGGGTGCCAAAAGCGGCTTCGTGTTGCGGCAATTTTTATTCGAGACCATGTTCCTGACTGCCTTTGGCGGACTGATGGGTTTTCTCTTTTCTGCCACTATTGTCAAGTTCTTTCCCCGTCTGAACCTGGAAGAATATGTAGGAATACCGGAGATATCAGCTTTCGTAAGTTTAGGGACAATAATAGCGCTACTTATAATTGCGATCCTGGCGGGATATTTCCCTGCCAGGCGGGCGGCGACGATGGATCCGGTTAAAGCTTTGAAAATATAGATATGCTGAATATTAAACTTGTATTTAAAATGTTCTGGCGCGAGTTAAGAGCGCAGAAGAAGAGGATGTTTCTGACTATCCTTGGAATTGTTTGGGGAACTATGTCCATCACCATGCTTCTGGCCTTTGGCGACGGTTTGAGAAATCAGCTGGATATAAACCAGAAGGGGATGGGCGAGGGGATCATGATCGTCTGGGGAGGCCAGACCAGCATACCATATAAAGGCCTTCCGCGCGGCCGTCCGATTCGGTTCGAAAAGGACGTGGTACAATTTCTAAAGGAACGTATTCCCGAAATTGAAATGATTGGCGGCGAATATACGCGCTGGGGTCAGTCAGTAGCTAACAAAAATAAGATGTTTAACCGCATGGTTAACGGTGTCTATCCTGACTACGAGATCATGCGCAACATGATTCCGGAAATGGGCGGGCGGTTTATAAACCAGCTTGATATGGATTTGAAACGCAGGGTCGTGTTTCTCGGAAATGAGCTTGCTGATGATCTGTTCGGCGCCAACATACCGCGAGAAGAGATTGTGGGCCAGACAATTGAAATCAATGGCATGAAGTTTACTGTGATCGGAGTTCTGAAAAAGAAGATGCAGATGGGTATGTATTCCGGGCCGGACTGGAACCGGGCGGTGATTCCGGCAACCACATTTCACGGCATTTACGGCCACCGATATTTTCACAATCTGGTTGTAAAGCCGCGCGATCTGAACAAGACCGAATTTGTGGAGAAACGAATTGTCGAGGAATTGTCGGGCAAGTACAAATTCGATCCTGATGATGAATCCACCATCGGGGTCTGGAATTTCATCGAAAATGTCAAGACATTCAATAATGTCATGCTGGGAATGCAGATTTTTTTCGGGCTGATTGGCGGCCTTACTCTCCTGGTTGCGGGAGTGGGCGTGGCAAACATCATGTATGTGGCGGTCAAGGAGCGCACTACCGAAATCGGGATCAAGATGGCTCTGGGAGCAAAAAGATTCCAGGTTATGGCCCAGTTCATGCTGGAGGCGCTATTGATAGCATTTATCGGCGGAGCTCTGGGCATATTATTTTCGGTGATTATCACCAAGACGTTGGGTGCGATCGATGTAAACAATGAAGCCTTGTTGTGGCTGGGGAAGCCTAATATCTCAACCACAATTGCGATTATAACAGCAAGCATTCTCGGTATAATTGGCCTGGTTTCCGGATTTTTCCCTTCAAGGAAGGCAGCCTCGGTTAACCCTGTGGAATCATTGCGATATGAATAGAGGTGGAATTTATGAATAATACGATGATCTACATGAAAGATATTATAAAATTTTACAATACCGGCACAGTTAAGGTCAAGGCATTGAAAGGTATAGATCTGGACATCAAGGGCGGTGAATTTGTTTCCATAGTGGGACCGTCCGGTTCCGGTAAATCCACTTTGATGAATATTGCCGGATGTCTGGATGTGCCCACAGGCGGTGAGTATCTCCTTGATGGTGAACGAGTTGAGAAACTGGAACCGAATGAGCTGGCCGAGATCAGGAATAAGAAAGTGGGATTCGTATTTCAAAACTTCAACCTTCTTCCCTATGCCACAGCCTTTGAAAATGTCGAACTGCCGCTTGTATTCGCCAATGTCCCGGCCAAAAAACGTCGTGAAAGGGTGGCCGATCTGCTGGATCGTGTCGGCCTGGGCGATCGCATGGACCATCGTCCCAATGAGCTTTCCGGCGGCGAAATGCAGCGTGTGGCGATCGCACGGGCTCTGGCAAACAGGCCCAGGCTGATACTGGCTGATGAGCCGACCGGAAATCTGGACTCCAAATCCGGGGCGGGTATCATCGACCTGTTTGAGGAACTATGGAAGACTGGTTCGACTGTTCTGGTAATCACGCATGATCAGAGTATCGCCAAAAGGACGAATCGTGTGGTGAAATTGAAAGACGGTCTGATAGTCTCCTCTCTGGAAAACGGGAACGGCGATCATTAATCCTGCATAAAACCCGAAGTTTCATAATCCACATTTTGATTCAACAGATGTGGATTCTTTCTTGTATAATAGATGGAAGTGATTATATTTTTATCAGGGTGCAACTATGAAACTGAAAGCATTAATATTCATTCTGTTTATTTTGGCGTTGGCTATATCATGTTCGGAATCGCCAACAGGCCCGGATGATCCCCTGGATCGATTCATCGCCAGCGTTTCTCTCGGTTCGGATACTCTTATTACTAATTTGACCGAACCGATTGTAATCAGCTTTCATTTGAATATGGACAGGCAGTCTGTGGAGGAGGCCTTTTCCGTAGAACCTGCCTTTGATTACAATATGCACTGGACAACCTTTCCTATCTGCAACCCAAATGATTCAACCTGCTATCCGGAATTCTATATGCTTTATATCTATCCCGAGGAACCATTTGTGCCCAATACCACCTACCATTGTGTGATAGACAGCAGCGCACATGATATTATCGGAGACCATCTCCCCCAACCTTTCGAGTTCGAATTTACAACAGAAGCATCAAAGCTCATGCGCATTACGGCCGAATATGACGGGGTGGATACTCTGGATGCCTTCCCGCGTGCAATTAAGTTGTGGTTTAACAATTCCATCGAGCTCTCTACAATTCAGGAACCATTTACCACCAGCCCTGCGTTCGATTACGAGTTATATGGAATATCCGACAAGAAAAATGCCTTTGAATATCGGATTACCAGTCCCTTACAGAGCCAGACCGAGTATCAGATCATAATTGATGCCGAGATTTTTGATACTCATGAAAATAAGGTATTGACAGAGATTGAGGGCGGCTTCACTACAGGAAAGCTTGCTATTATCTATTATTACCCGAATCCGGGCGTCAATCTCAAGGACACCTATCCAATTATTCAGATCAGGTTTAATACTGTCATGGACCGTCAAGCCACGCAAGATGCTTTCAGCTTCAATGATGGTGTGATAGAAATACCTGGCGAATTTGTCTGGTTCACCGATAAGGCCTTGCAGTATTTCCCTGATTTCGAGCTTACCGCGGGCGAGACCTATACCTTTCTGGTAACGACAAGTGCTTCTGATACTTATGGCGCCACTCTGGAAGACGCATTTTCATATTCATTCACATTGTAGGCCCGATAATTCAACGAATGATATTACCAAACCTGATTGTTGTTGACAGAGAGGGGATCATTTAATAAGATTTCTGCAATTTTGATGAGATCGATTTCGTTTTGCCATCTAGGATGAAAATATGAAAAAATTGCTGATTATAATATTATTGCTTTCAGTTCTCTCTTCTTCAGTATCAGCTCAGATATTTGGCTATCTTGGAGGTGGTCTGGGTGCAACCATGCCGCAGGGTGAATTCAATGAATACACCAAAACAGGCTTTTCTATTATGGGCTATGGTACAATCGGCATGTTGAAAATGCCATATGTGCAGCTTCGTCTTGGTCTGCAGGGCGTCTTTTTCGAGCATGATGACCGCAATGTGGTCTTTGAGGGTTATCCTGATGATGTCTTTACCGAGACCTATACCAATGACCTCCTTAAAGCCACTCTGGGTCTGGAGCTGTCCAAAAGGCTGGCCGCTTTTGAGCCATATGGGGGCGCGGGCATCGGTATATACTATTTTGAAAGTAAAACCGAGCTCAAGGACCCTGATGGTGAAGTTATCGCCTCCAACAAGCTCGACAGCAAGACCAAATTTGGATGGAATCTCAACGGCGGCATTAAGATATTTATGTTCCCCAAAGTAGCTTTCGACTTCAACCTCCAGTATGATATAGTGCAGGATCTGGAACAGTATTCCGGGGAGGAAGTGGTATCGTTTAATTCGGAATTTCTGTCACTTTTTGCGGGTGTTTCAATTCCTCTGGGAGTTTTCTAATCTGATTCAAATATTCCGATATTAATGAGTTTCTTGCGCATCGCCTTTACATGATCGCCTTCCCAATAAACCCTGCGGCATTCGGGGCAAATCTTGAATTCTTCATGAGTTTGAAATGTATATTGCCAGACTTGGTCTTTTATCTTCTCCTTGGGGATATACTCCAGAATCGCATTGCATTCCAGACAACAGCTCAGAAAGTTGCTCTCATCCGGTTGCAATCCCGATTTGTCCAGAAACTCAATCAGTTGTCTTTCTGGATTGTCATTTTCTACCAAAATGTAATCCTGGACCATAACCCTCTCGATCAGCTTTGTATCGCGAGTCACGATTGTACGTTTCTCTTTCAAGGAAATGTCGATCAGTTCGCTGTCTTCAATCTGATTGAAATATAGGGTATCAAAGCCCAGCATGCGCATCAGGCGGGCCAATTTGCCGACCATCTCGTCGGCGATGAACTTCTTTTGTAAACTACTGTTTGACATAGTATAAGACGAGCAGTATAATTACAGGATATATTTCTTACCGGCATTTGTAAAGCCATTATTTTTGAAGGGAACTGAAGAATTGTTCGTATGTTAGCTCTTTAATAGTCTATGAAACAAAAGTTTGTGAAAAAATTAGAGCGCCTGATCGCTTATTTCAAGCGCCATAAGAATTATCTTTACTGGGGCATGCTGGTTACCGTGTTGACCAATGTGATCGGTATGATTTCGCCCTGGATTGTGAAGATGGCTATCGATGATCTCCGGCAGAATGCTGCAACTTATTCCCAGCTCAGGATTTATGCGATGCTTGTGGTCATCCTGGCGATTGGCGCCGGATTTTTCCGATTCCTGATGAGGCGCACGATCATCTGGGGCTCCCGGATATTCGAGTATGAAATCCGCAACGACTTCTTCCTGCATCTGCTGGGGCTGCCAAAGTCTTTTTACCAGGAAACGGCAACCGGAGATATCATCGCCCGGGGTTCGAATGATGTCGAGGCCACAAGACTATTAGCAGGACCGGCAGTGATGCAGATTATTAATTCTTTTGTGTCCATATCTGTGGCACTGACATTGATGTTCGTATTGAGCTGGAAATTGACGCTGATAGCTTTAACGGGCTTTCCGATTCTATCCCTGCTGACAAATCGCCTCGGTATGAAGATACACCAGAGGTCTTATCAGATCCAGCAGCATTTTTCGACCATGACCTCCTATGTTCAGNNTCCTATGTTCAGGAAAATGTCTCCGGCGTCAAAGTGGTCAAGGCTTACAATCAGGAAGAGGACCAGATCAAAAATTTCGCAGGTTTGAATAAAACCTATATCGACCTGAATCTGTCGCTGGCAAGGATACGGGGACTTTTTATGCCTTCGATTTACGGCATTGTGGGAATCATAATCCTGTTCCTGCTCTATTTCGGCGGCAAACAGGTTATCAATGGCTCGATTACTCTGGGTACCCTGGTTGCGTTTATCTTCTATCTCATGAGCATCATGTGGCCCATGCTTGCGGTGGGATGGGTGGTTTCACTCTATCAGCGGGGGACAGCATCGCTTGAACGTATTGAGAAAATCATGAGACGCAAATCGGAGGTTGCCGATACCAATGCCGATCCGGATGCCAGGCCGGAACGGGGTGAGATCGAAATCAGGGATCTTTCATTTAGGTATCCCAATGATGATCATGAGATACTAAAAGACATAAATCTCAAGATTCCTTCNNTCAAGATTCCCTCAGGTAAAACTGTGGCTGTTGTGGGGCCGACCGGATGCGGGAAGTCCACGCTGGTCGAGCTTATTCTCAAAGGTTATAAAGTCCCGGATGGCAAGATTTTTATAGATAATATCGATATAAATAGAATTCCCATGGCAAATCTGCGCAGAGCGATCGGCTATGTTCCCCAGGAGACCTTTCTATTCTCGCAGACTTTGAAAGAAAATATCGCCTTCGGTGAGGAAAAGATCGTTGAAGAAGAAGTTGAAAAAGCGGCGGGAATTGCGGGGATCAGGCAGGAAATCACCGAATTTCCAAGGGGTTTCGAGACCAGGCTCGGAGAAAGAGGAGTGACCCTTTCGGGAGGCCAGAAGCAGAGAACTGCTTTAGCCCGTGCGATCATTGCCAATCCGCCGATCCTGATTCTGGATGATGCTTTTTCGGCGGTTGATACCAATACCGAGGAACTGATATTACGTGAATTGAAAAATGTGTTGAAGACGCGGACCTCAATTCTGATTTCTCACCGTATATCGACAGTCAAAAATGCGGATATGATCTGTGTTATGGAGGAGGGACAAATCAAGGCCTGCGGAACACATGAAGAACTTATAAAGAAGTCCAGCCTGTACGCGCATATTGTTGAACTTCAATCTCTGGAAGAGGAGCTGGAGGCAATAAGATGAGCGATCATCAGTATTTTGAAGATGATGCCCTGGGGAAAGCCTATGATTCCCAGTTGATGAAACGCCTTCTCCAGTATGTTAAGCCGTACAAGAAGTGGATTGTGCTGGCCCTGGCGATACTTATTATCTCGACCCTCCTGCGTCTTGCCGGACCGGTTATTATTAAGCTTGCGATTGATGAGTATATTGCGGTTGGAGATGCCGATGGACTTGGCCGGCTGGCGCTTCTTTATGCCGGGATTCTGCTGGTGCAATTTGTCGCCACCTGGGGACAGATTTACTTAATGGAATGGATCGGCCAGAAAGCCATGTATGACCTGCGTATGAAGGTCTTCAGACATGTTCAAGGCCTGACCATGGATTTCTATGACCGAAATCCCGTGGGACGAATTATCACACGCGTGACCTCTGATATTAACTCCCTCAATGAGCTGTTTTCATCCGGTGTGGTCAATATAATCGGTGACCTCTTTACGATTTTCGGAATAGTAGCAGTGATGTTCGTGATTAACTCCAAGCTCGCAGCCATAACGCTTGTAGCTCTGCCGCTTTTGATTGCGGCCACGATTATATTCAGGATCAAAGTTCGTCATGCCTATCGTGAAATCAGACGCCTGATTGCCAAGCTCAATGCCTTTGTGCAGGAGCATGTTTCCGGAGTGAGCGTGGTGCAGAATTTTGTCCAGGAGCGCAAAATTTTCAATAGATTTGACGAGATAAACAAGGAACTGATGGGCCGTCACCACAAGTCGATCATTTACTACGCTGTCTTTTTCCCCACGGTGGAAATTATAAGCGCAATCTCACTGGGAATCATAATCTGGTATGGCGGCGGGCAGGTGATACAGGGCGCCATGACATTCGGTACACTGGTGGCATTTTCTCAATATATGGAGATGTTCTACCGACCCATACGAGATCTTTCAGAAAAATATAATATTCTGCAGTCGGCCATGGCCTCCTCCGAACGTGTCTTTAAGCTGCTTGACACCAAACCGGCTTTTGAAACCCCTGTCAGGCCTGTCGAGACAGATGGATTGAAAGGCGAGATAAAGTTCAAGGATATCTGGTTTGCATATAATAAAGATGAATGGGTGCTGAAGGATATCAATCTGGATATCTGCGCCGGTGAGAAAGTTGCCTTTGTTGGTGCAACCGGCTCGGGCAAGACCTCAATGACTAATCTGATATTGCGATTCTATGATTATCAGAAAGGAAGCATCACTCTCGACGGTAAGGAATTGAAGCATTTCGACGGCGAGACAATTCGCAAGAATATTTCGCTGGTTCTTCAGGATGTTTTTTTGTTTTCCGGCACAATCGAGGATAATATCCGCCTTGGAAACGGCGATATATCCAGAGAACAGATCAGGAAAGCGGCCGAGGATGTCAACCTTCTGCGGCTGGGTAATGGTCTCAGGCGTGGACTAGAGACAAATGTCGGTGAGCGCGGAGGACTGCTTTCTGTGGGTCAACGTCAGCTTGTGTCATTTGCAAGAGCATTAGCCTATAATCCGCGCATATTGATATTAGATGAAGCAACATCATCGGTCGACACCGAAACCGAGGTGATAATCCAGAAAGCCACAGAGACTCTCATGAAAGGCCGTACTTCAATAATTATTGCGCACCGGCTTTCTACTATCAAGCAGGTTGACAAGATAGTTGTTATTCACAAAGGCAGAATTCGCGAAATCGGAAGTCATGAGGATTTGCTGGCGCAAAAGGGTATCTACTATAATCTCTATCAGCTGCAATATAAGGATCAGGAGTTGCCAGCGGCGGTTTAAGATTTGTTATAGCTCCCTTATTGGTGCTGGGCGTACCTCCTGGTGTGGCCATCAAAACGTCGTGCACGAGGACGTACACGACGCACGAATAACCGTAGGACGGACCTACTCTGCACACGAAAAACTGTAGGTCAAATCTCGGGGACTTTTGACCTACGATATTTTATGATCGGAATTTACATCTCTCGTATCTTGCGTGCAATCGCCATCATGCCGATCTCATCCGGATCGACAGGACGATGTCCCCAATTCCCGGCTGTAGAGCCGTAAAAATGGAAGGCCTCGAAACCCGCAATCCGGAGCATCAGCTTTAACTCGCTTCCGATATAGCCTTTTTCACGAACTGTCACGCTCTTTTTATTGCCATCATTGTCGGTATAATCCATTACAAATGTTTCCACCAGTGTTATCTGGTTGAATTTGTTTTTGGCAATATCTTCCTTGTGAAACTTGCGGATTTTCTCGAGACCGTTTAAAGTGTCCAGAATAAATATGCTGTCCGGTTTGAGGGCAGAGTTGATATTGCGCAGGATTGCCAGATCATGTTCGATCGGGTCCTCGCCGTGTCCTATCAGTGCGAAAGCGCCCTCACAGAGGCAAATAGCACCGTCGAATTTCTTTTCAGGTTTGAACTTGGCGGCATCGGCATGAATCAACTCGAGCTCAACTCCGGCCTTATCGGCAGCTTTCTGAGCCTCTTTGAGCATACCGGAGGAAAGATCAATCCCGGTCATCTGATAACCGCGTCTGGCCAACTCCACTGCGTGCCGTCCGGTCCCAGAGCCCACATCCAGTATCGCCCCACCCCTGGGAAGCTGCAATTCCTCTATCAGGAATTCCACTTCCTCCTCGGTATTCTGTGTAAAAACCTCATCCATGTATTTGGGGGCGTGATGATCAAAAAACACTTCCCATTCTCTTTCTTTATTCATACCAAATCCTCTATTTTAATTTCAGTTTTTTTCAAAAAATGATGATACAACAGGAGTAAGTTAATATCTTATAAGGAATAGTCAATTTTCAATCCAAAGCATTTCTAAATTAAATCTTGCATTTTCCGAATAATTGAATAAGAATACTATTTACGGGGAACGTCCCGGACATTATTCGGTTAAAAAATATGGCGGTCTCTGAATGGGTTCAGGGGCTTATATTTTTATATGAAAGATAATTTCGGTGCAAGTTTGGGATAAAAAGCCGATTTCACTCTTCTGGGCTTGGATCGAATTCAATGGAAAACAAGTTAGGAGGTTTTCATGGCTAAGGCCAAAGAAGGCGATAAGGTTAAAATCCACTACACCGGTAAGTTCGAAGATGGTCAGGTGTTTGACTCCTCGGTAGAGCGCGAACCATTGGAATTCACGCTCGGCCAGGGACAGGTAATCCCCGGTTTTGAAAAGGGCGTTGTGGGCATGGAAGAGGGCGAGAAAAAGGAGATCACGGTTACCCCGGAAGAGGGTTATGGTCCCCGTTATGACCAGAATGTCATCGAGGTAAAGAAATCGGTATTTCCCGATGATATCACGCCCGAGGTGGGGCGTCAGTTACAGGTTCAGGCCCCGGACGGCAACAAGATGAATGTTGTCATCACCGAGGTTCAGGACGAAACTGTGACTCTTGACGCCAATCATCCCCTGGCTGGAAAAACGCTTCTTTTTGATGTCGAACTTGTTGAAATTGCAGCATAGATTATTTTAACTGTTTATAATGTCCCCTCCATTTCGAATGGAGGGGATTTTTTTATTGCATTTGTCTTGTGGAACCCGGTGTCTTGAGTGTATGTTCGGGCATAGTAGATGTAATTCAGGAGATCGGAGGAATGCGATGAATAAAAGGGAAAGTTTTTATATTTTTATCTTCTCTATTCTGGTTTTTTGGGCCTTCGTTTCAAATCCTGCGGTCGCAGATGAATTCAAGAAGATAAACGAGTTCAACCAGGCGTTGACCTCTCTCTCCGAACAGGTCAGTCCGGCGGTGGTGCAGGTTCTGTCCTCAGCTTATGAACCATCGTTCCGGGGGATTACTTCCGGGGCAGATCTTTTGACCAAAAGACCAAGCTCCGGTTCAGGCGTGATTTTTGATCCTGCCGGCTATATTGTAACCAATGCTCATGTTGTGGCCGGCGCTGTGACTGTACGGGTAATAATCTCTTTCTTACCTGATGGAGAGGAGGAGATTAGCTCGATTCTGAAGCCAGAAGGTGACATTTATGAAGCAAAAATACTGGGCGTTGACTTTGAGACCGACCTGGCGGTTTTGAAAATAGAAGCTAATGGTCTGCCCTACCTGAAACTTGCAGACTCCGATGAGCTGGAGAAAGGCCAGCTGGTGTTCGCCTTCGGGAATCCCCTGGGACTGGAAAACTCCTTCACCATGGGAGTTGTCAGTTCAATGGCGCGGCAGTTGACTCCCGAGGATCCGATGATTTATATTCAGACTGATGCGCCGATCAATCCCGGCAACAGCGGCGGACCGTTAATTAATCATGCTGGTGAGGTGGTTGGAATTAATACGCTGATATATTCGCAATCCGGCGGCAGTGAGGGGATCGGTTTTGCCGCTCCCAGCAACATTGTCAAGAATGTCTATCAGCAGATCAAGGAAAATGGGCGTGTCCGCCGCGGAACTATCGGCGTTTATGCTCAAACGATAACACCCGTTATGGCTGAAGGTCTGGGATTGCCAAGAGAATATGGTGTTATTCTCGGGGATGTCTATCCCGGCGGCCCGGCCGACCTTGCCGGTCTCATGGCCGGAGACATTATTCTCAACCTGAATTTGAAGCCGATGGAAAACGGCCGCCAGTTTATTGTCAACACATATCAACTGCGAATCGGCGAAATGATTAAGCTCGATGTGATTCGCGGTTCAGAGAGGCTGAGTATTGCTGTGCCGGTAACCGAGAGATCGGATGATCCCCAGCGGTTTGCTGAACTGGTCACACCGGAAAATAATCTTATCCCCCAACTGGGACTTCTGGTCCTGGAATTAAATGACACATTCAGGCCCTTGCTGCCTAACCTTAGGGCAGAATACGGCGTAATTGTGGCGGCGCGGTCATTTGAGTTTCCCCAATATGGCAGTGACCTTCTGCCCGGCGATGTCATTTTCGGAATCAATCATACTCCTATAGCCGGCTTAAAAGGAATAAAGACAAAGCTGGCCGAATTCAAAGCCGGCGATGCGGTTGTTATGCAGGTCGACCGCAATGGCAAGCTGATGTATATCGCTTTTGAAATGGAATAGTGCGGCAGATAATAATAAACGTCCTTAAATATCTCTAAAACAGGAATTGGTATGGACTACAGAGATTATATAAAAGCTAATCGGGAAGCCTGGAATGAAGTGGTGCCTGTTCACCGAAAAGCGCGTGGTGAAAAATTTCTGAAGGCTATAAAGTCACCCGAATACACTGCTCTTGATGGTGTTATTACAGGCAAGCTAAAAGAGATTGGTTTCGAGGGAAAATCGGTTGCCCAGCTTTGCTGCAATAACGGCCGCGAATGTATTTCATTGCGGAATATAGGCTCCGGGCCCGTGACCGGGTTCGATATTTCCGATGCGGCTATTGCCGAAGCCCGCGAATTAAACAAAATTGCCGGAAGCGACTGCGAATTTGTCAGAACGGATGTACTTGAAATTGGCCCGGAATATTTTGGCCGATTCGATATCGCTTTTATTACGGTGGGTGCATTGTCATGGCTTCCCGATCTCGATAAATTTTTCAAAGTTGTGTTAAATCTTTTAAAACTCGGGGGACATCTTCTGATTTACGAGATGCATCCCTTTCTATATACCATTCCATGCAAGGATGAGCCGGATTTTGATCCGGAGAAGCCGTTTAAGATAGTATATTCCTATTTCAGGAGTGAACCGTGGGCGGAAAACAGTGGAATTGATTATGTCGGCGGAACTACATATAAAGGCAAGACGTCATATTCGTTCACGCAGAAACTATCGGATATTATAAATCCGATTATTAGAAACGGTATAACTCTAGTCGAATTGAACGAGTATCCGCACGATGCTTCTGATATATATGCTTTCCTCGAGAAGGAACAAAAGCTTCCCCTTTCGTTTATTCTAATTGGGAAGAAGAATTAGAAAAAGCAAAGGGAGGAATAATTTTTTCCAGGAATCATTTCAACTGGGATGAAATCTATCTCAAGGGCGCGCATTGGGAAATAAACGCTTCTCCCAATATGCCTGAATTCATAAAATATCTTAAGCCCGGATCGAGGGTGCTTGACCTCGGCTGTGGTTCGGGACGGGATTCACGCTTTCTGGCTGATCGGGGCTTTGATGTTTACGGTGTGGATATCTCAAAAGTAGCTATTGAAAAAGCGATCAGGAAAACAAATTCCCATGACATTCATTTCTCGGTGGAACCCGCTGAAGACCTTCCATTCGAGAACGGTTTCTTCGATGCGGTATATTCCGGATGGGTTCTGCAATCCGTATCTCTTGACGAAGGTGCATCGGAAGTCAAGCGGGTTTTGAAAGACGCTGGCGTCGCATTTCTTGCATTCCTGCTCAACACAAAATTTGTTGAAAATGGTAGCGATCTGTTATATCATAGCCGTGAGGAGATTCTGAGAGCGTATGGGGATTTGGAGATTATTGATCAGCGCCAGTATGTAAGCGATGAACTCGATATCGATGAGCCTCATACGCATGATGCGTTTATTGTGGTTCTGCGCAAGTGATTTTAAAAACTCTATAAAGGAGACATTATATGAAATGGATAATCTCGATTGCCATAGTGGGGCTTCTTGTTCTGGGCTGCGGACAGGAGGAGCCTGTGGATACCGAGTCCGCGCGGCAAAGTATGCTTGAAGCAGACGAAGCCTTCTCACTGATGTCGGTTGAGCAGGGTATGCGTCCGGCTTTTGACCTCTATATGGCTGATAATGCGACGATGTATCGCAATGGTATGGATCCGATTACAGGGCGGGAGGAGATCCTGTCACTATATCCCCTGTCTGATGAGCAGGAAGGCATATTGAGCTGGGACCCGTTTTATGCTGAAATAGCTGAATCGGGCGATATGGGATACACACTGGGAAAATGGGTCTATACTGTTACCGATACTCTGGGTATGGAAAGTGAGGCTTACGGTTATTACGTTACTATCTGGGAAAAACAGCCGGATGATTCATGGAAGTTCGTATTCGACGCGGGTATAACAGGCCCCGAGCAGGCCGAGGAGGTCCTTGAGGATATTCCGGAGGAATAGAGATTTATATTTTTCAGCAAGCAAAAAGGGAAGGAGAATAAGATGAAATATGTATATCTGTTTTTAATGATTTCGCTGGCTTTTATGCTCGCCTGCGGAGGGAATCAGGAACAGGAGCAGACCCCGGCTGCGGAGACGGCCGAAGAGATTGGCGAAGAGCCGATTGAGCCGGAAAAAGAATACACGCCGGTGAATGAATTCGGCGAGTGGAGGGAGATTAGCTCGAAGGAGGGCGATTTTCGTTTCATGATGCCCGGCGAACCGTATTATGCGGTCGATACCGTGAATACTCCGCGCGGTCCGGTCGAATACCCATCCTATACTCTCGACACCCCGGAAAAGCATCTAATGATCGGCTATTCCGATATGCCGGAGGACCTGGTGGCCCAGGCTCCGGAAAGAGTCGTTCTGGAGGGTGCTGTGCGCGGGGTGGTTGAGGAATCGCGCGGGACCAGTGTGTTAGATACATTAATTCAAAATGACAGCATGACTGCCCGGGAGAGCATTGTAACTCTGCCGGATGACAAGTCTGTCATGCGTGTCCGGGCCTATATGTCGGGCAACCGGGTTTATATCGTGGCCGCCACCGCCCCCGTGTCGGACACCGCCGGCCTTCTGGGACGATTTGTGGAGTCGTTTGAATTGCTGCAACATGGGGCAAAATAGCTAATATAATCAAAGACAAGATGAC
>JABAHS010149891.1_pt1 | contig 23244 bp, 13 predicted proteins | sample 7062111 | NCBI WGS metagenome assembly JABAHS01 (sample SAMN14534600, study PRJNA622989) | marine sediment metagenome | biome: marine biome [ENVO:00000428]; feature: marine pelagic biome [ENVO:01000023]; material: deep marine sediment [ENVO:00002113]; isolation source: pool of 4 deep marine... | reverse complement strand
CGCAGCTCACGCAATTAGGCTTATGCGAGACTCGTAAACTTATATTAGCCTAGACAAAATCCGCTAGCAATGTTATTCGCTTTATTAGATTCTATTATTTCGTTTTTCCAATCGACGGTGATCTTGAAATGGCAGTCAGGGACGAAGCATCCTGCTGGAAAACTGATTGGCGGGAGATCAACTGATGCACCCGCTGGTATAAGCGGCGTTGGAATTTCGACAACGCCGCCAGGGAAAAACTCAACTTTGGTAGTAGAGGGAGGTGCATCGGAATCACCCTGGTTTTTTACGGTAACAATCAACCTGTTTTGGTTATCTAATTTACAAAATCCAATACCAGGCTCTGGATCCGGAACAGGTATTAAATCAGGTAGTTTGACGTCAGGGCGTTTCACCTCTCTACGCCTTGGCAATACGTGTTCAATGTGAAATGTTTCGACTTGTTTATCTTTGCTCGCTGCTGTATATACGGCGACTATATCCAATTCAACATCAGTTTCTATAACAACAAAGCCTTTTAGAAAATCTTCCTGACTGTCAGTCAGCTTGCGAATGTCTGGGCAGTCAATTTCCAATGCTTCATCAGGGCCAAGCTTCGCATTTATGAACTTAGATACGCGACCAGGCTGCTCACCAGGTAAGGCAATAGCGACCTTTTTTCTAAACTCAATTGGTTTAAAAGTCGGATTATGTACATTTATTGCGGTAAAATACACTCCAGGGGCCATAATCTCACCATCCGATTTCCCACAAACGAATTTTACTGAATACTGGAAGGTAAGCGCCCGTTGGGTTAATTTAAGTTGGGCCGAGGATAGGATGGCGTCATCTGAATAGTGCATAGGGATTTTCCCCGCATCACTTGCCAACACATCAAGAATGGTATCCGAAGTGTATCCGAATGCTGGAAAGCTCAATAACTCTAGATGTATAGTGTTTGTCTCATCAATAGGCAGACTTTGGATTGCAGGGGTAATAATACCATCTAGTGGCTCAATTCTGACTCGGTCGGTTGTGATTAATCTATTTTTAGGGGTGAGAGTCAAAGTTAGTAGTGCAGAAACCAACGGTAACTCAGTTGAAAAAAACGAAAAAGCGGGGTCACGAGTGAAATCAAATGTCCAGGTCGTAATCTCATTATTACCATCGCCTATGAGAGGAGGTCTATCAGGGCCTTTTCCGGCAATAAGAAAATCGCCATTTGTTACTGTCTCAGGGAATAGTGCTGTTTTGGGAGTAAGACTCCCGCTGGCCGTAGCTATTATAGTGATGACCATATTGTTTCCTCCTTTCTCTTCTGCTCTCCTGTACTACAAACCTACAACATTGTGTTTTTCTAGCAAAATTCTATTTTGCTATGTGGCAATTTGGAGAACCAACATATTTGAATTATGAAAAGTGAGTTAAGTAGGCATAAGTAATTGGCTTTGTTGTATTGCGATAAAGTCGTGTTTTTGAGTCTTTCTGTATCACTCCGTGTGCCCATAGAAACCGTATCGTCTAGAAGTTTTCTTCCTATCTGACGACTTTTTTCCTGCTTGGAGGTTGGTTCTGGAAAAGCAGAGCAGGCAAATCCGCGTTACGAAACCGGCGAAGGAGGAATTCTCCACGCAGAGCAGATTCAAAGTGCTTTGCTTCATCCGGTGCAATTGGATGCAGTGGGCCATAACGCCGATTTTTTTGTGTATTGGCTTAGAGACCCGCATCGAAATGCTAACGACTGCGTTGTCCCTCACCAATTGCATCTTAGATAATCTGGCATTAGCAGCGTGGCTGAAAGGTTCCCAATAATAGTAAACTTGCTTAAATTAATTAACATAACACAATAGTAAGTGGTTACAAGGCAACCTGACGCAGGCAAAAATCAATAATCATGATATGGGTTCTTACGGACATGAAAAAACAGCAGCCACGATTGTTGAACTTCTTGACCGATATATATACATACAGTACCGTGTAGACCACTTGACCCACGAATCTCTTCCTCTATTTGCACCACTTAGGCATACCAAGGTGGTGTAAAATAAAAAATGCCACGACGGTGAGGAATCAACTTGGGCAATCGTTCTTAGTCTGCCCCTTGGAGAACCAGTCAGGGACCAGTCGTCATTTAAAACCAATCTTCACACTAATCTGCTGTACCCGTATAGTAAACATCACCGAGGTGAATCGTACCCCTAATTTGTTTCATGTATCAGGTTCGTCACCTTTGCCTGCGGGATTCGCGCCGGCACCGCTCTCCGAAGTCAAATCAACAGGACAGGTATCCGGAAGGGAAAGATTTTAGATCGCTTTCCATGCCTCGCTTCAACATATTCAACAAAGGGGTGTCACCTTATGAAAAGGTGGACGGAAATTTTTCCTGAACCAACGCCACCAAGTTTTCTTTAGAAAATTCTTAGGCTTTCCTCTCACCAACTCTCTTGGAGCCTCAAGGTCGTCCTCTTTTCACTGTGAGTGTGCCAAAGAGAATCAACCCCTTCTCTTGCTTATCCGAGGTGAGCTTGGCAAAGCAAATGCTTCTTCTGACATAGGTTTATTGTTTTTACTTGCCACTTTTCAATCTTCTTCTTAAGAAATAGGATGGAGAGGGATTACAAAACTCCATGGAAATTCTTAAGCAATTTGTTTAAATCCAGCGGGCCCGTAGCAGGTCGATAGCCCTCGCTGTCATTAAAATAGTCGCGCAGCTTGAAGTTGTTCTTTTTCTCAGCTTCATCCAGTCTCATACCTTTCTTGAAAAGAGGCCCCCGGCCGCCGGACCAGCCTTTATAATTCACTTTTTCACCCCATAATCCCTTGTAATCCCACCAGTCTTTATCGCCATTGCCACTTTCAATATATTCATAATCCCAAGTCAACACGTTAATGTCTTCCGCCTTCATTGAATCGAATAGTTTCGATTGCGATTTAACATAATCTTTGAGGTAATTCGGTGTGTTTTCGGGTGGTGGCCCATCCTTAGCTTTTTTCATAACCTCTACAATCATGTTCTTATCATAATCTGGGGGCAGGATACACATAGTAGAAAAGGTTCGATTATCTTGATTGGTCTTAAAACTCCCAATAGAACCAAAATCGGAAAACCCAGGTGTAGGATAGCCTCCGTGCGCCCCTCTCGCTATGAAAACAAAGGGATGCATATTTATTGAGAAACAGGTTCCAAAATGAGGATTGTTAAAGTATTCTGATGAAGGACTGTTTACGTCTTGAGCCCAACGCTCATGTTCACGAATCATCCAATGCATCAGCCACTCTTTCATGTTCACCTGATGGGGTTTTTGTGGGAAAACCGTCAGCCAATTTCTGCCATGCATGTGATAATTGACCATCCTGAAAAGCACTTGGTCATCATCATCCTTTCTTACCAACAAAATTTCAACGGTTGAATCCCAATCGGTCTCATGCAGATTGAAATAAGAATCATTAAAAAGATAGAAAAAGAAAAATTGAATGACGTCATAAGTGAAGCCTTCATAATGCTCGGCATGGCGATACCTAAAAGCCGGATTCCTATCCAACTCGTCCGTTCGAAACTTCAAATCTTGGTAGATTTTTATAAAACACTTCGGAGTTCTTCCCTGCAATTTTTTTTCATCCAGATCTTCAAAAAGTTTGGTGTTACCGATTTCCTTGGCCTTCTTTCGAATAGCATGGTCGCCGTAACCTTCGATCTGGCTCGAATCTCCATGTTTAAGAACAAGCTGACGCTGCATGTCAATAGTTCGAAGATCCAAGAAATTTGAATCATCATTTAGTTCGCCGTCTCCCAGATCGGATAATTCATAATTGTTATTCTTCCCAACGAGTCCGGCATTGCGAAGAATTCTGCCCTTTTTGTCACGAACATCCGAAACTTTCGTAACGATTGCGCAATCCTCAGGCATAAAATTTTCTTCTGGATGTAACCATAATATCGGCAGATAAAATCTAGCTTCTTCTTTTAGACCCATCTTCAACACCTCCCAAAAAAAATTTCAATTTGGCTAAAAGAAACTAAAATTTATTGTTAAAATCCTGGAGAGGGTAAGGACTACTTCTTTTCGAAAAGAGAAATCGAAGCAGAAGCAGATTAAGAGGGACTTCAAACAAGAAGATATACAAGAAGATTCACACCCGCGAAATAGAAGTAGTTTCTCATTTCAGTCCACACAACACAGATTACCCTCACATGAGAAACAAATCAGCACCCTTCCTTTTCAATTTATTTTCACTACTTTTAATCTTTTAGACATAAATTGCGCGGCATTTCTCTCATCAGGTGTGAAAATTTTTCACGCAAGCAGCTTATGATAAACCCAGTATTTTCTGAAAAAGAGACAACATCTCTTTGCAGTTTACCCATCATTTGATTGCAGAGGGTTTCTCTCCGCTTAACACCTCGCCAGTTAGAAACGCATCTGAATAAATCGTTTTGCCGTTTGCGGTTTTTACGTGAAATCGGACGTTTTGCGTATAGTCGGCATGAGAGGGAACGAGCCAAATGGTTCGCCACCGGTACAGAGTATCACTGGGTACGGATTCAACAACGGTAACGAAATTCACGCTGGTTGTATCGGATTCGACGAACGCGATTTGAGCATTATCAGTCGAATATTTCAAAGGCTCCCAACCCGCATCCTTCTTGTATTCAATGCTAACAATGGGATTTACTCTTATCGTAGCTTTTGAATCACCTCTCTTTTCCGCATCTTGAAGAAAAACCGGTTTATCCCACCAGGCAAACTGCGGAAAATTTCGCCTGGTCGGGCCACTTGCTATGTCTTGTAAGATATTTTCCAACGCTTCGGATAGGTGCCAGGGTTCTCGTTGAGGTAATTTCCCAAATTTTTCAGCGGCTTTAGCGCCGGAGATATACGTTTTTTCGAGTTTATAGTCCGCGATATTTTTCGGAAGCTTGGCTATCCGTTCGAGCTCTTGCTCCACGTACACTCCGGACATTTGTCCATACATGGTCGAAGCCCCCTCGTAATGCTGAGCGTTATATTCCAAGGGGGTTGTAAAATAGACTAAATAGCCATTAGCCAGCCCAACCAAAAGCACGATTTCCGCATCCGTGGCTGTGCGAAGAGTATTATGAATTCGGTTGCCGAGGGCTACGGTGAATTCGCCCGGCAACGCGGCAAGTACGATGGAGCCGATAGCGTAAACTCCCAAAGGGACTTCCTCGGGTAATTTTACGATTTCATTGGTAAGATTGCGAACGAACTCGCGCAGCAGCGGTTTTTCCTCTTTCGGAAAAAGCTTATCCAAAAATATATCCGCGGAAAATAATTTATACCCATGCTGCGGATGGCATTCATTCGTAACATATCCTTCTCGGAATCCGAGGTTATAAAAAAATGTCCGTCCGTCTTCGGCTCCCCCTAAAGTTGCAACCCCCGGCAGCGGCTTTTCCGCTGTGCGCGGCTGGTTTTCCGAGATACATAGAGACGCCACATCGCCATGTCTATCTTCCACTTTTCGGGATGCCATTTTCACCACTTGGTAGCGATAAGAAATCTCGCCGCTGATGGCTTGGGTCGCTTTGTTTAGAGCCGTTAAAATCCCGGCTGCTAATTTTTGGCCGATATCCAAGGTATTGTCTCTGCCTCGGTTATCCCAATTCGGGGAGACATCTCCCTCCGCGCCGTTGAAAATGGCAACCACCGGGTTTCCACTGGCTTGATAGCTGCTCAGATGCCGCTCCACCAACGTGGAGGCCACCCCAAAAATATCGCTGCTGTACACCTCGGTTTTCGGTCCCATAGCCGTCGGATGAACGGCATAGAAGGCCGCGACCGCAATTGTGACTGGCTGCGCACTCTCCTCTTCAAATTTCAGAACCGTCAGCTTCGGGTCTATCGCCCGCAAGGCGTTCGGTGAAGTGACGAATGCTGCGGGACTATATGTAAAAAGGCTGTCCGTTTTTTCTAAAGATACCCGTCTTAGTATGGCGTCCTTTTCAGACTCCAGATTCCTCTCAAAGGCATCTAAACTGCGATTTCGAATCAGTCCGGGAAGGTCGATGGCGGCTTTCTTGATGGTGGCAGCTTTCTTTGATTCCACGGCTTCCACAATTGAGGATGCGATGCGGTCGGCCAGAAAATGAAACAGCTTGGCATCGAAGCCGCTTTCGGCGGTATAAAGCATGTTATAAGCTGCCGAAGTATAAAAATTGCCTGGCCCGTTGTGGGTATGGGTAGCGGCGAGGATCACTTGCTCTTTCCCCAGGAAAGAAGAATCGGGGTGAGAAGAAGCGATCCGCTGATCTACGATTTCGACGACGCGATCGGTTAAACCCTCTGGTATTGAATTAAGATCACATGAAACCAGAACGATTCTGTTTCCGGCGTGGTCCTGGATGTAAATAGATTTAGCATACAAACGGCACCACCAGCCCCTGGAGAACTTCCCGGATATCGCATAACCGGCCATCGGATACCCTGGAGGCGGAGTAATATCAACTTTAGCCGCGCCCGCCCAAAACGGGGTCGTCATTCCCGGCTCCGGGGTTATTTTTTTCGCCGGCTTACGCACGACGTGAATCTTTTCGGAACGCTGACAGCTAGAAAATATTAATGCGCAACAAAAAAGTGTTAACAGACCGAATAAAAATTTATTTTTTAATTTCATGATTGCCCCTTCTTATGTTCAGGCAAGTTGTTTGGCTTTTGTTTTTTACGTTTCACGTCTCATGTTTCACATTTGATTAAGAAACCCCGGCAACCGTCTCCTTGGAAAATCCCACACGTTTAGTAAACGGACTGGCAAACGTGCCTTTTTTGTTGAGTTCATTATATATCTTAAGCCAGGTATCGAATTTGGGATACAGTTTTTGGATTATATCAAAAGTGAGGGAATGCACCTGTCCCCAATGCGGACGTCCGGAATATTTGTACATTTCGTTTTCGTAGCGCTCCATCATCTCAAAAGCGCCCTGTGTATTCTTTACCGTGATGATTTCGACCATGCAGGTATCGTACCCATGCATCATGGAAAGATAGGCTTTGGAGGCTTTAACAAATCGAATTGTGATGGAAGCCGTATGATACAATTCCCCAATTGCTTCATTTACATGCACCATCTCCAGCAATCTGTCTATGGCTTTGATATATGCGTGATCTTTCATCGGAAATCCAATTTCCTGTGAGTAAGCGGTGATCCGGCTCGGTTTGCCGACGAGAAACACATTATAGCTGATGTCGGTGTAATCGTCTACCTGACCTTCTAAGCTTGATTTAATTATCTCAGGAGTAATCTTTGGATCCAGATTGAAAATGAAGTTCAGAATACGGTTGATATAAGGCAGCGATGCCAAGATCCCGGAAACGACATTTCGGTTCTTTTGAGCTTTCGTTAAATTATGGATATCCGTGGTCCTATTGCGTTCGGTAATCAGACAGGGATAATCTCCGTTATCCTTATACGGACTGAGATAAAGCTCATAGTGATCGTGTTTTTTAAGTACACCCCCTTTAAGATCCTCCTTCACCTTGCTCCAGGTACTCATGGTGCGTACTTCTTTCAGATAGAATTTCGGCACAATGCGGAGTATTACCGAATAAAAAATACCCATGCAACCCATACTCATCACAACGGAGTTAATCCAGTCGTCATCTTGTTTGAGTTCGCGATCAGGGTGCGCTTTCTTGTATTCGCTTGGGTTGGTAATGCCATTTGCAGGTTCAATCCTGTACACTTTTCCGCCCTCCCCGACCAACTCGAGCGACTCCACACTCTGATCGAAAGGACCGAATTCGATGCCCGAGCCGTGGGTCGAGGTTGAAATGACCCCAACAATGGTTTGACCGTCGTAGCCTCCCAGGTTCGGCAAAGCTAAATCTTTAGACTCCAAGATCTCATTGAGTTCCCGCAAAGTTATGCCGGACTCGACGCGAAAAAGTGTCGAAGTGTCTACGTTATCTTTTAGCAACGATTCCTCGAGTGGCAAGACTTTATTCAACTTTTGCGGCAGCACTAAAAAATCGGTCGTCACGGCGACATCAGACCAGGAGTGACCCGAGCCAACAGCTCTAACTTGAAGTTCATGTTTTTCAGCAAATTTAACAACTTCGATGATTTCTGCTAAGCTGTCCGGCCAATATTGTCGCATCGGTTGGGATATTTGGGTGTCGGAATAGTTCTTCCAGGTTTCTCGCGTTGTATATTCCAATTCTTTGCCTTTGAAAAACTTTCTGCTGTATACTAAAGCGATAACGACACCGCCAATTCCCTGCTCGACCACCGCCCAACCGGTATCAAAAAACAGGGCCAAACCCGGAAATTTAAACCCCCCATGTAATATCAGATTAAACGGAAGTACCCACAGAAACGCCATGATGACGCCAAATTTGAGCCCCTGGCCGATGATACCGCGTGCGTTATCGGTACGATCTTCATCTTCAATATACGGGTATAAGTATGCCATGAAAAACGCAAGAATTAGATAAGCAATCACAATCAAGGGCATAATAAACTTGTCACGAGCAATGGAATCAGCGAGGTGAGATTGAACGAAATCCTTGATAATTACCAGGTTAAATAAAGCGGAAAGTAATAACATCAGAATAAACGCACCGACGATGGCGAGTAAAAATTTTTTGCCGTTCATTTGGTGGTTCCCTCCTTATTATTTAGCCAATGATGGGCTTGGTGCTATACCGAGTTTTTTTCTCCAATAATCCGAAACGAAAATTTGATTGGGGTCCAACTCTGCTCTCAGTTTCATAAAATCATCCCATTGGGGGAAGCGAGCTCTCAAATACTGCACACCTTGTAGCGGGTCCTCAGGCAGGTATTTTCCCCAATGCAGTCTATAATCGAACTCCCTGAACAATTTCCAGAACTGCGGGAAATAGGTAGAGGACGGATTTTCCTTGTTTTTGCCGAACCAAAAGAAATTAATTTTAAGAATATTTTTTCCGTAAGCCGGACTCATCCAAAACTCGCTTTTTTTCTTCACATAGAATTCAAATGGATAGACACCGGTGGCGGATAAGCCATTTTGCTCAAAGTGTTGTTTTAGCTGGTTCATTACCTGTTGGGTTTTGGAAATGTCTACCCACATCTCCATAAATTCAAACGGTATCCATTTGTCGCTGAGTTTGTTGTCCATGGGCAGCACCTTCCACCACGTGTCCCAAAATGACTGCCGGCCGCCCTCGCCAACGGTCTCAGCGAAAAAACTGATGGACGGAGCCAAAAGGAACTTGAGGAAAAAACGGGTGATGCTGCCGAGTAAGCCCGCGGCATTCCAGCGTTTTATGAGCCGGTAGTAAATCCCGGCGAAGATTTGCGCGGGCAGGTTAGAGTTGAAAAGCTCCGGGAATTGTTTGTACGGTTTTGGTTTGAAATTCTCAAAGCTGCCCGTTTGACTATTGTAATCTTCAGGCCTCATGGTGTGGCCTTCCCAAACCGTAATTTTCTCAGCGCCTTTCTGCGGCCACCACAACAGTCGGGCGTGTTCCGTATCCTCGAGATATTTTTGCAAACTGGGTTTGCCGTTGCCGCCGGATCCGAAAAGATCGATCTTGCAATCTTCCACCTTCGTAGTCACTTCCTCACCGATAACGTGGAATTTCTTCAGGCATTTAAAGGTCACCGCGGTGATGATTCCGAACAGACCCATGGACACCCCTGCGGCAAAAAACTTACCGCTGTCTTTGGCCTCGGAAAGCTCGTGGATCTCGCCCTTGCCATCTACCAGCCTGATGGCTGCAATGTGCTCGCCCAGCGAATGCTGCAAAGTTCCTCCCGCCGACCCGGTAGACATAAATCCGGCGACGGTTTGGTGGATGATGCCTCCCATAGTGGGCAAAGCCCAGCCATGCCTGTCAAGTTGGTAAAAAAGGCTGTTTTCTTCCGTTGAGGTCTTGGTTGGATCCGCCGGGTCTTTACCAAGATGACACCCCGCCTGCACGGTGACTCGCATGTTGTCGTGAAATTTTACGTTTATCATCCTGTCGAGCAAAATATTTATGCCCGCCTCTCCGCCTTTCTTTGCCCCTCGCTCTGCCCCATGATGGGGCACTTCGAAGTGATCGGTGAAGATCGCGGCGTGAACGGAATGGTGTGAACCTGAAGCACGCACTTGCAAACCGTCCTCATTGGCGCGTTTGACCAGTTGGACGATTTCATCCTCGTTAGCCGGATGGTAAAATCCATCTGAGCCAGGAGAAATTGCTTTTATCCTTTTGTCGGATTTTACTTTTTCGACTCCTGGCTGTACGCGGGTCAAGTCTTGGTCTTTTTCTATTTTGGTACTCATGGCATTATCTCCTCATGGGATCGGGTTTCAAGTAACTACGATAACCTTAAAACTGGCGGTGTCAATAAGCGACACACTCCTGCTGGCGGTCTCGTACCTTCTTGGTGGCCCTAATGCGGTGAACATTAGCAATAGGCTTCAATGAAGAACAATCTGAAAGTACACACCGTGTAAAGAAGAGCCGGTAAAAATTCTTTGTACCATAATTCTGGATGTTATGCCAGCATAGGTAAATGACAAATCTAGCATAGGTAATTCAATACCTGCTGCAATTTTATAATCAAATAAATCGAACCTCCTATCTATTTCATGTGCTTTACCTAATTCAAATCGAAAAGCTATTGGTTCAACTACGATACCCGTTCCAAATGTGAGTGTGATGAAATGGCGATCCTTGTTGTCAAATATCCGTGTATAAAGTAAATCTGCTGAGGGATTATTGAAAAATAATAGGTTATCCGCAAGACCGAACCCGGCACCAAGAACTATTGTTGATTTTAAGTCGCCGTTAAAAGACCCGCCTCCGGCAGCGTTAAGTAACACACCGTAAATTGACGGCGGAAAACTTCTCGGTTGGGTGAAACGCACCGACGCGAAATTTGTATCTTCTTTAATGATCTCGCGCGCAAAATCAGGATTTGGATCACGCTCAAATTCTCCAGAGATAAGCCAATCCGGAACGGATTCCTTGCTCAAGAGAAAATCGGGATCAATTCCGTCCATATCTGGATCATATAAACCCGATTCACGTAATTGTGGGTAATGAATTCTTCGATGAATTCTGTGCTCGTCAGCCACCTCTGATTTTTTACTCCAGGTCGCGGATACGGGCATGGGCAAACACAAAAGAGACGGCATTTTGTGAACCGCATAGTAATTTTGACCGGCTCGTGTCTCAAGCCAAGTACTTACAGGATGCGCTGGAGGCAAAGACTCCTTAAGTGATGATAAAGAGGCGGGTAAGGTATCTGAAGCTACGGCTAAATGGAAAACCAGCAGAACCTCACGTAAAGACGTCGTGGCCCCATCCAACACATGCCTATACGTTGGTTCATACCACAGCATTAGTCCATCGCCAAAGGTCTGCCAGGCCTCTCCCTTAGAATTAATGACAAACACTCCCTTGTTTCGGAAAAAAGAATGGGCTTTCCGGTAGTTAAATGGTTGAAGCCCTGATAAGAATTTATGCTTTATAAGCATGTGGGCGGATGAAAATGCATCAACTAAATAGCTGAGCGCGATGGCTTCGTAACTAAAGGCAGACTTTAGATTTTCATGTCGGTTTGCGGCATTTACGCCCGCCCGGTTTGCTAATCGCAAAGCGATAAGATGGTGCAGCAAATAATTTACGACGACATTCTTATCTTTATTTTCAAATGATTTAACAGTTGTGGCTGATTCAAGGTCACTGAAAGTTTTTTCTATCTCTGAAGAAGCCAATGATTTAAGCTGTTCCAAAATTGAGCGTCCCGGTTTATGGTAACTTGCAGGGGAATAATCATTTTCGGAAAAAGCTACACTGATATCGGCAAAAGATTTTTCGTCCCACAAAGGAGTGTTGGTGATCACAGAATCGTTGCGAAGAAACAAAGCCGCGAGGGCAGGATGCAATTCCCCTTTACTATCCGCAAGGACAGAGTCTAAGGCAATCCTGGCGAATTCTCTATGTTCCTCCTTCTCGCCTGAAACGGCTAATTTGCAAATGCTAAGAAGTATGAAACAAACGAGTCTAACCTTTACAATCTTCTTCATCACCCTTCTCCATCATCGGGTAAACCTGACTGCCAATTTTTTATAAAGAAATTAATGGCATTTTGGGCCATAATGTCTTCAACAATATTTACATCTTCAAATTCTTTCCACAACTTGTCACGTAGTAATTCAATATTTCCGTGGCATTTTATATCTCTTGGAGGAGGAATAAATCCAGCGACATCGGTGCCGATACCTATACTTTTATGATCGTTCCCACATATCTTGTAGATGTATCGAATGGTGCGCACCACATCATCCAGTGAGCCTTCCTCACTGGATATGGTTGCATCGCTGTAATTGGATAACCAATAAGGCATCAGGATAACGCCAATAATACCACCCTTATTTGCAATCTCCTGAATGTGTTCATCGTAAAGTGATTTTGGATGATGGCCCAATGTACGAGCTGCCGAATGACTTGAAATAATGGGTTTTTTTGCACACGTCAGCACCTCCTCAACTGTTGTAGAAGTGCCATGGCTCACATCGACGATTATCCCTAGTTCTTCCATCTTCTCAATTACCTCAAGGCCAAATTCGCTCAACCCTCTTTTAGCTCTTAAACCCTGGTTGTCTGGAAAATAGGGAATGGAATTCGCGCTTGTTGCAATCCCTTTGTTGAAGAAATGAGTGATAGCAATCATTGCGACACCTCGTTTGGCAAATTCCTTTAATGGTTCTACACTTCCGCCTAGTGTGTGACCACCTTCAAAAGCATGTAATACCGCGATTCGATATTCTTTTAAATTTTTCTTTTTTAGAGTGGTTATATATTCAAGCTCTTTCGCGTTCCGAGCCAGACGCGCATATGGTTTCGCGGGTCCCTCAAGTTCACGTTCTAACATTTCGATCATGCGAAGGGTCTGGCGAGGAGCGTCAGGATTGGGATCGGTTGGCATACTAGCAAATTCATCAAACGCATTAAGATGGGCAACGCACATCATGTCCACACCAGCTTGATGGCTGGTTTCCCACGTGACTTCGGTCTGGTTGAGTGCCTGGAAAAGTACCTTATCAGCTCCAGGCACCATTTCATTTAGCTGGATAAGTTGGGGTGATCGACTGAGCCAACTTTCCATTAATGGATGTACGTGTAAGTCTGCGAGTACTCGCCTTGATCTATTTTTCCTATTTTCTGCCGAAATCGCTTTTGGACATCGCGAAGCACAGCCAATCAAGCCAAATTGACTAAGGGATAAAAAGCCGCCAACTGAACAAAGTCCATTGCGAATAAACTGCCTTCGTGAAATCGTTTTCATGTGGTTCCTAACTGTAGTAGTATTTGTACAAGATTTGAGGTCTATCCGTTGAACGCTCAATCATCATGATGACTTGGTATACCGAGACGCTCTCGCCAATAATCCGTCAAAAAAATTTGGTCCGGATCCATTTCTTTGCGGATTTTCATAAACTCATCCCATTTTGGGTACTGCTTCCTCAAATAATCAGGATTTTTTGGCATATATTTTCCCCAATGGAATCTGTATCCAAAATTCTTCAATAAATCCCAAAACTGCGGGAAATAAATTTCATCGGGATTTCCTTTGAAATTTTTGAACCAAAATATGTTGATACGCAGCCGGTCGCCGCCGTAAGAAGGACTCATCCAAAATCGGCTTTGCTTGGCAGCATATATTTCAAGGGCATAGGGCCCTGTAGCGGATAAGCCATTTGTTTGGTAATGAGTCAGCAATGTGTTCATGACTTCTTCAGTCTTATCGATGGATACCCACAATTCAGTAAATTCTGTGGGCAGCAATTTGTCATCCAGCTCGATATCCATTGGCAAGCCGTGCCACCAAGTATCCCAGAATTCCTGTGTGCCGTCTTCTACAAAAGTATTGATCGCCTGAGTGATTCTCGACTGGAGCTCCGGATCATTGGTCCGTTCGTGCCAGTCTTCGATAGAGCTAAAATGTAATCCTGCAAAGAATTGAATCAGTTTGGAGACAGGTTTGATGCTAGAAAATAGCTCGTAGGGTTGAGCATCAAAATTTTCAGGGGTGGTTCCGGTAGCGATATAATCCTCTTTCATCATTCTTCGACCCTGCCAGACAGCCATTTTTTCAATATTTTTCTGAGGCCACCACAGAATCCGAGCGTGCTCCGTATTCTCAAAAAAATGTTGTAAGCTTGGTCTATTGGACCCATTGCCAGAGCTAAAGATATCTATTTTTGTTTGCTCTGCATTTGTGGTTGTTTCATTGCCAATAATGTGAAATTTTTCCACGCACTTGAATGTACCCGATGTAATAATTCCGAGCAAACCCATCGAGACGCCTGCTGCATGGAACTTTTCGGGATTCTCGGTTTCTGAAAGCGTCCAGATGCTGCCATTCCCATCCACGATTTTCATTGCAACAATTTGGTCACCGACTGAAAATTGAACCGATCCGCCTGCCGAACCTGTCGCTACAAATCCACCCACTGTTTGATGACTAATTCCCCCTGCGCTAGGAAGTGCCCATCCATGTTGGTCAAGTTGGTAGAAAAGACTTTTCTTAAAATTACCCGATAGACAATCTTCCGGATCTTCTCCAAGATGACAGCCTGCTTCTGCCGTGACTTCCTTCTTAGTATCGTCAAATGAGACTTTTATCATCCTGTCGAGGACGATGTTAAGCTCGGTCTCTGGCGTTTTATCCTGATTTTTCTTAAAGTTATCTGTGTAAATTGCTTTGGCCACGGAATGGGCAGAGCCTCGGACTCGAACTTGTAAACGGTTCTCTTTCGCGTATTTAACTAATACTACAACTTCCTCCTCACTTGTTGGGTGGTAAAAACCGTTCTTATCCACTCTGATCATAAGTTCCCTGTCGGGAGCCTTAAGCCTGACCATAGTACCTTTATGACAGCAAGATAAGTTAGAAAGCACTGACAATATGGAAATAAAAATTATCGCTACTTTCTGGCTTCTTATCATTTTCAACCTTCCTTTCTAAACTTCTTTGGCGACTCTTTATCCCACCATCAACCGCGTATCTCGATGTTAGACACGGCCTGAAAAACAATTTTATATTTTCCTTTCTCCTCAACCACAACTTGACCACTTGTCCTTGAAATGTTTAACCAGGCAATAAAATCATCGTTGACATTCTCATCACCTTCATAAATGATGCCTAAAACACGTTCCACGTCAGGGTAAAGATCCCAGTCATAAATGCCGTAATTTGAATAATGCAACGTTTGTGTGCCGAGCTCATCCGTATCGCCCCATTCACAGCCGGCTCTTAAAAAAGGACCAAATAATTGCACTTCGATTCTCTCCGCTTGATTGCGCATTAGGTTTAGTAAGTCTTCAAGATCTTCTGGGGTTTCAGCCAACTCATACTCTCTTTGCAATGCCATATCGAATGGTACAATGACCATTTTCCACCGCGCCCAAAAACCACCTCTATCAAGTGGGTCGACCGTTTCATCCTCAAAGTCAAAGTCAATTTGAGCAAATGTAAGCTCAATAATATTTTGACTATCAAATCCATTGGTGACCAGAGAGGGGGGAAAAAGAAAAATTGATTCATTATGGTCGAGCTGATCAAAATGGGCTGTATTATTGTTATCCAGAAATTCTTGCATGGAACTGACATTCAATGCGGAACAGAGTTGTCTTTCGAGCAAAGTCGTTTCATCGCTCTCTAATATGCCACAACTGCTGAAGAAAGAAACAACCCAAAACCATCCTATAGAAAAGCAAGCTTCTTTAGCCATTTTCCAACCCGCCTTTTTTTGCTCAGCTCAGAGCTTGAAATTTAACTTTAATTGTGCGACATGTTCGAGTTCATCAATTTTAGAACTATTTGCAAGCGCGTAATCTAACCGGACTTTGAATTTGTAAAATGATTGTGAAACAACTCCAAAGCCTGCTGTAATAAACCCTCCGCCCAATCCAATCCGCAATGGCAGAGTAAGGTTAGCAAATCTTACTTTAGAATACTGCGCTCCCATACGAATGCGATCTGTTTCTTCGAATCTAATATTCTTTTCGACGAAGTCATTGTCTGTTTTATCCAGCAAATCGATGATATCAACGTTAAAAGTCAAATCATTTGATACTTGGTAGGACATGCCAACATTCAGTGACATCGGCTCAACATCAGCGAAATTGTTTGAGTCGATGATATCATTTAACACAAGGCCAACGGAGAGATTCTTTTTAATATCGTAAGTGACTCCAAAATCGAGCCCAAATCGCGTGAAGTAGTTTGATTCGCCTAAGGCCGATCGAGAAATATTGATGACATTATCAAAATCCACAGGTGCCAGCCTTCGCTGCGCTAGACGGCGCCTGAAGAATTTAAAACTTCCCCCCACCGAGAGCCCCTTGACATATTTTACTGACGTGCCATATCCGATAATAACAGCGATATCCTGCTCTCCGCGGGTTCGAGCGCTAGGGGCTTCAAATCTTTGATTTTGGGGATCAATGACACCTTCGAAATCCATGACAAAGCCATAACTCCAGTCAGTGTAAAGAGCCAACCCCAAGTGCCACCATTTAATCAGTAGGCTAGGACTAAAACTCAGTTCAGTCGGTTCATCGAGAATGTCCTCTTGAACTTCCTTTTGAAGATTTAATGAACGTGTATTCAGTTCGGGCTCCGAAGATAATGCATTAACTTGAAAATTGACAAAGTCTTCCTGATTATCCTCTAAGAAATCTTTCTTGGAAAAGAAATTACTAGAAATGCTAACCTCGACATTCCCAAATTCTACATGCAGACGCTTATCCAACCTAGCAAGTAACGCAGGGTTATATAAAAATGCATTGAAATCGTGACCATCAGATAGATAAGCATTACCCATACCTAAAGCAATGACATCAGTGTGGTGGATGTTCTGAGCATTAACAGATGTAAAAAATAGAATTGAAATTATTATGCTACTTACACTTTTCATTGAACTTTTTCTATTTGGTGTGCACCTTGAAAAGAGTTGATTCAAGAGAACTTAGAGACGGTCTACTTGGAAAATCCTCCTTTACAGCTTGAGCTGATACTACATCCTATTGTCTTTGTCTTATGTAGTGTCCCCTATAAAATCATTCAATATAATCACGCAAAGGATTCCAGATTGCGAGTTCAGGCTCCAAAGAAAGTCAATCGAAGAAGAGCGAAGCGAGAGTGAGTGCAGAGTTGCTAAAGTTTAATTGGAGTTTTGGTTAAGTATGTTATGTTTTGTCTTCTTTTGTGTATGTGTTTCATCCCTACTTCACTTAAAAACTAACGTTAAACGAAAAATTCAAATGCTGACGGAAAACTGCCTTATTTTCTATGATGCCGGGAACATCGTTGCCCAATCTGTGAAAGAATACCGTATAATCAAATCGGATCCCCAAATCCATTCCGCCAAACTTAAACTTCCATGGCCATGGCGGCCAAAAACTGTTTTCGGCATAACTTCTGCGAGGCAGCCACTCAAAACCAACACCAATATGAAAGGTATTGAGCCAAGGAAACGAACCGTTGTGAAACCACTGAGTTTTTTCTGAAAGAGAGCCGTCAGCTTCGATGTTTTTGATTCTATAAGTGCTGTAGCCATATCCTCCTTTGATAAAAGGCTGAAATTTGTCGATTAAAAAGCTGTGTCGCATGCTGCCGATGTATTCCCACAGTTCTAAATCGCCGGTAATGGGCGCACCATTTGTTTGCAATGCGCGTACTTTGCTTCTCGAATAACGCACGATATTTTCCGTCGTAAACTTTCGGCCGGTATGAAAATTCATTTGAACTCCCAAGTTTCTGTACGAAAAGGTGTCGAAGTTTTCAAAACGCAAAAGGTCATCATCGACTACGCTTTTGAACATCCGAGCAAAGTCATCCTCGCCGAAAGAAGGCGACCACACGAAGTATAAGCCAACCCGCCGAAAGGGTACGTTATCAGATGGGATGAAAATGGGGTTGCGTTTTTTCCCAAATATCGCCAGTAACGGCGCACCCGGAACGTTTCTAACCGTAAAGTCAAAGCCGGGAGCCGATAAGAAAAGTCCTCTCAACAGATTTAGAAAACCCCAACTATTTGCAAAACTGTCTTGGAAACCAATGGGGAACTCAGAACCAAATTTGTGAGGTTCGTAGAGATTATAGCCTTCAGTTTCACCAACTCGGTTCCAGGCGCTGTTATAGGCCGGGCCAACCGGCCCCAAATTTCCCGTGTCCGCATGTCCGACAATACCGGCAGCGGGTGATTTTGATGCCGGGAATCCCCACCTTATTGGCAAAATGAGCCAGCTCCATTTTTTTCTTGCTTGGGCATTAGTTAGAACCAAATCTGCAATTCTTTCCCAATCGGGAACTATCTTTATTTGACTCGAATCGTAGCGAATGTATTTTCTTTTATCCTTTAAATCCTTCCAGTAGTTAATGTGGCCCCGTATCTCTTCGGTCGCGCCAAAGGGCCCGACTTTTTTCCATATTCCGGGAAAGGGGTAGGTACCATGAGAATCGCGGTTTTTACCACCAGGTAACGTAAAAATAGCTTGATCTATGCCTTTATTATCTGCGCCGATATAAGCTAACGGATGAGTAAAAAGTGAATCGAGTTTTTCTTCTTTTTTGTCATAAACTCGGCTTCGAATTCTCTGCCAGATCCAAGCTTCACCAATCAATCTCCCACGCAGCGAATCGGGATTGATCTGTTGTTGACGAAGCGTTATTGTTAATTCTGTGCGTTTCAAACTATCGACTTGTGTGTGCCATTTTTCTCGTTCAAGGTACGCGTCGGGATTGGTGTAATCCAAAGACATTACAAAGTGGTGAAAATAATAATCGACTTTCTTAATGATGAGTGAATTCAAAATCGCAGCGTTGTTATGATCGAGAATCTTAATGATATCATTCTTTGTCAGCAATTTCCCCTTGCGATCCAACGTGGTGATCCTTACGTTGATGTGCTCCCAATCGCCCTCGTGATTATTGCCTCCATCATTAAAAGGATAAAAAAACCAGTACTGGATGACGAACTCATATTTGGCTGAACCCTGTGCTTCCAAATCGACAGCGATGAACGGATGAGCATAAATCGCGGAAATCTTTTTAACAATACTGTCAGGAGCATTCGAGATAAAATCCTCATAAAATTGTTTCCAGCCTTTTTCATCCTTACCGGGCGTGTTAAAATAGAGAACCTTCAACGAATCTCTACTCGGATGTTTCACTCCGGTGCGGAGATTTCTCGGATCCAATTCCAGAAGTAATGCCAGCAACTTACAATCTTCATTTGTATTATTCTGTTGCAAAATATCTAATGGACTTGTAGCCGTCACACGAGGACATTCCAAAGAATCAACCAAATTTAAATTGATCGTGTCTTTTCTTACGATTTCAGGCTCGGCGAGCGTCAAATCCCAGGTGTCGATATAAAGCAAAGATTTATCTTCTTCATTGTTTATCAGGGATCGAAAATCGATAGGGATAGAATAGCTGGTGTTCTTAAAAAGGATAGGCGAAAAATTGACACTCAGTTGTTGGAGTCTTTTGAAACGATTGTCGTCAATGCCATCCTTATTAACATCTTTGAATGATGGGTCTCGTTCATCTCCAAAAAGATGCAAATCTCTACTCGCATCCGTTTGCTTAATTATTTTAGGAAAGGATAAAGGTAGATACCTTATGTAGTTGGAATCGGTTATTGCTTGATTACCGGATTGGGCTTCACAGAGTCGAATATTCAAAAGAATAAAAGCAAAAAAAATAGGATAACACAGGACTTTCTTCATTTTTTGCACCCTTTCCCTTCCCTACAAATTCTCCATCAAAGAATATATCACAACAGTAAGACATGATTATCGGGCTATTTCTCTCATCTTTACCCGTAATCCATAAAGAAATGTTTCAACAAAAAGAAATCTGGTTTTCCTAAGAAGTGCTTTGCGAAATGACGTGCGGGATGATTCTGGGATGAAAACGAAGCTGCAAGTCTGAATTTATTAGTTACACTTGCATATCTTCTAATTCCTCATGCTATCTTTTTCGAGCTCCTACTTATGCTTGCCATGGGTCTTACTTCTCTGTTGGTAGCACACATCGTCGCTTTCACGTTATGGACCATTACACGACAAGAAGAGATAAGAGTTTAGTATCTTGTCTTTTCGGCTGCTAAAATTGAATAAAATAGACTGATTACTTCCATATACTTCTCGAGGGAGTTCTTCTGGCTCTTTACTTGCTTTTCTGCCATAAGTTCAGCTATTCAAGAATTTCCAGCACAACTCGCTTGCCCAATTTCTTAGAGGCTCCCGCCAAGAGAATTCTTAGAGACCTTGCGTTCTGCCCTCGACGTCCAATGACTTTGCCTATATCACTTTTTGCCACGCGCAACTCCAATACAAGAGTCGTTTCACCTCCAATTTCGTTAACCTCCACCTCATCAGGATTATCTACCAGATGCTTCACAATAAATATGAGAAAGTCCTTCATTTCACCGCCTTTAATTGAAGTTGCTCAGGTTGTCATGATTTCGCTAAACTGCAAGGTTAGAGATTAATACTCGCACCCCGCTGGTTAGGTGCCATGCCCGGCACACCCGCTTCAAATCGGCGGTGCGGTTGCGTTCGCTGCATTTGATTGTTGAACGAAGCCCGCTGCGCGGGCAGGTATCTCTACTATACAACCCACCTTTAAAAGAGGTGGCATTCTAATTTAATTTCAATGGTCATAATATACCTTTTGCACACTTTTAACCTTAACTTAAGGAGGTATACCATGACCAAGCTCAGAGAACGTACTCTTTTGTGGCATACTACTCCGGCGGAGGCACCATTGAGACAATCGCCTTATGCTTTTTCCGTAACGAAGGCGGGTTCTGGCCGGATCAATCGTGCACCACACATGGCGCATTGTCGACGTCCGTACCCCCCTTCCGCCTGAATTCCCATCATCGCTAGCGTCAGAGAACTCGGTAACTCGTAGGGATCGGCAACGTTGTAGTTGACCGCGTATCCGAGATCTTCAAGAGACCCAATTGTCATACGACTCAACGGGTTCTCACCAGGATCGAGGAATCCAGTCATCAGCTCGTTGCCGAACACCCCCTCACGCCAGTGACCATCGCGGGTGCCGGAGCCGCCCCTGTTGGCGACCGGGACTGGCTCTGCGGCCGCCAACCCTCTCAAGTCAGCGAATTCTCGCATCGCATTGTCGCCGGTGAACATCGGGTTGGACGTGCCAGCCCCGAGGAGTAAGCCTTTGCGGTTCCACAGCGTACCTAAGCCGAGGACATGCCCCATCTCGTGGATGATGACGCTAAGCAGGCTGCCGTCCGCTTCCATACGGTTGAGGTCACCGATGTCAAACTCCATTATCCCCTTCGCCGGTAGGAACGAAGGGATACGTACCCGGGTCGGGCCAGCCTGACCTAGCACATTACCCGGCCCATCGATGGAGGACCCGCGGGCCTCGATCACCACGTCATCGATGGTCTCCCCATCGATACTGACTTCGGGCAGATCGCCAATGATAATCTCAGACCAACGAGCTGCAGCGGTTTCGAACACTTGCCGCTGCGAGGCTGTCAGACCACCCAGAAAAACAACATCGAGCGAGAACTCGGATGCCACTGCCTCTTCCGTGGTAAGCGCAAGCGACCAGCGGTTCAGGGATCCTCCGTCGAGAAAGGCGACATCCTCGATGCGAAGGGTCCAGGCGCCGTTGGGATCCGTGCCGTTGAAGTCGGCGAGTGTTCCTTCCGGCTTGAAGGTGCCGCTGAAAGGGGGAAAGGCGTTGGTGATGGACGTGGTCGATGCGTCGTCGAACGTCGTGTTGATAAAATGATCGCCGCTGCCCCCCTTGTGCCCGACGAGAATGACCTCTGTGTCGTCCGGACCGATCACGGAAATCCGTAGATCCCGCGTAAACGTGTGATGGACGTGCATAGTTACTGTGACTCGCTGGAGACGACCCTTCACGTCCGAGACATTGACCACCGAACTGGCGTCCGTTGGCTGGAAGCGGTCGATCGTAACCGGTGTGTCGTTAACGAACGTGTGCTTCATCACAACCTCCTTTTGTCAACGCTTGCTCAACAGTTTCTGCGCCTGTAAAATCGCCGATTGCGTAGTTCGAGAAACGAAAATTTCAGATCGAATATTCTAACCAGAGGTCGCCAAAAAAAATCGCTGCATGTACAAATTATCGCTTGCCGAGAGAGAATGTGTTGTTGACTCATTTGAAGTGGACAAGACACGGATGCGGCGATAGGTGTTTTCTGGATTCGAAACCGATTCCGTTTCCCGAATGAATATGACAATTTATGTAACCGGTTTGTTAAAATCAATCCAAAAATGGCAGGTGTGTATGTCGCGGTTTGAACCAAGGTAAGCCGACGGCAAAAAAAATAGAGAGAGGATCTAATCCTCTCTATCCGGTCTGGTTTGTGTTTCGTGTTCCCACTTAACCTGAACAATCTGGGACGGGTCTGCGTGGATGGCGCAGAAATCGCAAATCCAACACTTCTTATCCTCTGCTAAATTCCAGTGCCTGTTCACGCCATCCCTGGAATGGCAGAACTGACAAATCTTGTATGCCTTGCTTCTCTTACTCGAAAAGTGTCCTCTAAACTTAATCGCAGCTAAGGCATACTCGATGAATACCGAAGCATCGTATGAAGTGGACACTTGGGAGTCCAGGATTTTCCTTAGACCTTGGTATTCTTTGTCTCTGAACTTTCTGCTCCTTAACAGCCTCTTTATCAGACCCGACTGGTTAGCAGACATCAACCTAACTCCAGAATTAACCGCTTCCATTCTCTATACCCACCTCCTTTCATTTCTATAAGAATCCAAAACGAAAGAAGACGGAACCAGTGTTTTCGCTGCCTTCAGTACCTGGTCAAATTCCTCTTTCGAATAGACACCGTCCAGGCGCTTGATGAGCCATTCAAATTCTGTGTATTTATCGATTCTTTTCATACCCCATTTGGTCTTGGGAATCTTTTTACATTTTGCCGGTTTTGAGAGCTGAGCCGAGCGGAACCTCATGGCGACATCCAAAACCGCGCTAGCCCGAAGGGGCAAAATCTAAAATAGTGAGCAAGCGGGGTCTAAAGAAAAGAATCGTAGATTTCGCCAGAGAACAGAATTTGAATAGTCAAGCTAAGATAAGGAATATGAGAAAGAGAAGGAATTGATTTTGGAGGCAGGACAAGAAAAAGCGCGACCGTGACATGACAGCAAAATTATAAATGAAAGGGGGTAAGAAAATCAAGCCCACGTTAAGGGTGATGGCACCTCAAGCATGCTAACCAGG
>JABAHS010129602.1_pt1 | contig 23300 bp, 20 predicted proteins | sample 7062111 | NCBI WGS metagenome assembly JABAHS01 (sample SAMN14534600, study PRJNA622989) | marine sediment metagenome | biome: marine biome [ENVO:00000428]; feature: marine pelagic biome [ENVO:01000023]; material: deep marine sediment [ENVO:00002113]; isolation source: pool of 4 deep marine... | reverse complement strand
TAATTTACCAAAAGTACATCTATTGGAGGGCTATTTTTACCTACAAACTTGACGGACACCCACTTCCTTCCCGATCTGCTGCACAGTAGGCGATTGCATTTTTCAAATCCGTAGAGTATAATGGCTCCTCGGGCATCGGTTCCGTCAATAGTACATATCAACAGCATAACATAAATAAAGATAAGAATTTTGATTAAAAGGCAAAGGATATTCATAACAGGACGTGTGCAGGGCGTTGGTTTTCGGCCGGCCGTGTATCGGCTGGCTTGCCGGTTGGGGCTTTCCGGTATTGTTTATAACGACACAAAGGGTGTAACCGTTGAATTACAGGGCGAAGAAGAAAAAATAGATAATTTTTTACTCCGCCTGCAATCCGGAACTGATATGCCCCCCCTGGCGGAAATAAAATCCTGTAAAAAAGTTGATATAGATGTAATCGAAACTGAAGATAAATTCAGCATAAAGACAAGCGATTCGCAGGGAACAGCCCTGTCACAGGTAACCGCCGACATCGCCACCTGCCCGGATTGCATCCATGAGATGGCCGAAAAAGGAGATTTTCGGTATGAATATCCGTTTATAAACTGCACTAATTGCGGGCCAAGATATTCAATTGTAAAGACCATTCCCTATGACAGGCCCAATACTACGATGTCGGAGTTTGCGATGTGTAATAGATGCGCTGCTCAATACACAGACGTAACCGACCGGCGTTTTCACGCACAACCTGTTGCCTGCGGTACATGTGGGCCAAGGATATGGCTAACTGATGGTGAAGGAAACACAATAACAACGCAAACGAACAAGACCATCACTGATACCGCGAGCCTGCTTCGAGCTGGAAAGGTCGTCGCAATAAAGGGAATTGGTGGCTTCCACTTAGCTGTTGATGCCCTTAATGATGAGGCAGTGAAGAGATTGCGAGAACGCAAAAAGCGAGACCATAAGCCATTTGCTATGATGGCTGATTCAATTGAAAAAATAAAAAAATACGCAATCGTAAGTGAATCGGCTGAAAAACTCCTAAAGTGCCCTCAGAGCCCGATTGTTTTACTGCCAAAGAGAAAAGACTCACCAATAGTTCCATCGGTTGCCGAGGGCGTTAACACCTTTGGCTTTATGTTGTGTTATGCCCCGCTCCATTATCTGCTGTTTGCTCAAAATTTAGAAGTTTTGGTAATGACCAGCGGTAATATTTCCGATGAGCCGTTGATTTGCAAAAATGAGCAGGGACTGAAGAGACTGGCCCGCGTCGCCGATGCCTTTTTGATGCACGATAGGGAGATTTACAGGCAGGTCGATGATTCAATTATTCATTTCATTGAACACAACCCGATACTTTTACGGCGGTCAAGGGGATACGTACCGACGCCGATTTTGATTGAAGAGAATTGTCGTCAGGAAATATTGGCCGCAGGCGGGGATTTGAAAAACACTTTCTGCTTCGGAAAACAAAATCAGCTTATCTGCAGTGAACATATAGGCGACCTGGAAGATGCAGAGGTCTATCATCACTACATCAATTCAATCGAGCATCTGCGAAAACTATTCGAGGTCGAGCCAAAAGTTGTGGCTTGCGACCTTCACCCGGGATATTTATCTACGCAGCACGCTCTTTCATTATCCGATACGAAAGTTATTCAGGTCCAACATCACTGGGCCCATATTGCCTCTGTGCTGGTCGAACACGGCCTTGATGGACCAGTAATCGGACTCTCCTGTGATGGTACGGGCTATGGAACAGATGGAGCAATTTGGGGTTGTGAGTGTCTGATTGCATCGTTAGATGGTTTTGAACGATTCGGCCACTTGGCTTACTACACCCTGGCCGGTGCGGATGCAGCAAGTAAAGAGGCCATAAGGCCCGTCATGGGACTCTTAAAAAAAACTTACAGACATGATTTTAATCTGCAGAAGTTTAGATGGCTGCTTGACCGAATCGATGCAGAGGTAAATAAACAACAAATCATATCAGAGCAACTTAAAAAGGAAATCAACGCCGTGGAAACTTCGAGTCTGGGTAGAGTTTTTGATGCAGTAGCCGCTATGCTTGGGCTGGGCAGCTATAATCACTTTGAAGCACAACTGCCGATGGCTCTTGAGGCAGTCATCGCAAGCGGAAATGAAGAAAACTACGATTTTGAACTTAAAAAAATCGCCGGCAAGCCGCTTCAGCTCGATTTGTGTAAGATGATAGTGCAGATAATTGATGATATTCAAAAAGACACTCCCGGTGGTATCATCTCTGCAAAATTCCACAACACCATTGCCGCGTCCATACTTGAGGCTGCCAAAGCAGCCAGAGAAAGCAAAAATCTGAATACAGTTGCCTTAAGCGGTGGTGTGTTTTGCAATCGCTATTTGACAAATCGTTTGATTAAGCTCTTGAAAAAAAATGATTTTACCGTATTATTTCATCGAAACGTCCCGGCCAATGACGGCGGGATATCTTTGGGCCAGGCGGCAATCGCTGCCAAACTCACGAATAGTGAACTGTAATTAGAAAAATTAGATATGAGAAACGCACTATGTGTTTAGCAATACCGGCAAGAATAGTAGAGTTAGAGAAAGATATTGCGGTTGTTGATGCTATGGGTAATCGCTGGAAAGCCAAAACCACCCTGCTGCCTGAAGCCAAACTGGGAGACTTGGTATTGATACACGCCGGCTTCGCCATATCGCTTGTTGACGAAGAAGAGGCAAAAGAAACCTGGCAGCTTCTGGCCGAAATCGCGGACTTCGACGAGACACAGAACAAACTTTCAGGATAAATTTCGATTTTTATGCTCGAAAGAATCTATAAAGCACAGACCACTATGGACGCCGCCTGCGAGGCTTTGGGCCGGCAGATAAATATAATGGAAGTATGCGGCACGCACACGGTTGCTATTTTCCGCAACGGCATAAGGTCAACTTTGCCCAAACAACTAAAGCTCTTATCCGGGCCGGGCTGTCCCGTCTGTGTTACCGACCAGAGCTACATCGATATTGTCTTACAAATGGCCGATCGTGACGATTGTATAATTGCTACTTATGGCGACATGATTCGAGTCCCCGGCAAGGGCGGCTCACTCGAAACAAAAAGCACAAGAGCCAATGTCAAAGTTGTTTTAAGCAGTGAAGATGCACTTCAATTAGCCAAAGACAATCCCAATAAAACCGTTGTGTTCGTCGCAGTAGGTTTTGAAACCACTGCCCCGGCTACGGCTGTGGTGGTAAAAGAAGCGGCTGAACAAAACATTGACAATTTTTGCATTTTGAGCGGACACAAACTGGTCGTACCTGCGATGCGGGCACTTGTCTCTGAGAAAAATCATAATATAGACGCCTTTCTCTGCCCCGGCCATGTCAGCGTGATAATCGGCTACGGCGCCTTTACCGAGGTTGTCGAAAATTTCTCCCGGCCATGCGTTGTGGCAGGTTTTGAACCGATTCAAATAATCGAGGGACTCGCCGAAATCTGCCGCCAACTGACCACTGGTAAAGCCGAGTTAAACTCAGTATACACAGCCGCCGTAACCAAAAATGGCAATACGACCGCGCAGAAAATCATGGCTGAATGCTTCGAAGCCGCCGACGGCTACTGGCGAGGCCTGGGAAAGATAGAAAAAAGCACACTTATACTAAGAGATCAATATAGTCAATTCGATGCCCTTAAAAGATTTAACGTGACAGAGGTACCGGCTGAGGATACCAGCGGCTGCCGATGCGGTGAAGTTCTGTGCGGACTGATAGAGCCGCCGGAATGCGGCTTATTTAAAAAAAGCTGTACTACCGAAACACCGGTCGGCCCGTGCATGGTAAGTTCTGAAGGGGCCTGTGCAGCGTGGTTTAAGTATGGCCCGGAGAGATAACACAAACAATGGTAAAAGCTAAACACGACAGAATCTTACTTGCGCACGGCGGCGGAGGGCAACTGACCGATGAATTAATCCGCCACCATATTCTGCCAAACTTCAGCAATGACACCCTCGCTGAGTTGGCCGATTCGGCACAACTGAATCTTGCTTCAAAGTCTGTGTTTTTTACAACGGACAGTTACGTCGTCAAACCGTTGTTTTTTAACGGCGGGGATATCGGCAAGCTTGCTGTCTGCGGAACGGTAAACGACCTTGCCGTTGCCGGTTCAAAGCCTGTCGCCCTGTCATTGTCGCTGATAATCGAAGAAGGTTTTGAATTTGAATCCTTTGAAAAGATTTTAGCCAGTATCAGTGAAGCAGTTCGACAAAACAATGTTAACATTGTTACCGGTGACAGCAAGACGGTTGAAGCAGATGCGGCTGATAAAATTTTTATAAATACAGCGGGAATTGGTGAAAAATTACCCGGCGTGGATTTGGGATTCGACAAAATTACAGCCGGAGACAAAATCATTATCAACGGTACGATTGGCGACCACGGCATGACTATTATATCACAGAGGGAAGGTATCAAATTTGAATCGCCGCTGCAAAGCGATTGTGCGGGTCTGGCAGGATTAACCTGTCAACTACTGGAGAATACAAGAGGCATAAAGTTTATGCGGGATCCAACCCGCGGAGGATTAGCAGCAACACTCAACGAAATCTCAAAAGCAAGCGGCCTGAGTATAGAAATTCACGAGGCCGACCTCCCGGTCAATCCGACAGTGCAGGCGGCAGCCGATATGCTGGGTTTCGATGTTGTTACAATTGCAAATGAGGGCAAATTCGTTGCAATCGTCTCACCGGAATCAGCCGATTACTGCTTAAAAATGTGCAAAAATCATCCACTGGGTAAGGATGCAAAAATAATCGGTGAGGTCGTCCAGGCACGTGATGCGGTTTTAGTTGAGATGAAAACCAAAATCGGCGGAAAAAGAATCGTCCAGATGCCATACGGCCGAGAACTTCCGAGGATATGCTGATGCACGAAACGATGGTGGCGGAAAGTCTGGTGGAGACCATCTCGGCTGAAGCCGCAAAACAAAATGCAAAACCTGTCCACGCCAGGATTAGCTGTGGCACGCTTAACGCCATCAATGATGAAGTGCTTTGTTTTGCTTTCGAAGCCATTACCAAGGGCACGCTGTGCGAAGGAATGAAACTGGAAATAGAGCACAAGCCGATGCAGGGGCAGTGTAAAAATTGCAATGAAAACTTTAAGATTGATCTTTCTTGTTTGAAATGTTCCAAGTGCGGTAGTGAGGATTTCAAGCTGCTGCCGGATGCGCCCCTGCTGCTGGAAGAAATAGAATTTCAAACGGAGCAATAATATGTACAAAGTTAATGTCGGCAAAAAAATTCTCATTGCAAATGAAGAATACGCCCTCAAAAACAGCCAGCTTCTAACCGAGCAAAAAAAATTATGCCTCAACATGATTTCATCTCCCGGCTCCGGCAAGACTACAATCCTGGCAAAGACAATAAGCGAGTTAAAAGATAAAATTAAAATCGGTGTCATCGAAGGCGACATTCAAACTGAAATAGACGCCGAGAGAATAAGAGCTACCAAGGCCCCGGCGATCCAGATAAACACCGACGGAGCGTGTCATTTATCAGCGGCCCAGGTGAACACTGCTCTGGAGAATTTGCCCATTAGCGATTTGGATTTGATTTTTATAGAAAACGTAGGAAACCTCGTTTGCCCATCGGCTTTCGAACTGGGCGAAACCGGCAAGATCGCCGTGCTCTCGGTTGCGGAAGGCGATGACAAGCCGGCGAAGTATCCTTCCATTTTTGCAAAGTCAAAGGCGATGCTTATAAACAAAATTGATTTGCTGGGAGCAGGGGTACAGATAGACTTTGATATCGAGCGAGCGAAAGCCGATGCCCGCAAACTAAATAAAGACATTGAAATTTTCCCAATCTCAGCCAAGACAGGTGAGGGTATGGCCGACTGGTGCGATTGGTTAAAAAAAGAGGTCAAAAAATTGCGAGCGTGATCAACCTTTCGTCTTATCTCCTATCCCGTTTTGAGTTTTACTGTCCTGATTAAGATTCAGCATCCGACTGGTAGAGACCATGTTTGCGGATATAATCGACCACATCCGGGTGCACCATATCGTTCACATTATCTCCGGCCGCTATTCTATCTCGTATCTCCGTGCTGCTTATGTCAATAAGAGAGGTTTTAATAACGTTTCGCTGGAGTTTTTCAACGCGCTCAGAACCCCAAATATCCTCATATTTTGCGAAATTCGGGGGTTTACAGCCGGCCCGAAACATCGTCGACAGACTACATTCATCAATCAACTCAGTGGTTCCATGCCAAAGTTGAAGTTCGTCAATACTATCGGCGCCTATGAGCCAATATATTGATGTTTCGCCTCCGCACTTAGCTTGAAACTGACGTACAGTTTCCAAAGTGTAGCTCGGCTCCGGTCTTTGCAATTCACAATCGCTTAGCTGGAAATCTTTATTGTCGGCAATTGCAAGAGCTATCATTTTGAGCCGATCGATATCACCTGCTTTCGGAAAGAAACCTTTAAGCGGAGATCGCTTGGCCGGGATGAAAATTATTTTCTCGGCGCCAATATGCTCAGCTGCGTCGGCGGCAACAGTAGTATGACCGAGATGAATCGGATCAAATGTGCCGCCAAACAATGCTATTTTTCTGTTCTCCATGCAAAAACCTAACAGGCAAACTGTGCGTTATTGAAAAAAACTGTTAATGAAAATCAAAAAAACTACACAACAAACAATACTGACAAACAACGTAAACTACAAAAGCATAAAACAATTTACACTTACTTCTAAAATATAGGTGTACCTTTATAGCATACACAATGATAAAGAAAGTTTTTTCCTTTAACAACCAAAAGCATCAAAAGTCACTAACAAGTTAAATATATTGCCGCTATCACCGCTAATCATAACAAAGTAGTTTTCAGTATAAGCAAATCAACAACAAAAAAACAAGTAACATCGTTTCATAAAAGAGTATGATAAACAATGTGAGACGTTATGTAAAACTTTCATTGGCAAAAAATTTATGAAGTATTTTTAAACATTTGGACGATAAAAAAAATATGAAAATATTATTATTTTTTTCATAATTTGTTTGACAGAAATTTTAATATTAAATTAGTATTACAATGTTAACTTGTTGAATACAAAAAAACTTAATCAACCGAAAGGAGTAAATGATGGCAAAGAAGAAAAAAGCTAAAAAGAAAACTAAAAAGAAAGTAACAAAGAAGAAGGCTAAGAAGAAAGCCAAGAAGAAAGCCAAGAAGAAAGCTAAAAAGAAAAAAGCCAAGAAGAAAAAATGATAGTACAAAAATTTGAAGTACTACAACATCTTTAGAAGAAATGGAAGGTTGACCTAAACATGTAAACCTTCCATTTCTTTTTATATATACAATCCCGAATCCAGTCCCATCACTGTAACCGGCCAGACCAAAATCGCACATATCAAATACTCTCCTGTTGCAATTGGTCCCGGATTTCGTATACTACTTGCTTACATAAAAGAGTGGTTTTGTAAACCCTTTATAACAGGAGACTTACGGTAATATGGACTATTTCAATTACAAAAATGGAATACTTTTTGCGGAAAATGTTGACGTGAACAGAATCGTCACCGAAGTCGGTACACCGCTTTACATCTACAGCAAAGCGACCTTCAGGCATCATCTGGAGAGTATTCAACAGGCATACAGTGAACTCGATACTACGATCTGTTATTCCGTTAAGGCCTGCGGTAATATAAACATCCTAAAATTTATGGCCGAGGCAGGAAGCGGTTTTGATATTGTCAGTGGTGGTGAGTTGTATCGCGCCCTGCAAACCGGCGTTAACGCATCAAAAATCGTTTATGCCGGCGTCGGTAAAACCGACAACGAAATAAAAGAAGCATTAAGCGCCGACATCGGTTACTTCAACATCGAATCAGAAGCTGAGCTAAACAACCTGATCCGCCTGGTAAAAGAAAATAAATCTGCACTAAACAAAAAACCTAAAGCTGCTCTGCGCGTTAATCCTGACGTTGACCCAAAAACACATACATATACCACTACAGGCATAAAGGAAACCAAATTCGGTGTCGACATTGAACGTGCGAGAAAAATTTTTGCCGATTATGGTCAAAACGAAATGGCCGATCTTTGCGCTATCCACATACATTTAGGCTCGGCCGGACATACAATAGAACCCTATGTCGAAGCGATAGAAAAAATACTGATTCTGATTGAACAGTTACGCGGTGACGGATTCTCAATTGAAGCAGTAGACATTGGTGGTGGATACGGTGCCGATTACATAACCGGTACATCACCAACGGCTGCCGATTACGCTGCAGCTATTGTGCCGTTACTAAAAGACAAAAATCTAAAACTTATTCTCGAGCCGGGTGCAAGTATCGCCGCCAACACAGCGATTTTAGTAACTCAGGTTTTATATCTGAAAACAGGGGGCCGGAAAAAATTTGTTATTGTCGATGCCGGCATGAACGATTTGATTCGTCCGCCGCTATATGACGCATTCCATTTCATCTGGCCCGTGAAAATAGATAAGAAATTTGTGCCTGACCGTCGGGATAAAGAATTGAAACTATCCGGTACCGAAGTCGTAGATGTGGTGGGCCCTATTTGTGAAAGTGCGGACTTCTTCGCAAAAGACAGATTACTACCTCCGGTAAAACGCGGGGACATGCTCTCCATCTTCACTGCCGGGGCTTATGGATTTAGTATGAGCAGCAATTACAATGCTCGAGGGCGGCCCGCTGAAGTCCTTGTTGATGACGATAAGTTTAGCATCATCAGAAGACGCGAAACCTACGAAGATTTAATATCGCTGGAAAAATAAGGTATTACTGACAACGTGCAAGTGAGCCCATCGGATCCCAGGGCGGCAGCACTATCGGTTTAAGTTCGAGCGCTTTCTGTAGTTCTTCGGACAAGTAGCTCTTGTGTGCTGCGATCTCGAACATATACTCATCGAACCATGAGTCATTCATGATAAAGAAGCCCTTCCTGCCGCTCTCGTCGCTCCAGCTGTTCTCTACACGCCAGCGACGCGGTTTGCCATCGACGATATCAACTCCCGTAAACAACATGGCATGGTTCATACTGCTTTGGTGATAGATAAGCCGCTCGGCCTTATTCAAGGCGAACTTCGTACCGTAAACACCTTCGTAATCAAACAGGTGGGCGTCCCAGATTCCGATGTCACGGGCCATCTGCGGACTGCAATCGCACCCGAACCAAACAGGTTCACCATCAAGCAGCGTGCGCATAGCGATATTTTTCATCGTATCAATATCAACGTTCAAATACCTGACCTGCTCACCTCCCACAACATTGCCCAGGTAAGCCACGGTGAAAGTACGACCCAAAGGACTGCTCGACCGCGGATCGTGCACCAGGCAAACGTACTCGTCCAGGTCAAGGGTAATATATTTTTTGGCAAATTCCTGTGGAGTCAGCACACCATCTCGGTGAAATTTATCATCCCTGTCGCGCCACTGCCAATCAAAACGCTCGGGCGGTGTGCCCATGTGGATACACAGAATTCGATAAATAACCGTAAGTATCTCTTGTTTTGCTTTCCTTAATTTTTTAATACCGGCGCCTTTCGAATGCATCTGTCTTAGATGCCTGGCACCCTCACGGAGTTTGGCCCTTAGGGCCTTGTTCATCCTACTGCTGTTCGAGGAACTTTCACTCTCCGGCATGGCCGTTTTGGGCACTAAACCGTGCTTGCTGACGAGGCTAACGAACATGTTCCACTGCCCGCCGTCGTTGGCAACATTGTCCAGTAAAAAATCCACTGTTCGGTCGCCGTCGGGAAGACTTGCCGTATCGATGATTGACTCCAGAAAGTAATTGGCACGCTCGATTTTGTCCCAAAAGAAGATATAGCTTTGGCTGAACTCAAATTCCTTGAGGTTCATTGTTTTCATTGCGCCAACACGCAACAGATTCGCCCCGGCAAATATCCAGCAGCGACCTGATTTTTTCTGATTCGTCACTGCCCAATCGTCGAGCTTACACGAAAAAGAATTATCGATTCTGGTAATGACCTCCCGGTTAAGCGCGAGCTTGTCGACGGTGATAACAGTCACTGCATTCTGCATTTGCCGGTGGTGAGGCTTGTCGTCGAACGCCTTTTGCATAAGTTTGAGGTGCCTGGCCTGAAGGTTTTCGGCTGTTCCGCCCGGTGCAAACTTCTCAATCACAAAAGCAGTGCCTTTATCCTGGGAAGTGTCTGCTTTGCATACAGACAATAACATAATAACGACAACAAATACTCCTGCAATTGAATGCAAACGACTCATAGGTTCCTCCTTTCCGTTGACACAAGCAATATTTCAAAATTCACTGTTTAGTAACAGCGATTCGTCAACATTGTAATCACTTAATTCAGAAGTTTCGTTCGATGAAGCCGGTATCAATTTGATTTTTGACAAAAAGGTTATGGGAGAGAATATCCAGGCAGGTGGGTATTGTTGTTTTGATTGGCTCGATGACAAATTCACTCAAAGCCCTCTTCATCGTGGCAATAGCTTCGGTCCGCGTTCTTTGATAAACTATAAGTTTGCTAATCATCGAATCATAATTTGCCGAGACTGTCCAGCCCTGGTGAACGTGCGTATCGACTCTGACGCCGGGACCGCCCGGTAGAATCAACCTGGTAATCGTGCCCGGCGAAGGGGTGAAATTATTCGCCGGATCTTCAGCATTGATTCGACACTCAATCGCCACACCGGTATGTTTGATATTTTTCTGGCGAAATTTGATAGTATGACCGGCGGCTATTTTTAACTGCCACTTAATCAAATCATGGCCGGTAACCATTTCGGTAACCGGATGCTCCACCTGGATTCGCGTATTCGCCTCAATAAAGTAAAACTTTTTATCCTTGTCCAAAAGAAACTCAATCGTCGCGGCATTGACATACTTGGCCTCTTTTATAAGCCTCAAGGCAGCCTTACAAAGTTCTTCCCTGCCGCGTTCATCCAAGACCGGACACGGTGATTCCTCAATCATTTTTTGGTGCCTTCGCTGTATCGAGCAGTCTCTTTCATAAAAGTGCAAAGCGTTACCATCTTTGTCGGCTACCACCTGCACCTCCACATGACGAGGTTCAACTATACATTTTTCCAGATAAACAGTTTGATTTCCAAAAGCAGCTTCTGCTTCGGAGCGAGCGGCACCAAAAGCAGCGCGAAAGCTGATATCATTATGCGCAATTCTCATGCCGCGCCCTCCACCACCGGCGGCAGCTTTTATCATTATTGGATAGCCCATCTTGTTAGCAAGTTTCAATGCCTCAGACTCTTTTTCAATGGCACCCTCAGAGCCGGGAACAACCGGCACCCTTGCCTCCTGTGCCAGTTTACGCGCCTGGACCTTGTCACCGAGTAGCTGCATTGCCTCAACAGGCGGACCGATAAACGCTATCCCGCAATCTCTGCATATCTGGGCAAAGTTGACATTCTCCGCCAGAAAACCGTACCCCGGATGAATCGCCTCGACATCCGCGATCTCAGCGGCACTTATGATACTTGGAATATTAAGATAACTTCCAGCCGAATCCGCCGGACCTATACAAATCGCCTCATCGGCAAGCTGAAGGTATGGAGCATCTTTATCGGCCTCGGAATAAACTGCCACTGCCTCAATGCCAAGCTCATGACAGGCACGGATAATACGCAGCGCTATTTCTCCACGATTTGCTATAAGAATTCTTGAAAACATAAGTTTATCACTCGTCTCTTACAAACTGCAACACGGGGAATAAATCAGTCCGGCCTGAGCTTGAAAAGTATCTGACCATATTCGACGGCCTCTCCATTGGCCACAAGTATCTCAGCAATTGTTCCGCTGTTTTCGGTCTTTATTTCATTCATTACCTTCATTGCCTCGATTATACAAACAACCGCTTGCGCATCAACGTACGAACCGACCTCAACATAAGGTTCCGAATCGGGGCTTGGTGTCGCATAGAAAGTCCCGACAAGAGGCGATTTTATCTCCACCAAATCCTCCTCCAACTGCGGCTCCGAAGCCGGGGATGGTACCTGTGGTGTTGAGTTTTGTGCAGAATTAGGAGCCACAGGTGCAGTTGAAATGTTCTGGCCGGCCATCACTGCATCAGTTCCAATAACAGCTAAAGACGGTTGAGCCTGGCCGCGCTTGAGAAAAATTTCATCATCACCATGGCTTATTTTAAGCTCGACCAGTTCGTTTTGCTTCATGATTTCAATGAGCTTCCTTATCTTCTGCAAATCGCTGTCTTTTTTTTCAGACATCGCCGTATCCTTTCTTAATGAATTCGCATCTCGTTTTTCAACAAGATACGTTTCTCGTTTCACAAGAAATACGTTAAGTATAACTGCAAAAGGTAGTATTGCAACCAATTTCTGGCGTCCCTCCGGCTCCGTTATAGCATTAAGGATTTGCCTCAAAAAACGGCACTGAATCCCGAAATTTTGTAAAAATCCTGCCTTAAACCACAATCTGTCAAAGCTTTATGATATCCCCGAAGGCAACGGTTCCTAAATGACACTACTATTACGACAAGAGGCATCAATCCTATCAAAATACCATCACAAAGACGGTGCTCAGCAGATTCATAACTGTATACGAATTTGAAGTGCTCTTAAAAAAGCCGCTTTCCTATGAGTTAATAGGGGCATCCAAAGCTGGTCAAAAGCTTAGAGTGATTATGTGCTACTGAAAAGACCTTTAGAGTTTGGTCATATGCCAAACACTAATTTATTTCCAAACCAATAGTTGTAATATCGTCGAATTCTGCCGGATCAATTTCCTTGCTTTGTGTGATCTCTCTAAACCTGTCCCTCATCTCAACAATCGGCAAATTCATAATGTTGATAAACTCTTCGTCGAAATGAAAACCGGTCTCGTCATCGAAACTACCAATAAAAGGTTCTGCTCCATCCGAATACAACAGGAGCTTGTCACCGGGCTGAAGTTGAAGGGTGTGTTGGGGATATTCAGATTGTCCAAAAACACCGAGCAGCGAGCCCCTGATCTCCAATCGCTCTGGCTCCTCTCCGGGCCTGATCAGAATCGGATAAGGATGTCCTGCACGGGCAAAAGTTAGCTGTAGTGTCTTCGTATCAAGCAGGCAATAACAACAGGTAGCAAATTGGTAACCGGATAGTTTCTGTGCAGCCATCCGCACATTGAGGTTCTTCATCACTTCCGCCGGCGAGAATATTCGGTAATTATTCTCGACAGTCTCACGCAGAACAAGAGCCTGTTTTAGAAAGATCGTCAAAAGCGCCGCAGGCATTCCGTGACCGACTACATCAGCCACATAAAAAGCGATGTGCTGTTCGTCAATTCGCACGACATCGTAAATATCACCGGAGACCCATTCGGCCGGCAGGAAGACGGTGGCCCATTGTATTTTGTCTGTATTGGGCATTTTAGTCTGAAGAAAATCCTGCTGTACAAGACCGGCTAAACGAAGCTGCTCAGTCAGGTTGTCAACCATCGCTCCTGTCATACTAAGCTGTTGCGCCAGTCTATTCTTGTAAATTGTCTGCACCTGCTTTGGTGGTATCGCAGGCTTTACCGCCATTCCAGAACTTTTTTTACGATATGCAAGATTAACGCTGACTCTGACCCAAAGATCATCAATGGAAACTGCCTCGGTTGTGCCACCCATAGAGAAACTGCTCTTTGCCGGTGATAAGGAAAAACTTTTTACAGGCATTTGCATCCGCTCAGTCAGTAAAATCACACCAATATTTTCCATCTCGAGAGATTCGATTATCCGGGCCAGTTTCTGCTGCTGCAAGGCGTCAGAATCTTCCGCGTCGATAACTACTGTTCCAATCATGTTAAGTTGATCGCGGATTGTGGAAAACTTGTCTATGGGGAGGATGCGATAAGATAGCTTCCTCTGTCTCAAAAGTCGCTTTATTTCCGGTGGCATCTGCTTATGATTCGTCAGATAAAGTATATCTGTAAAGCTTCTCGGCAATTCAATAGTACTTAGTAGATCCGCCTTTTCCATCTTATTTGCCCTCTACAGTCGTATTATAGGACCGATACAGTCGCTATTTTGGTAAAAAACCTGTATAGATAGTTTCGACCACTTAGGAGAGGTACTTTGCTTTTTTCCGGTTTTTTTCTGCCCTTGAAAGATTTGTGATTCTCACACTGCCTTTGAAGATCTATGGGCAAAATTGTGGGCCTGAATCTCTAAAAATCGAACATTTTCAGAATTACACTTTTTCAAATTATTACTAATGAGTCCCCCTGTATGTATATGGCTTAANNAATATTGCCGAGCCGATGCGAAGGATGGTTGCGCCCTCTTCAACAGCGATTTCGTAGTCTGAACTCATACCCATACTTAGCTCAGTAAACTGTGGGCCGACGATTTTTTCCCCGCGCAGCTCAATAAATAATTCTCTTGCCCGAACAAAACAAGCCCGAATCAAATCTTTATTGTGCGTCAACGGTGCCATTGTCATCAGACCAACCAGCTTTACATTCGGCAGGGTCTCTATCTGCTCTGCCAGATGCGTCGTCGCACCCACTGGAACACCGTATTTTTGTGGTTCATTTGAGATATTAACCTGCATAAGTATTTTAGGGCACAAGCTTAGCTTTGCCGCTAAAGTGTTTATTTCCTCCGCCAGTCGAAGTGTATCAACCGAATGTATTAGGGAGGCCGTCGATAAAACCTGACGGACCTTATTACGCTGTAAATGGCCAACCATATGCCAATTCACTTTTTTAGGCAGGGCCGAATCATCATTACTTTTCTCTAAAAAATCACATATCTGAGCGGATACCCTCTTTAATTGCTGTACGCGGTTCTCACCAAGATCGGTAAAACCCAGACGAATAACTTCCTGTATAGCCTCAATAGTGGCGGATTTGGTTACAACGACAAGTTTAATCTCGCTGACGTCTCTGCCCACACGCGCACAAGCAGAGCTAATGGCCTCTTTCACACTTTCTATTCTTTCTGAGATTTTTACCATAAAATATCGGCTGGGAATTCAAAATTTAAAATATCCTAACCACCCCCCAAAAAGTCCGTTTAAGATATCGGTCCTTGACTGTTTTTACCATCAAAAATCCCTATAAATACACACTTTTAGACCTATATGGCTATAATCTACGTCAATAAGCGGAAAAATTCAAGCGGCTTAATATTATGATTTCCAAATAGTTAGCACAATAAGGCAGAAAAATCAAAAAAAAGCCATTTTTAGCTTGCATTTTACCGTCTAAGCTGGTATATTAGAGAAGATAGAGAATACATNNTAGAGAATACATAGGGGAAATATTCTCCTCGAAGAAATTCTTTTTTTTTATTTGACAATCTTATTCAAAAGTGTTAGGTAGTTTGTTTTCTCTTTTGAATAAAAGAAATAATGCTGCTTCAGGCAGCTTTTAAGCCTCGGCGAGGCAGTGTGGCACACCGGTTTCCCCCCCAGCCGGTTCCACCACCTCGCCTTTTTTATGCGCATAAAATTAAACTGCTTAACCTATGAAAAACTGCGTAATACCGCATACCTGTCGAGTATAACGAAATACCGGGATGTGATACGAGATTCACTCTCCGCGTATTTGGACTATCGTCCTTCTGCTGCGGGGGCCGTCGAATTCACAGAAAAAAATAGCCTGCCAGGTGCCAAGAGCCAGAGACTTGTCCTTTATCGGGATTTGTCTGCTGCAACCGATCATAGAGCTTTTACAGTGTGCATCGGAATTGCCTTCGGAATGACGATAGCCCGGACGACGATGAGGCACCAATTCTTCCAGAGTTAAAAGTATATCATGTGAAACGGAGGGATCGGCATTTTCATTTATTGTAATTGCCGCTGTCGTATGAGGACAATAAACTATTACATCGCCGTTAGTAATCCCCGATTGTGCTATAAGTGAGCTGACCTGACTTGTAATATCGATCATCTGGTTTCGCTGTTTAGTGCTTACGCGAAAATCTGTATTAACAATTTTCATTATCTCCACCCCTTACATCTGTTCGACAACTTCTATACCCAAAAGTTCACTTAAGCCATGCTTAATCGTTTCTGCGGTTAAATCACAAAGCAAAAGTCTCGTAGGTCTTTTATCCTGACCCGCATCCAGGACCGGACAATTCGTATAAAAAACACTGAATTTCTGTGCCAATTCGTACAGGTAGCTCGTCAGATAATTCGGCCTGTAATCCGAAACCGCAGCTTCTATCGCTTCGCCATAACGAATCAGGTATTTTGCCAAATCCAGTTCCGCCGGCTCAGTCAAATTTAACTCATCCACGTCCGCAAGTTCAGTCTCAACATCCACATCCTTGGTCTGGGCCTTTCGCTCGATTGATTTTATCCGGGCGTAGGCGTATTGCATATATGGTGCGGTATTACCGTCCATAGACAACATCTTATCAAAGCTAAAGACATAATCGCTTGTCCGGTTATTCGAGTAGTCCGCATACTTGACCGCCCCAATTCCAACCGCTTGTGCAATCTCTGCTTTCTTCTCTTCGCCAAGCTCAGGGTTTTTCTCCTCGACAACCCCTCTTGCCCGCTCCACAGCCCCATCGAGCAGCTCTTTTAGCTTTACATTTTCGCCTGAGCGCGTTTTTAACGGTTTGCTATCTTCACCAAGCACGCTCCCGAACATTACATGTGAAAGCTCAATATCATCACTGACCCACCCCGCCATCTTCGCAACGGCAAAAAGCATCTCGAAATGCAGTTTCTGCCGGGAGTCGGTCACATAGACTATTTTATCCGCCTTCAGTTCATTTATGCGATATCGAATAGCCGCCAAATCCGTTGTCGCATAAAGATACGCACCATCTGACTTCCGGATAATAAAAGGCAGCGGCTCACCCTCTTTATTCTTGAATCCTTCAGGAAAAACACAAATAGCACCATCAGATTCTATCGCCAAATTCCTCTTGCTTTTCAACTCAGAAACAACTTCAGGCAAATCATCATTATAAGCACTCTCGCCCCGAACATCGGCCGGCGTCAGAGTAACGCCAAGTCTGGCATAAATACCATCACAATACTCCAACGTAAGATCCCGGACATACCTCCAGGCATCGTACTCCTGCTTATCCAACATCTCATCGCCTCTCTGCAACATAGTAGTAACGTGGCGTGAGAGCAATTCATAGGATTTTATCTGCCCGTCCCGGGTTGGAATCGTCAGGCCCATACCCGTTGCCGATTCTTCCAGAGTACTTACATACTGGTAGACAACCAGAAACTTTTCCCATATTTCACCCGGATGACCTTTTTGGAGTTTTTTCAGAAAGGGATGAAAGTATTTCTCTCCGTCGCCGGGCTCATTAACATAATCTTCCTGCCAATCTTTCTCGTGACGATCATGTATTCGGCGACAGATAAGTCCCAGGCTCTTTTTGTCTTCTGCACAATTCTTGAGTTCTTCAAGTTCACTAAGATAGTAATGCGGGTCTCCGTGCTTATCAGCCATGCAAAGATGCCACAAACCAAGTATGACCCTCCCAAACTGTGTCCCCCAGTCGCCGATGTGGTTCTGACGAATTACATTATGACCGAGGAATTCGAGCACTCGGCAAATACAATCGCCGATGATTGTACTTCGCAAGTGGCCTACGTGCATTGGCTTGGCAATATTCGGGCAGGAAAAATCGACAACTATTGTTTTCGGTTGATCTTCTTTTTCTATACCGAGACGACTTTTAGAATCGGCATTTATTTCGAGCAATCTGTCCGCAACAAAGTCTGGTTTCAACCTCAAATTTATAAAGCCGGGCCCTGCTACCTCCGGTGATTCACAAATGTCGCTGACATCCAGATTCTTCACTACTTCTTCAGCAAGCTTTCGTGGATTCGTTTTTATCTGTTTGGCCAGCGCCATTACACCGTTGGCCTGGTAATCTCCGAATTTCGGGTCGGTAGCAGGCTTTACAATAGCTGCGCAATCGCTTCGTCCGGTCACGGCGGCCATCGCAGCACTAATCCTGCCTTCGAGTATATCAATTGCCTGCTTCACTCTTTCAAACTCTTATCCCACTTTAGTTGCCCGGCATCACCCCAGAGCAATTCCAAATCATAATAGTCTCTATATTCGGCGTCAAAGATATGGATAACAACATCGACAAAATCGAGCAAAATCCAGCGTGCCTGCTCATAACCGGCCCTGCCGAAACGCTGCTGACCCTGTTCTTTTGCCGTATCACATATCTCATCAGCAACAGCCCGCATCTGTCTATCGCTCGTACCGGTGGCGATTACAAAATAATCCGTAGCAGGCGATTTGCCCTTCAAGTCCAGAACCACAATGTCACTGCAATGCCGCCCGGCCGCTACTTGCGCCGCTGCCAGAGCAAAGGCCCTTGATTTTTCGTTTAACCTCTTTGCCAAATTATAACCTAATTCTTTGTGGTGCCGGACACGATTTAAAATCATTTATCTATGCCAAACAAACCACCGACAAAACCGCTGATAACAGGGGCGAACTTGACTACTACACCCGAAAAGACCACGCTGACCATCGTCATCAGCTTAATAAGAATATTCAAACTCGGCCCGGAAGTATCCTTGAACGGATCACCGACGGTATCGCCGACCACACCTGCCTTATGTGCCTCGGAGCCTTTGCCGCCATGAGCACCCTTTTCGATATACTTTTTCGCGTTGTCCCAGGCCCCGCCGGCGTTATTGAGCGTAATTGCCAGAACAAAACCACAGCTCAATCCGGCCGCCAGAAGTCCCATCACACCCGCCACACCAAGACACAGGCCTGTCAGAACAGGCACAATAATCGCCAATAGAGACGGCAGAATCATCTCTTTTTGAGCGCCAGCAGTGGAAATTGAAACACACCTGGCATAATCAGGCTCACCTGTCCCTTCCATAATGCCCGTGATTTCCCTGAACTGGCGCCGCACCTCATTGACCATAGCCCCCGCCGCTCTGCCGACCGCCTTCATCGTCATCGCACAGAATACAAACGCCATCATTGCCCCGATAAAGAGGCCGCAAATCAATTTCGGATTCATAATATGCAGGTCGTAAGCGTTGACAAAATCCATAATATGGGCGGCTTTTGCATTGATAGCACCACTGACATCCTCGGCTGAAAACGCCATATCACCAACTTTAAAGATTCCATTGGCGCTCTCCGATGCCAGTCGTGCGATCCAGATCTTGACCTCTTCGATATATGCCGCCAAAAGTGCCATCGCCGTAAGAGCTGCCGAGCCTATGGCAAATCCCTTTCCCGTTGCCGCCGTGGTATTACCGAGTGCATCGAGTGCATCGGTTCTCTTTCTTACCTCTTCGCCCAGCCCGCTCATCTCAGCGTTGCCGCCTGCATTGTCGGCTATCGGCCCGTAAGCGTCGGTCGCCAGGGTAATGCCCAATGTCGAAAGCATTCCAACGGCGGCAAAGCCGATGCCGTAAAGACCCATTGAAATATCCTTAAAGCCGCCGGCAAAGCCAAAAGCAAACAAAATACCAAGAACAATCGTCAACACCGGCAAACCGGTCGAATACATACCGGTCGCGAAGCCCTCAATGATTGTTGTCGCCGCCCCCATCTCTGTCTGCTCGGCAATACCCTTTGTCGGGCCATAACTGTCGGATGTGTAATACTCTGTAAATTGGCCGATAAGCACACCGGCAACCAGGCCCGAAACAACCGAACCGAATACTCCCCACGTAATCCAACCGGCCCAGGCCAGGCCCGCAACCGCAAGAATAATCAGCACCGAACTGCCTAAAGTGCCGAAAAGCAACGCCCTGAGCAAATTCTTCTGACTGGCATCCTCTTTACAGCGGACCATGAAGATTCCTAAAACAGAAAGTAAAATCCCCATACCGGCAACAAGCATCGGTGCAAGAACGGCCTTGAGTACATTTTCGCCTGACATTGTCAAAGCCGCTCCGAGTGCAGCCGTCGCCAGGATTGAGCCGCAATAGCTTTCATATAAATCAGCCCCCATGCCCGCAACGTCTCCGACATTGTCGCCAACGTTATCCGCGATTGTAGCAGGATTTCTCGGATCATCTTCCGGAATACCGGCTTCGACTTTGCCGACCAGGTCTGCCCCGACATCTGCGGCTTTGGTAAAGATTCCTCCGCCAACACGGGCAAACAACGCCTGTGTCGAAGCACCCATCCCGAAAGTAATCATTGTCGTAGTGATTTCGACGAGCTTGTCTTCATGGCTCATACCAGCCTTAACTAAAGTCAGGCCAAGAAAAGGAAGGCCATCTCTCATGTGTTCGGTAGTATAAATCAAATTATCAAGAACCCAATACCACAGCGAGATATCCAGCAAACCGAAACCCACAACTACAAGGCCCATGACCGCACCGCTGCGAAAAGCAACCTGCAGACCGCGATTCAGGCTTTCGCTGGCACCCTGGGCCGTCCTCGCCGAGGCGTTCGTCGCGGTCTTCATACCCAAAAATCCACACAGACCGCTGAAAAATCCCCCGGTCAGAAACGCCACCGGAACGAACGGATTCTGAACACCCAGATATGCACAAATCCCTAAGATAACCAGCAAAATAAGAAACACCAGAGATACAACACTGTATTGCCTCAAAAGATACGCATACGCCCCTTCACGCACGTGCTGAGCAATTTTCTTCATTTTTTCAGTACCTTCCGATTCAGCCATCACCTTCTTGTAGAAATACCAGGCAAAGGCCAGCGCCAATAACGATCCTATTGGAGCAATCCACCAGCTTGGCGGAGTTTTTGCCATCTCTTCTTCTGCCGCCAGCGCCGTCGCACTAAACGCAAATACAGGTACTAAAAACACGCCGATGTTCTTCATAATCTTCACTTTTTACATCCTTTCCAAGTTTAACTATAGAGTTCCACCGAAATAGCATATGAGACAGGGTGCAGTTTAACCAAATAGAGTTGCTTTTCAATCGTTTTATAGCAGGAAACCAAATAAAAAGCAAGAGAATAAATCTACTTGTGCCGGATTATGTATGATAATCCGCATTAATTTTCACATATTCTTTGCTCAAATCGCAGCCGTAGCAAAAATCGCTGCTCTTGCCCACGCCCAAATCAACAGTCATTGTGTGCTCGGCCTGCGAAATAACCTTGCTTGCCCTTTTTGCGTTAAATTTCGCCGGGCTCCCGCTCTTAAAGACGGTTATATCGCCTATTTTGCATGACAGTTTACCGGGATTCAACCTTACGCCGGCCGAACCGACCGCGCAGATAATCCTGCCCCAGTTTGGATCGCTGCCATGCACGGCACATTTGACCAGTGGATAATCAGCTACCGCCCTCGCGGCCTTCGCAGCTTCGGCTTTTGTTGTCGCCCCTTTAACAACAACCTTGAATATCCGTGTTGCACCTTCGGCATCAAGGGCCATCTGCCTGGCCAAATCGTCACAAACCTCCGCCAGGGCCTTTGCGAATCTTTTGTACCGTGGGCATTGACTGGTAATAGGCCGGTTCCCCGCCAAGCCGGATGCAAGGATTATCGCCGTATCATTCGTACTTTGATGTCCATCCACAGTCAGCTTATTCAGCGAATTTCCGATAGCGTTCTTTAAAGCCTTCCCCAATAACGGTTTGCTTATAGCTACATCGGTGGTAAGGAAACAAAGCGTCGTTGCCATATTCGGCCCAATCATGCCGGCCCCCTTGACAGCACCGGCTATGGTAATCTTTTTGCCGGAAATCTCAATTCGACGCACCGCCTGTTTCGGCTTGGTATCGGTAGTCATTATCGCTTTTGCAAAATCCAGACCCGATTTGGATGAGGCCGACAGCTTTGCCGCGGCCTTCGATATCCCTTTTATGATTTTACCCATCGGCAACTGCTCACCGATAATGCCCGTCGATGCTACTAATACACTATGCGGTTTTTCTTCTATCTGCCTGGCGGTTTCGCTGCACATCTTTATCGCGTTCTTAATTCCAACCTGACCGGTGCAGGCGTTGGCATTGCCTGAATTAACAACCACGGCAGAGATGCCGGCGCTTTTCACATGCTCTTTGCACACCTGTACCGCCGCTGATACTATTTTGTTAGTAGTAAAGACCGCCGCCGCCTTTGCCCCGGTCGGACAGACAATCAGCCCCAAATCGGCTTTCCCCGATTTCTTAATCCCGCAGCGCACCCCAGCCGCCAGAAATCCCCGCGGTGCCGTTATCGTATTATTTGCCATATCGTATTATCTCCATAAAAACCGTGCGGTTCAAATTTCCTACCGAGTTTTACTTGTCCTCGTTCACTCCTTTTCTCTTGGGCTTCAGGGAAACCAAAAAACCAATCCCTATAACCAACTGCAAGTGCATGTAAAGAATATTCATGACCATATTCTGATTGAAAGTGAAACGGATAATTATTTCAGGCCTGTATATTTGAAACCTAATCACAACGAGAAATATCACGGCAAACACCAAGAAAAGGACCTGTTTCCAGCCAATGTAGTTGCGTTTACCAAGGATCCAAAGACAACCTGCGAAAATCACGGTGAGCAAAACAGCAGCAAGTGTAATACTACCAATACGTAGAATAGTTCCCAAATAAGCGCAGATTATTTGGTGCACAGCTAAGAGCACGAAAGCCAAAAGAACTACGATCAAAACGGACGCTTCCTTTTTCTCCACTACAAAACTTCCTTCATAATAACCGGCGAAACACTTTGCTTCTTTGAGCCTTCATTCACACACTCCTTTCGCCCCTCGACTATATGACCTTAATAGTATTCGGTGCATTGCTGAGTTTTCCTGCAATCGCCATGTCCCTGTAATCAGCCATCGGATCGTAAAATCTCTTCTTCAAATCCACGGTGTTGACCATCAGCCCGGCACGGTTTTGTTTTAACTGCTTCACAATTTTACCGTCCGGCTGGATAAAACACGATGGATAAGGCGAATAGTAACCGCTCGAATTGGACATACTAATCCAGAAATAGTTCGTCGCCGCCCGGCACTGCATCGTCTGTCGCATAATATGAGTGTGCACGCTCGGCCCTTTCTGTCGGGCATTGTAGAACGACTGGAAAATGCAATTGACCTTTTGTTTATACAATTCCCTGTAAAGCTCAGGAAATCGCAAATCAAAGCATATCAGCAGCGAGCATTTCACGCCGTTGATGGTAAAATTCGCAAACCTGTTGCCCGGCGTAAGCCGACGCAAATCACCTTTCGTGCAAAATCTCTTGTCGTACCGGTCAACAATCCTGCCTTTGGGATTAATCACATACAGACTGTTATAAGGCTTATTCGGCCCAGTCAATCGGTGTGTGCTCCCCAGAACAATCCAAAGGCCGAGTTTGGTCGTAAGAGCAATAATCTTTTCAGTCTCTTCTTTAAGCATCTCCCAATCGTACCCGGCGAAGTTGGGAAAATCGGTGCCTACATA
>JABAHS010055969.1_pt2 | contig 23355 bp, 29 predicted proteins | sample 7062111 | NCBI WGS metagenome assembly JABAHS01 (sample SAMN14534600, study PRJNA622989) | marine sediment metagenome | biome: marine biome [ENVO:00000428]; feature: marine pelagic biome [ENVO:01000023]; material: deep marine sediment [ENVO:00002113]; isolation source: pool of 4 deep marine... | reverse complement strand
ACTTGAAAGGGAACTCTCGAAACTTGAGAACTCTAAAGAGGAACTTTCCCGTTCCGTTTTAACCGCTAGAAAAGAGGCAAAGAAGTTCACATCTCAAATCGACAGCATCGACAAGAAGCTGCACCGGCTGGACGCTGGGTACGAACGGGCTGACGAATTGCACAACCGACTTCAGCTTGAACTCCAAACACTTCGGTTGCGGATGGATCAACAATATTATCGGCTGAGGGAAATCGGCTATGAGGAACCCCTAAAAGTTTCGCCTGATCAGCTAGTGGCGGCGGAATCATCGCTCAAGCTGATGCGATTCGAGCTGGAGCGCCTCGGAGCCGTTAATCAACTAGCTCAGTCGCACTACGCCGAACAGATTTCACGATACAAAGAGTTGTCCATTCGCATGAACGAACTAGAGAAGGAAAAACAAGCCATAATCTCCTTCATGGATGAAATCGAACGGAAAAAACGCGAGGTTTTCATGAACGCTTTCAACCAAGTGAACAAAAAATTCAGCGAGTTCTTCTCAAAACTCACGGGTGGTGGAGAAGCCTCTCTTAAATTGGAGAAGCCTGAGGAACCGTTTTCTGGAGGAGTAGATATGGTTGTTCAGTTCCCCGGGAAGCCTCCGATCCTTGTAAGCGGAGCCAGTAGCGGGGAGAGATCAGTGGCCGCCGTTGCTTACATATTCGCTCTGCAAGACTTCTCACCCGCAACCTTCTATCTTTTCGACGAAGTCGACGCGCATATGGACGCCTTTCACGTGAGCAAACTGGGAGAGTTGTTGGCTGAGGAGTCGGCGGAGTCTCAATTTCTGGTTATCACTCTGAAGCCGGAGATGGTTAGCAAGGCTGAGGGAATCTATGGCGTATACGAGCGTCACGGAGTCTCCCACGTGATTTCAACCACGTTTAAGGAGGCAGCCTAGTGGTCTCATCTGGTAGAAAACCTTTCTACTTTCAACCTCCTTGGAACGTACTCTTTGAACTTCACAAGCTGAGAAAGGTGAAGCCGTGGAACGTGAACATCGCTTTTCTGTTGACTTCCTTCCTTGAAGAAATGGATAAGAAGGGAGATGTTGATTTTAGAGCCTCAGGAGTAGCGCTTGACTCCTCCTCTCTCATATACCTCATGAAGTCCAAGCTCTTNNGCCTTAGATGAAGTGCTCAAGGGCGAAAGGTCGCTTGCAGCGAAACCTCGTCTAGAACCTGTCCTGCCGCCTCCACCGGAATTCCTTCCCCCCCTCGATCTCTACCTTATGGAAATCGAGAAACGAATGGAGAGCCTGTATCGCTCTCTCCTCCGGTTTGCTGATAAGGGAAGGCTGATCGTCTTCTCTAAGGTTGTAGCCGGAATGGAAAAACTGCAGGCTGTCAAGACCTTTATTGTCCTCCTCTTTCTCGCCCAGTCGGACAAAGTAAGTCTGTGGCAGGAAGAAAGCTTCAGCGAGATTTACATAACCCTGCGGGAGGCCCAGCCCATTGGAGACCAAGCAGCAGGAATCATCTGAACAATCTAGACGGGAAAAAATGAGGCGTAAGTTAGCCTTGATAGAGGCCGCCCTCTACGTGGCTGGCCGCCCCCTAGATTTGAAAACGTTGGGGTCAGTGATCAAAAGCCGTTCTAAGAAGAAAATTAAGATGTTCACAAACATGCTCATGAAAAAGTATGAAAATCGTGACACGGCTCTCGAGATCATCGAGCTTGAGGATGAACGGTTTGTCATGCAATTAAAGGCGGAGTACACGCCTAGAGTTCGCAGGCTAGCTATAAGACCTCTCCTCACCGTGGGTCCGCTGAAAACAATATCATACATCGCCTACCGCCAGCCAGTGCCTCAAACCCAAGTCATCGACGTAAGAGGACACCACGCCTACAATCACCTTAAACAGCTGGAAGAGCTGGGTTTGATCCATCGCGAAAAGGCTGGACGAACCAAGGTAATAGAAACCACCAAATTTTTCGCGGACTACTTCGGCTTGAGCCATGATACGCGAACCATGAAGAAACAACTCAAAAGCATATTCGCAGACTTCGGTGAACCAGAATCGTAAAACGCAAGGACAATTAATTTTTCCTATCCGATGGGGGTATAGAAAGTCTAAAAATAGGAGGGGTTAAAGAAAAAGAATCGGCACAAAACAACACCAAAAAAGATTACTCAAGCCAATAGACTTATATCTCGAATCCTTGTAGTCCCAGTCAAGACCAAAAAGGAAGAACAGCAAGCTTGTCAGTTTGGCACGGAAACTTAAACAAAAAGAAAGCCTCAGGCGGCAGAAAGCGAAGGTATCGAATGAAGAGAAAGTTTGAGAAGGGTTCCTTCCCCGCAGAAACCACCCTAGGCAAGCCTAAGAAGAAAAGTAGACGCACACGCGGAGGAGGAGTGAAACCACGCTTGTTGAGCACAACCCATGCAAACATTTCTAATCCATCAACTGGAAAAACAGAGAGGGTTGAAATTCTCGATGTTATCAGAAATCCAGCCAATGTGGACTATGACCGCCGAGGAGTGATCACAAGGGGAACGATCATCGAGACCCCGCTGGGCAAAGCACGAGTAACCTCTCGTCCAGGGCAAAACGGCGCCGTAAATGCCGTGCTTGTTCCTAAAAAGAGCTAGCTCCCCAATTAGAGCCGCTTTAAAACTTCTAGCACGCCGCAACAATTAAAATATTCAAAGCCCAACAAAAAGTTGATGTCACCTTGAGGAAGAGAGACAAGTTTGTCTTGTGGCCCATTTACTTCGATTCCACCAAAACCCGGTTAGAGGGGCGGAGAGTTCCAAAGAGCCTTGCGGTGCCCACACCAAAACTTAAGGAGCTTCAAAAGGCTGTGGAGCAGATAGGCCTCCAACCTGAAGTTTTTACGGACGCTGGATACCCAAGCTCCTCTTGGCAGAAAATCGGCCTAATCGTGGTTCCCAAAAAGGGTTCCAAAACTCAAATCCTACGAAAAGTTGCGGAGGAGCTCTTCAAAGCTCGCAAACAAAGCTGAGTTCTATTAAGACTTTAGAAAGATTTAAATAAAGCGGTCAGTGCAAACCATTGGCTTTTGTGAGGGGAGGGCTTGAAGAGAATAGGTCATGTACTACACGTGAGTTCTAACAAAAAACTAATTATTAAGGCGGAAAACCTCCCGAGAATCGGCGATAAAGCGGTGGATAAACATCTTAAGCCCGTGGGAACAGTTTTCGATGTGTTCGGACCCACATCCACCCCTTATGTAGCAGTGAAACCTAACATAGGGGAACCGCATCATCTTGTCAACCACGTTCTTTACTCCGTTCCCTCTCCAAAGATGAAGAGAAGAAGGAAAAGAAGATGAGTCGAGAAAACTTCCCTCTACAACCCGCAAAGGTTCAACAATGCCCAGAGTGCGGGAGCACCCGACTCATGCGAGACTACGAGTGCGCCGAAATCGTGTGCATGAACTGCGGGTTCGTCGTCGCCGCCAAACTCACCGACCGAGGACCAGAGTGGCGTGCGTTCGACGCTGAACAGCGGGCAAAACGAACCCGTGTCGGCGCCCCCCTCACGTTCACCATCCACGACAAAGGGCTTTCCACCATGATTGACTGGCATGACCGTGACATCTACGGCAAGAGGCTCAGTGCCGGCCAAAAAGCCCAGATCTACAGGCTTCGAAAGTGGCAACGTCGCATCCGAGTCTCCGATGCTACAGAGCGAAACCTTGCCTTTGCTCTTTCTGAGATATCTAAGATAGCTAACGCGCTTAATTTGCCCAAAAACATCCTTGAAACCGCCTCCGTCATCTATCGAAAGGCCGTTAAGGAGCGCCTCATTCGAGGAAGGTCTATTCAAGGGGTTACGGCCGCCGCCATATACGTGGCTTGTCGGCAGTGTGGACTTGCGAGAACCTTAGAGGAGATAGCTCAGGCCTCAAACATTAACAAAAAAGAGGTGGGACGCAGCTACCGATTTCTCGTCAAGGAGCTCGACTATTTCATTCCACCCTTGAAGCCCAGCCAATACATTACCAAGTTCTCCAATCAACTCGCCATGCAGGGGAAAGTAGAGGAAATAGCACACAAAATCCTCACAACCGCAAAAGAGCTTAAGCTCACGTCTGGTAGAGGACCCACCGGCATAGCCGCAGCCGCCAGCTACATAGCGTCCGTGCTCACCGGTGAACGGAAAACCCAGAGAGAGATCGCTGAGATCGCTCAGGTAACAGAAGTCACGATACGGAACCGCTACAAAGAGCTGGTTGAGCGCCTCCTGTTCGTCATCATCCTCTAACCTTCTTTTTCTCCTCCACTGCTTCTCGAATTATATGCTGAGACTTGTGGAGAATGGCGTCTCCAAGCTCAGGATCGATGATCATGCTTGCGAGACAGGGATAAGCGTGATGGGCTTTGGCTACCTCTCCTCGAACCTTCTGTTGAGAAGTTTCTACTCCAATCAGCCTCTCTGCGATGAACCAAGTGGATCCGCAGGGGGCGCCACGTTTGACCTGAACTCCGCTGATTAACCTTTTCCTAGTCTCCAGCTCGATCTTTGGTCGTCCAAAATGCTTCGCAAACTTGTCTATGTAAAGATTGCTCGCCTTTTCGAGCGAGCAGAATGGTTTGGGAAAGGCTGATGCCACGCTGATTTCCGCGAGCTCCTTCTGGATCTGTCTCTTTAATCCCCTGCGAATCCAGTTGGGATTGTCGATAGGCGTTATGACAGCTTTGGCCTTCGTCTTCTTGGCGATGATGGGCAAGGTGTACTGTAGGTCTGAGAGCAGTCCCAAGGATAGAATTAGGTCGCACTCAGGCATGTTCTTCGGCAGATACTTTTCAGGGTTATCGAGGAGGTCTGCGGATGGTAATTCAAATTCGTGCACCCAATGGATCCAGTAGGCGAATCCTCTTTTGCAGATGTTTTCCACTATGCGACGCCCATATACGTCGCCTTTCATGATCAGAGCGCACACATGCATTCGTTGCCTCACACCTTGCACAAGTCTATGAGTAGGATAAATAGAGCCATGGAAGTTAACTTTCCGTATCGTCCTTGTCTATTGTTGAAGCATGAAACTGGTGTTTCAAGTCCACCTCTACGAGATTCTCTCAGAGGTGACGCCGTCAAATTCTAGAGCCTTCACCTCTCCAGTCTTTATATGTTGAAATAAGACCCTATAGATCGGAGTGTAGATTAAAGCGCGCTCTGTGACTTCGAAAAGCTCTTGGACAATCCGTTTTATATCCGTTGGTCTCTTAACAATCTTGGATCTAAGAACGTCTACATCTGCGTCAGAAGCGATTTCGAGTTTCTTTGCATCCTCGCCAAGCTCGGCTAAAGTTTTCTTTGGGTGTTCTTCAGAGGGAGCTGAGGGTAGCTGTTTAAGCGGAACCTCGCGCCCAGTTTTGTCTAGAATAAGAGACGCCTTGTCCTCGTATAGCAAATGCTCCTCGACCTCAAGTTTAATCATCTTGTAGCCCTTCGCAGAGGGCTTCTTCACGGGTTTGGGCTTAATTTTTTGGTCGAAGAGGATGACCTCCTGTACTTTTTCATCAACGTTAACCGTGTAGGCGGACTTGCGGTAGTAGTCAATGCTGTACTTTCCGTTAACCAAAACGTACGGCTCATAGTATTTGTCGACAGATACAAATTGTATTTCTTCAGGCTTCGGCTTCAAAAACCAAAATCTAACGAACAACTTGTTTTTCAGCTTTTCTCCAGCAACCTTTACTACAGTGGGATCAACAAGAGTTTTGTAAACGATTAACTTTCTTTCAACTATCTGTTCACCAGCAGGTGCGGCTTCAGTCAACAACTACACCATACGAGAGAAGGTAGAATTTCTCTAATTAATTTATCCTTCTTGAGAGTCTATATTTTGATTGCAAAAGAGGCGTAGAGTAAACCTGGATATTTTAAATCTGATGAGCACTATACTTGCGAATATCTCAACCAAGACGTGAATGGCTGTGAAAAGGAGTTTTAGGCATCACTTCTCGTTCTGATTTCTACCGGCTCTCCGTCACTTGGAAAAGCTCACAGAGCAGCTTGTACAGTTCCTTTCCACCTTCCACTCCCTTAAACAGGTCTTTCTCGGCCCTCAGGATTCTACCAGCGACTTCACGGGTTTCTTTCCACTCAAGCTCCTTCCACATTACCTTATAGTTTTTCAGCTCGATCCAAGCTCGAAAGGCTAGGATAAGGAACATAGCAAGTGTGATCGCCAGGTTCAAAACATAGACTTCAAACAGTCCATTCAATTGCATCACCTCTACGTCTACACCATTTTTGTTTCATGCTCTTAAAGGACCACGCACTTAATGTTTTCCTATCACGGTCAATTCCCATCCCTAAAGACAAAAATCGTTCAGGAAATTCAACGCATATATATTTTCCAAAAACAACACTCTAAATTTCGGAGAGATTTTCTTGACCAAAAAGGTGGGGATCATCGGCGTAGGGCATGCAAAATTTGGAAAGAGAACTGATGCAACCTTGAGGGAACTGGCCCACGAAGCCGTAACACCAGCGCTAGAAGATGCCGAGATTGACATGAAGGACATAGACGCCTCGGTTATAGGCGTTACCAGCGAAGAGTTTGCAGCACAAGTCTCCCCAGCGGCTCTGATACATGACTACGTGGGGATGGAAAACAAACCCGTGTTCAGGGTGGAGGCTGCTTGTGCCACCGGCAGCGCCGCCGTCCGAGCCGCTTGGGCACTCATTAAGTCTGAACTAGCAGAGACTGTTCTCGTGGTCGGGGCTGAAACCATGACGCACTTAGGCACGCCTGGAGCAACCGAGGTGATGGCTCGAGCCGGGGACACCCGATGGGAGTACCCCTTCGGCGTCACCTTTCCATGTTTCTACGCCCTGATGGCCACGGCTCACATGCACAAGCATGGCACAACCCGGGAACAGCTTTCTATGGTTTCGGTGAAGAACCACATGTATGGAGCCATGAACCCGTACGCGCACATACAGAAAAAAATAACACTGGAGGAGGCAACGAAATCCGCCGTGATATGTCATCCGCTAAACCTTTATGACTGCTGCCTAATATCGGATGGGGCAGCCGCAGCCGTATTGGCCAGCGAAGAGAAAGCAAAAAGGATCACTGACACTCCTGTATGGCTGATTGGCTTGGGAGCAGCATCCGACACCATGATGATCAGCGAGCGGAAGAATCTAACTGAACTAAGGGCAACCAAGACAGCTGCTGAGAGAGCCTACAAGATGGCTGGAATCACGCCTAACAAGATAGATGTCGCGGTGGTTCACGACTGCTTCACCATCGCCGAGATCATGGCCTACGAGGACCTCGGCTTCTGCAAGAAGGGGGAAGGAGGAAGGTTCATAGAGGAGGGGCAGAGCTACATCGGTGGAAAGACCCCGATCAACATTGACGGCGGACTAAAATCGAAGGGTCACCCCCTGGGAGCCACAGGGGTCTCAATGACCGCTGAAATCACGAAGCAGTTGAGGGGTGAGGCTGGAAAGAGACAGGTGAACGGGGCGAAGATAGGGCTTAGCCACAACATCGGCGAGGTCGGGCAGTACTGCTTCGTTCACGTTTACTCGAGGTGAAAAAAGTTGATGTTCGGATATGTCTCGTGCTTGCCAGAAACACAACTCGTGGCAAAATTTTTGGAAGAACTGAAGAATGAAAGACTTATGGGAACCAGATGTAGAAAGTGTGGAGCCAAGTATCTTCCCCCCAGAGCCCACTGCAAATGCGACTCGGCGGACATGGAATGGTTTGAAGCTTCACGTCGAGGAAAAATCTTAACCTACACTTCAGTTGGTTCACCGCCCCAGAGCATGTCCAAACACGCGCCCTACATAGTGGCGATAGCTGAGCTAAAGGATGGACCAAGACTGTTAGCGCGTTTAACGGGTGTTACTCTAGAGAGGCTAAGGGTTGGCATGCCAGTTCAGGTTGTGAGCCGTCCAGTGTCTGCAGACAGAATAGTGTACGAGTTTAAACCCATTTAAACGACAGAGCTGATTGAAAGTCTAGCGAAGAAGGATGTTGTGATCCTCCATATTTTTCTCAGAATGTTCTCGTCTTTGAACGGCTTATATGAAGCCTCATCTGAATCGGGATGTAGAAGCACCCAAATTTCAAAATCCACGTTATCAAGTTTCACACTCGCCTCATGGCTTATTCTATGTTCCAAAACGTGATGTATAGTTTCGTGGCTCAGTATCCACTCCACGTTAAATTCGTTAGTCAAAGAGGTTAAGAAAATGGTCTTCAGTGAAGGAACGTACATTCCGTAATAGTTTTCGTTCACCCCTACAACAATGCTGGGTTTAGGAATCTCCAAACGTTACCCCAATCTTCTCCTTTCAAGATAAAAATAAGCGACCTCCATTATTTAAACTCCTAAGGAACACAATTCTATGAACAATTTCTAGTGAAAAATTAACGAAAAAGCTAAATTCGATGTATTAAACAGTTAAGTTTAAACGTTCATAAGAAAACATTAAAGACATGCCCTATAGATTCAGCTTTGACTTATCACAGATATCTAAGGCATTTTTCAAAGAACTCGCCAGAGTTGCCAATGAAAAAAGGATGCACCGAAAAATTGGAGAGAGAGCGCGAAGTCTGGCTGAAAGGTTTAGGATTCGCGAACTAACGGGCTTAGACGTTTCCGACGCCATCATGCTCGTCGAGGACCTAGTGGATATATACGTACGAAACCTTTCACAGAGGAAAAGTTTCTTGGAAACTAAAAAGAGAGCGCTCTTTCTCCCTCACTGCGCGAGGAAATATATGGACAACCGGTGTCAAGCGCGTTTCGACCCTGAGATTCCCTCCTACCAATGCGCCCAATGCTCCCCGGACTGCCTTGTCAACCAAGCAACAGCGCTGGGAAGAGAAAGAGGATACGATGTCTACGTTCTAGCCGGCAGCTCCTGCATCCCAAAAATACTGAAGAACCACTCATACCAGGGAGTCGTAGGGGTTGCGTGTAGCCAAGAACTAAAAGTTGGGGGAGACTACATTGGAAACAATGGTCTGCAGGGTCAGGCTGTTCCCCTCACCAAGAACGGGTGTGCCAACACGTGGTTCAGCATCGAAAGCCTCAAAAGAATTTTATAAGATCAGACATCCGCCACATCTCCAAACCACTCGATGCTTAAAAGCTAAATGATTGACTTAGAGTTACGTGGCTTGCGTGGGGGAATTAAAATCGTATGAAAAGATTCCTCGGGATTAGTTTGAACATTTTTCTATTAGGGTTGGTAAGTTTCCTAACTGACACAAGCAGCGAAATGATCTTCCCAATCCTCCCCTTCTTCATAGCGGCTTTAGGTGGAACGGAATTTGCTATCGGCTTGATAGGAGGCTTGGGAGACGGTGTAGCCAGCATACTGAAAGTTTTTTCCGGTTACTGGTCTGACAAATCTGGAAAGAAGAAAATCTTCGTTTCCTCTGGCTACTTGACATCCTCGGTATCAAAGTTATTTCTCTACTTCTCAGGGGTGTGGCAACACGTTTTAGTCTTGATACCGGTGGAGAGGATAGGGAAGGGCCTAAGAACTGCACCAAGAGACGCCATGATAGCTGACTATTCAAAGGAGGAGAGAAGGGGCAAGGCGTTTGGCTTACACAGAGCCTTAGACACCAGCGGCGCCATTGTAGGTTCAGCTTTGGCACTCATCCTTTTTTGGTTCATAAACCTTGAATTCAAGGCGATAATATTCTTGGCAGCCTTCACAGCGTTCTCGGCTTTGATACCACTATACTTCGTTAAGGAGAGGAGAGCCAAGGCGAGAAAGGTGACGTTTGCGATTAGTTTGACAGGTTTGCCTCATCCTCTCCGCTTGTTTATTGCTATCGCAACAGTCTTTGCTCTTGGAAACTTTACCTACATGTTTTTCTTGCTCAAGGCTCAACAGCTTTTCGCTGAGCTTCTCACCGAAAGAAATGCATTTGCCATGTCCATGCTTCTCTATATCTGGTTTAACGTTGTCTACGCTTCGCTCTCTTTCCCAATGGGCATATTGTCTGACAAATTGGGTCGACGAGCCATCCTATCTAGCGGCTATTTGTTGTTCGGACTCACCTGCCTAGGCTTCGCTTTCTCCTCCTCCCTAGTTTCGCTGGTCGTGCTCTTCGCTTTATATGGGCTGTTTTATGCAGTAGTTGAGGGTAACCAGAGGGCGTTCATTTCAGATCTTTCACCGAGACAAATGCGTGGAACAGCGTTAGGAACCTTCCACACCACCATCGGGTTGGCAACTCTACCATCGGGTATGATCGCCGGGGCGCTGTGGCAATACATCGATCCAGCCGCAACGTTTCTGTATGGCTCAGCCTTAGGATTTCTTGCAGCAACCTTGCTGATGTTAAAAGAGGTAACTAAATAAAGACAGCAGTCAGCTACTCAAACATCAATTATAAACAATTTCTGTTTAACCTCTGTTGTCTTGTTTTCCGTTAAACTTCCGTGATAACAAGGGAAAGGCGGAGCATCCTTTGCGCTTATATAGTTTTTTCCTAAATATAGGATCATGCATAAGCAACGAGTCGTCATCATAATGGGTTCTAGACGCGACCTCAGCTTCGCCGCTCCCATAGGTCGGGTGCTTGAACATTTTGGCGTTGACTACGAGTACAGGATAGCCTCGGCGCACAAAACTCCTGAAGAGTTGCTAGATATCTTGGGAGAGTATGAACGGTCTGGAGACAGCGTTGTTTACGTCACGGTTGCTGGCTTCTCCAACGCGCTTTCCGGTCTAGTGGACGCTAACACAAGACATCCAGTTATAGCTTGTCCCCCCTACTCAGAGAAGTTTGGAGGTGCAGATATCTATTCCTCTCTTAGAACTCCAAGTGGAGTCGCCCCCCTCGTTGTCCTTAACCCGGAGAACGCCGCCCTAGCAGCTGTAAAAATGCTTGGACTGGAAAACCCGGCTCTGTCCGAAAAAGTTTACCAGTTCCAACTAGAGAAGAAGAGAGAGGTCAACACCGCCGACAACGAGGTGAAAGGAAAGAAAGTTTCTGACCTAGAAAAAGACTGGCAGAGGCGGAACAATGAACTGGTTAGAAAAACGTTTTTTGCGAAGCGGGAAGGTCAAGGACATTTATGACGCTGGAAACGGAAAGCTTCTGTTCGTTTACACGGACAGACTGTCCTCTCACGACGTGATGTTAGCTGACAAGATTCCGCACAAAGGTCAGGTTCTCTGTCGTCTATCCGCGTATTGTTTTGCAAACTGTGAAGATCATGGTGTTGAGACGCATATGATAGAGGTTCTTGACTCCAACAAAATGCTAGTTAAGAAACTTTTTCTTATACCAATCGAGGTGATAGGGAGAAACTATCTTTACGGTTCGTACTGGAAACGATACCAAAGCGGTGAAGTTCAGCTTCCGGAGGGAACAGATCCGGTTTTAGCGGCAAGGCTCACCGAACCCGTGGTCGAGTTTACCACAAAGTTTGAGGCAAAAGACAAACCGCTAACTGAGCAGGAGATAGTGTCTAGGGGATGGCTGGGAACCCGCGAGATAGTTCAAATCAAAAAAACCACACTTGAACTAAACGAGTTGATGTTAAAGGATGCGGAGAGAGCCGGATTCATTCTCGCAGACTTCAAGCTCGAATTTGGGATAGACGAGGAGGGAAAGATAATTCTGGCTGACGAAGCGGAAACGCCAGACAGCTCCAGGTTCTGGGACGCAAGCAAGTACCAACCCAACAAGGTGCAGGAGAGCTTCGACAAACAAATTGTGAGAGACTACCTTGAAAAAGTGAAGGGCTGGGACAAGAATCAACCAACGCCAGGAACAAAATTAACCAAGCCTATCTTGCCTGAAGAAATCATACGGAAAACAAGTCAACGATACATCCAAGCGTACGAAAGATTGACTAGAAGAAGGTTTTAATTAAACACGCTTGCGAGGTGGTTTAAATTGGTTATAGAAAGAGAAGAGATGCAAGAAATCGTAAAAACCTATCAGGAACCAGTCGGTCTCAACTTGGGATCCCATTCTGCCCTAGACGCTTGGCAAGGTCAGAGAGACTATGGCATAAGAAGCATAATCTACGTGACGCCGCAAAGGGCCAGAATTTATCTTCAAAACCCCATGGTTGGCAGACCAGATGAAGCAGTAGAAGACTTACCCAGGTTGATCGATCGAAAGGGACTCACATTATGCAATAATCTTTCGTTTACAAATTCTGTGGACGATTACACCCAGGCCTACAACAAATGTTCCAAACAGTACAACATTCAGATCGAATTGTGTTACCATCAGCGCACAAGAAGCCAAGCCTAAGAAAGCTATTACCGGAAACTTTCCGATGTTAATGGGCGCTTTAAATGACCTTTTTGGCTTTGGTTTTTTGTATCTCAACCATATCAATGAAAGGTTCACAAACGCAAATGTGATGAAGACTCCAAAGCTTGTTATGCCTGCAACGAGCCCTATGTCACCTAACAAGATAAGGAGCATGGAGAAAATCATTACGCAAACCACAGCGATCCAAGGCGTTCTCCTTTTGGGATGAACCTTTGAAAGGATTGGCGGCAGGGCGCCGTCTTTAGCCATTCCGTAAATCATTCTGGAACCAACTATTGATATTATCAAAACGGTGTTTGCCGTCGCAAACAAGGCAATATACGACATTACTGAAAACGCGGTATCACCCATAGCCTTTGAGGCTGCATAAGCTAGAGGCGCATCGGAATCTCCCAGAGCTTTCCAATCAGCTAAACTGACCGCTGACAACGCTACAAGCACATAGAAAATGGCAGTGATGAGCACCGAAAGAATCAGAGCTCTTGGCAAATTCTTTGTTGGGTTTTTTGTTTCCTCTGCAATATTTACAATGTCTTCAAATCCGAGATAGGCAAAAAACATCAAGGCCGCAGCTGCACCACCACTTCTCCAGCATTTCACCGACGACCCTCGAAAAGCTGGCTGTGGCGATGCTGAAACAACTAGAGAACACCGGCCGAAAACACACAAAAGAGGGGCAAGTAAGAAATGCCGACACCCTAAAAGTAAAGATATACGCCGAGGCCCTCGAGAGCCTCATGAAACAAGACGAGTGGCACGCTCTGTTCAAGGATTCCAAAAACCTAAGTTCAAGAGACTAAAAAGAAAGCTGATTTAACCGTTTCTCAAGCTTTTTAGATATCTCATCTACTCTAATGCGCGCGCGCTCAACATCTTCTTTAAAGGTCTCAGTTTGCTAAATCTTTCCTCCTCAGAGAGCAAGGGTAAGTAAACTGGGTTTTTTTGAAGTAATTCTATAATAGCAAGAACATTGCCTCTTTTAATACCGTATCTTTCCATGGCTCTTCTGATTCTGCCTAAAATAATGTTTAGCGATATTCCGCCATTTGTGTAGCTCAATATCGAACGCTCTACCCACTTTAGAGCCCACTCTGTGAACCATTCCTGTTGGCTGTTCAGGGAATTCGTACTCCCATCCTCAAAGGATGGGATAAGGATAAGAAGTATTTAAACTTTTCATAAGTAAACATAACTATAAATAGTCTCTAATAGAAACAACGACAGATGCACATGCATCTAAAAGATAAATAGCAGAATAAGTTACGATGAGCGTGATCACGAACCATTTTCTGATAAAATATAAATAACACTCATAAATTATAACATCTTGTGAGTGCGGTTAGATGCAAAAGGCGGAAAAACCAGCTCAGGAGTTAATCCATTATGTCCTAAGTGTCGACCGCAGACTCCTTGTTATCAAAGAGTTTCAGCACCGCCCGATGCTTCAGGCTTCAGATGTTGCAGAGAAAGTGGGACGATCACTCCAAAACATTAGCCATGCTTTAAAAGATTTACAGGAGGAAAAAATAGTTACTTGCATAACTCCCCAAAAACGAACATGGAAACGATACATCCTCACCGAAATGGGAAAGAATGTGCTGAATGAGTTAAGAAACCGAAACCTGATATGAAGTTTTAAAAAAGGTTAAATATTTTCGACTGTCCTTTGTGGTGGAGGGATATATTCATGGTTATAGAAAGGGAAGAGATGCAAGAGATTGTCAAATCTTATCGGAAACCAGTTGGTCTCAACCTAGGATCTCACTCCGCACTTGACGCCTGGCTGGGGCAGAGAGACTACGATTTCAGAAGCATAATCTACACGACCCCTCAAAGAGCAAGGATTTACCTTCAAAATCCCATGGTTGGAGAGCCTGGCGAAGTGGTGGAAGATCTACCAGCTCTGGTTCGCAGAGACCTGATTGTCGTGAAAGACCCCGCCGACTTAAAAGGAAGCAACAAATGGAAAAGTGCCATCGTAATTCTAGACAAATACTCCGACATCGTCAAGTACGTCGACGACTTGATAGAACTGGAATGCCTCCAGATTCCGAATAGGGCTTTTTCAGTCTACGTCGGCGGAGACTCGTATTGCAGTGTCATCGAGAAGCAGTTTGCAGTGCCGATCGTAGGGTCTAGAAAGCTGTTGAAAATCGAAAACAGAGGGGAAATCGAAAGAGACTATTACTGGTTTGCTGAAGAGGCAGGCATCCCCTACCCGAAATCGTATGAATACGAGGTTCACGAGAGAGGCATAAAGTTTAGAGAGCCCATCGACGAGCCCATTCTGCTTAAAGCGGAGCACGCGCACAGAGAGTTTGAAAGGGAATTCATCTTTGCAGCAGACTCTAACGATCTGGAGGAGAAAGTTGAGAAAGAGATGGAAATTGGAAATCTCAGCAAGGAAAGTTTGGGAAGAGCTAGAGCAGAGCAGATAATTCTCGGCCCCCATGCAAACTTCAACTTTTTCTTCTCACCATTGGACGCAAAACAAGATTGGGGAGATGTCGACGACTGGTACGCAGAACTATATAAGGCAAGCTTAGAGGATGCAAGAGCCTGTCTAGCAAATCAGTTCCTCTCCATAGACGAGAGGAGAGAAACAATCCTCGACGGCTTGAAGAGGCTTCCCGTTGACGTTCAGCTGAAGATCAAGAAAGTTCCCTCCTTCGAAGTCACCTGTCACGTGCCCATGAGCCTGCGAGAGTCGTTGCTCAAAGACGTACACAGGTACGCGGATGCTTTCTTGCTGGCGACCAGAAAGTACGAGCCTCCAGGAATAATCGGCGCCTGGTGTCTGCAAACCATCATCACGTGGAGAAAGATAGGACCAGGCATGGCAGTTGAATACGGCTTGTACGATGTCCCGGAAGGAAAAGAAACCTACATGCACGTTCCAGCCACACAGGATGTCGCGTTGAGACACGGTGGTGGGACCAATACTCACATGGGAATCGGCTCGCAGTACGCCAACGCCAAGTATCAGAAAAGGATGAGCATGGGCAACCGGATAGCTATGGAGATAAAGAGAGCCTGGAAGAGCAAGCAACTTCAAGAAATAGTTACCTAATCCAATCATTTTCCGATTGCTGCAATGAGGTGACCTTGTGTCAAAGGAGTTTACTTACGCGGAAGCTGGTGTGGATCGAGAATTAAGAAAGAAATCCAAAGAAGCTCTAAGGATTCTTGAAAAAACCTACAGATTCAGCAGATACGGAGAAATAGTTCAGCTTCCCTACGGTAGGATTTTCCCCTTTGCCAAGGGATATCTTGACTTCGCCATCGAGGGAGTGGGAACCAAAGTTCTTGTGGCGCAGCTAGCGAATAAGTACGACACTATTGGCATCGACGGGGTTGCATTGGCTGTAAATGATGTAATCCGATCTGGCGCACGACCATTAGCCATAGTTGACAACATTCATGCACAAGTTTCTGATCCTCAGCTGGTAGATGAGTGGATGAAGGGTATAGTGAAAGGTGCAACTGAGGCCGGGTGTGTGGTGCCAGGCGGCGAGATAGGGGATGTGGCGGACATAATCAAGGGTGTGGCGGATGGAAGGGGCTTCGACATGGTCATCGCCTGCGTAGGTGAGTTGTCTAAGGAAGAAATCGTCTTCGGAAACGATATCAAGGCTGGGGATGTTGTGATTGGTTTACGAAGTTCCGGCATCCACAGCAACGGTATATCCATGGCAAGAAAAGTTCTATTCAAGCGATGGGGTGGTAAATATGAGCCTTATGATATCCCAGAGGGACTTGATAGAGAAGTTGTCTATGAGGTTCTGGAACCGATGAGAATCTATGTAAAACCAGTCTTGAAGGCTGCTGAAACCCATGAGATAAAGGGGCTAGTCCACATCACCGGTGACGCCTATTTAAAGTTCGACAGACTAATGACGTTTTCAAGAGGAATAGGATTCGAGTTCGACAACTTCAAACCGCAGCCCATATTCGAGCTGATTCGAGAAACAGCTCCAGAAGTCAGAGCCCCCATCTCGGATGAGGAGATGCTGAAGACTTTTAACATGGGATGGGGATTTGCAGTTGTGGCGGACAAAAGCGACAGAGACAGCATCATTGACAGTTTTGAAAAGAACGATGTAGAGGCTGAGCAGATCGGGAAGGTAACTGACTCAAAAAAGATTATTGTTTTCTATAAAAAAGCAAAAATCGAATTGATGAGTTTTTAAGATTTTTGTTTAAATTGGCTTAAGCAAGACTTAAATTTTTAATCGTTTAACGATATCTCATGAGATATCGGGCTAGAATTGAGGTTTCTCTAAAACCGGGGCATTCCGATCCCGAGGGGGAAACGACAGCGAAGTCCCTGAGAGAGTTGAGGTACCCTGTGGAAACGGTTAACGTTAGTAAAGTTTACGAGGTGTATCTTCGGGCAAACTCTCTGAAAGAGGCTGAGAAACAAGCGGATGAGATGTGCAGGAGGTTGCTGGCGAATCCAACAAAGGACAACTATCGTTTCGACGTAGAGGAAGTGAAATGACCGCTCGGCTTTACATCAAGAGAGACTTATCCTTCGAACTTTCCGATATAAACGTGTTAGATGCAGATGAAAAAGAGTTGCTGCAGATCAGCAATGAACTAGGGATCGGCTTAAGTCTCGATGAAATGAAAAGTGTAAAAGAATATTTTTCAAACAAGGAAAGAAATCCAACCGACGTTGAGCTTCAAACCATCGGCCAAACCTGGTCAGAGCACTGTTACCACAAAACTTTCAAGGGCGACATCGTCGCCCCCGAGGGAAAACTGATCGTAACGAACATGTTCAAGGAGTACATAGCAAAGGCTACGAGAGAACTCAACTTGCCTTGGTGCATCTCCGTGTTTGAAGACAACGCGGGCATCATCAATTTTGACAAGGGCTATGGAATTGCTGTAAAGGTTGAGACCCATAATCATCCTTCGGCAATAGATCCCTTCGGAGGTGCTTCCACTGGCTTGGGCGGTGTTATTCGGGACATACTTGGAGTGTGGGCAGACCCTATAGCCTGCACAGATGTCCTATGCTTCGGTCCCGTGGATTATGACTATGACAAGCTTCCTTCTGGGACGAAGCATCCCAGAGAACTCTACAGCGGGGTTGTTTCTGGTGCAGGGCATTATGGAAACAATATGGCAGTACCAACCGTGAACGGTGCAATCTATTTTGATGAAAGCTACGTTGGCAATATTGCAGTTTTTTGCGGGTGCATAGGAATTCTTCCAATGGACACGTTTATCAGAGACACAAAGCCTGGAGACGTTGGAGTTCTGGCTGGTGCAAAAACCGGGCGATTCGGAATCCACGGAGTCACCCTCGCATCCGCAGAGTTGACAAAAGAAGCTGCAGAAGCGTTCGAACTGGAAACCGAGAAAGGGGATCCAGTCAAAGAAGAAAANNCTATTATCAAAATAAGAAATCAAAGATTGGGTTCAGCAATAACCGACCTTGGTGGAGGAGGCCTATCTTGCGCCGCAGGCGAAATGGCGTATAGAGCTAACTGCGGAGTATATGTTGAACTGGAAAAGGTACCTTTGAAATATCCTGGTATGGCTCCATGGGAGATTTACATTTCTGAATCGCAAGAAAGAATGTTTCTGTCTGTTCCAGAAAGGAACCTTAAAAAGGTTCTAGACATTTTCGAGGGTGAAGGTGTCGAAGCCACTCCTGTAGCCAAATTCACAGAAGGCAAGACTCTTAGAGTAGGCTACAAAGGACAAACGGTTGCCAACCTAGATCTGCAATTTCTGTTCAGCCCTCCAAGGGTTACAAGAGTTGCGAAAGGTATCAAGCGAAACTACGTTGAGCCCACTTTCTCGGAGCCAACTGATTTAACGCAAGACCTTTTGAAAATATTGTCTTCGCCAAATGTTGCAAGCAAAGAATCGGTGATACGAACATACAACTTCGAAGCTAAAGGAAACACTGTTCTGAAACCACTTCACGGGAAGCATAGTGGACCAAACGACGCCGCGATCGTCAGGCCCTTAACTGATTCTTGGAAGGGAATCGTGATTTCTTGTGGAATGGATCCAAACTACGGGAAGATCGATCCATACTGGATGGCTGCTTCGGGCATCGATGAGGCTATTAGAAACAATGTCGCAGTTGGTGGCAGAAGAATTTCGTTGCTTGACAATTTCACGTGGGGTAGCCCAGAAAAACCTGATAGAATGGGAGGACTAGTTAGAGCCTGCAAAGCTTGCTACGATTTCGCCAAGGAATTTGGCACACCCTTTATTTCTGGGAAAGACAGCCTTTACAATGAGTCAGTGTTAGGGCCAGTGACGCCAACCCTTCTATTCACGGCAATCGGAATAATACCAGACGTAAGAAAGTCGGTTTCAGTGGATTTGAAAAGACCCGGAGACCTGATTTACCTAGTGGGGCAAACTTATCCTGAGCTAGGAGGCTCAGAATACTACAAATTGAAAGGCTTCATAGGAATGAAAGTTCCGAAAGTTAGAATGAAACAAGCAAAAGGAAGTATGAACTCGATTACTGAAGCGATAGACGCAGGATATATCAAGTCTTGTCACGACCTCTCCGAAGGAGGCTTGGCCGTAGCAGCGGCTGAAATGGCCCTTAGCAGCGACCGCGGGATGAAACTAAATCTCACAAACGTTCCTGTGTCTCAGAACATGAAAAGAAACGATTACATCCTTTTCTCGGAATCAAACACTAGATTCTTGGCGGAAGTTCCAGAGAAGCGCAGAGAAGATTTTGAGACGCTAATGGGAAGAACTGTCTGTTCAGTGATTGGTCAGGTTGAGAAAGACGAGCATCTCTACATCTATGATATAAACAGCAAACAAATAGTCAACGCTAGTCTACGCGAGTTGAGAGATGCTTGGAAGAGCACCTTTAGGAAATGGCAATGACAAGAGATGGCATCAACCTTCGCGTAATAATAGTTGCTGGGACCAACTTAAGCACAAGAAACTTTTGCGGGGCGCGCGCCTTGGAAATATCATCTCTCATCATTCAGCCATGTCTGAAAATTTTGGAATCCCCTCTCTTGCTCCCATCTTCATTATGCAACGGGATGCAACAAAGTTTCCAAGCTTCCCGCATTCATACAGCTCTTTATTTTTAAGTAGACCGTAGAGGAAGCCAGCACAGAAAGCGTCGCCAGCGCCTGTAGTATCCACAACCTTCACTGTGTAGGGCTCAACCACATGGGCTTCTTTGCCGTCCGTAATGTAGCATCCCCTCTTGCCCAGCTTAACAGCGACTATGACTATTCCCGTGTTCAATAGAACCTTCGAGCCTTCTCTGTAACTCTCTCCGGTGAGTAGCCTCATTTCGTTATTATTCAGGAAAGCGGCAAAGGTTCTCTTTAGTAGGGGCTTCAAAGCATCCAGTCCCTTTCTTGCGTACAGTTCCCCTGGGTCAAGGCTTAATTTAATGCCAGAGAGAGCCTCCACAAGTCTCTTCTGCGCTTCAAAAGATTTCTCTCCAACAAACGACGTTAAATGTAGAAATTTGGTGGAACCAAGGTATTCTAGATTAATCTCCTCGAATTCGATTGTGTCATTCACTCCTGGATCCACATAAAGGGCTCGTTCACCTTCTTCGTCAACAAACCCTATGACAACTCCGCTTCTACCTTCTCTCGAAATGATTATTCCGCTCGTGTCGACGCCTTCCTTTTCGAAGCTTTCTAGAAGAAGTTTGCCTTCGCGGTCGTTGGAAACCTTTCCAATGTAACCGGTTTCTATCCCCAGCCTCGCTAGGCCCACTGCAGTGTTTGCCGCAGAGCCTCCAGGAGACTCTTTGAAGCCAGTGATGCAGCCTTCTTCTTCCTCCCTAGCTATGCGATTCACCATGTAGAGTTTGTCCATGTTCAAAGCGCCGAAGCAGACAACATCCAGACTCATGGAAACAACTCTCGCAGGTAAATCTTATATTTTCCCAGTTTCCCATCGTAGTTCCCAGCAGAGATTTTTGACACTCCTTCCACGGTCTTGGCGGCGCGGATTCCAGCCCTCATCGCCTCTTTGACTGCATCGACGGACACCCCGTTGATCACGATCTCTGGAATGTATTTGACGCCGTTGGGAACCTTCGACTCGTTTCCCAGTTTCTTCTTGAGAGTTGAGCAGTAGGGGTGGTTGGTGGTAGGTCCTATCCAAGGAAACTTGGTTTCAGGTTTTGAACCCGCTGAGCAAATCTCGAAGGGTGTGACAACGCCTTCTATCTGGCTTATGGCTTCGAGGGCTTTTCTTCCCGCTTCCATAACCGCCTCCTTGGTTTTGCACATGTACCAGAAGTTGCCTCCCATCACTCCTCGCCCATAGCCCAGATAGTGCTCTATTCGAAAATCAGACACCATTAGGGGAACTGTGATCACATCCCGTCCATAAAGCTTCTCTTCCCACTCAAATCCGTCTCCACAATGTCCTATCCGCTCCATAGTGTCAATCTTCCCATCCGCATTGGGAAGAGCATCGAAGACGGCGGTGAAGGGTTTGACAAGTATGTTCTGACGTATAGAGTAGGACATTTCGATTTCAAATCTTTTAACCGAATCGTTGAGAGGTCTCTTTTCGTCTATTCCTCCCCAAAACTGTACTATAGCGCCTCTACGTCTATCCGGCGTCTCGTCTTTGCTCAACCATTTTTCAACCCCTCCTTCGATTCTGCCAATGACCACCGCCGGGTTGGCTGTGGCATCTTCAGCAGCTTTCCTCAACGTTTCCTCATCGTCGGCGGTGACTAGAATCCGTGAGTATAACCCTTCAAAGGCTTCTGCATAAGTATCTTCAATTTGGACGTTCATAATGCCACCTCAATTATTTCAAATTCATCCTAGTCTTCCTATGGCTTCTCCCCGAATTGTTTTCCTAAAGGCACTGCTTTCCTCCATCAGCCTATTCTTATTGTCAGAATTTATAATTTCAACTTGGGGAAAATCTTTGGGATATAGTTCGGCCATGCGTTTTTGTAAAGCAGGAGCAACGCGAAGACGCTCTAGCGTGGAATAGCTCCATTCTTCAACGAACCTAGCCACATGAGTCTTGTCAAACTTGGCGAAGGCATCAGCTAGAATCGAGGTGATGATCGTGTTGTTGGAAAGAACGGCGACTTCAGCCTCTCGCACCGCGTAGCGATTGCCGTTAAAAGAAACCGTCAATCCTCCGTTTTCTCTCACTAACCGAAATGGTTCAACATCTGTGATGCTGTCCCCCACATACATTACATCACGAAGACTGCTCCCAGTTTTTTTTACAATATCCTCAACAGCGCGTGCTTTTTCATAACCGCCAACAGGATTAACCTCTTCTAACATTTTGCCAGATTCCATTTCCGCGATTTCCTTCCAAAATATTTCGCCTAATCTTCTAACGGTTTTCTGGTCTCGTGTGGAAAAATCGTTGGCTGATACAGCGCTCTCAGGAATCTCTATCATAGGCATAGTGGCTATTTCTTCTCTGACTCGTCTTAACCGTTCAACTTCTTCGTTGGCGACCTCATATTTGTCTATATCCAGTTTGGTGCAGTAGACGTTCTCACACGGAAAATTTACCACAATGCACAATGCGTGTATGTACTGTTCATAGCTGGTGCTCACAATGAAAGAGGGCATTAGGCTGCTGACAAAACGCAGCGTATTTCCAGCGCTAGGTATCAATAAAATATGCTCTGCAGAGAATTTCCCTATGTTTTCATTGGTTGCCCCGTACGCTTTAAGAAAGGGCAGTATCAGCTTTAGGGTGTCTCCAGCCTTGTATCCGGGTCTTTTGATGATGTCTGCTTGGACGTCGTCATACTTGCTCACCAGAGCAAAGAAAGAGTTTCCGTCTGGGATAAAATGTTCAGTGAGCTCATAGGCGTTGTCGTTTTTTGAGATTGGGCCTTCACAGTCGGAGATGAAAATCTTCTTCTTTTTAACCCTCCTCCTCTTCACTCCTGTCTCCTCAGTCGCTTCATGTGTCTCACACTTTTTTGAATGTGTTCTCTCGAGGCAATGTCGGTTCGGAACCAAAGGGATCCACCTTTGATGGCTTTGATCCCCTCCAAAGAAAATTCTCTCGCTGTCTCCATCTCTTCTCCGATGCCTACTACGCATACTGTTCTGGAGCCCAGCGCATAGGTTCGGCTATCGTCTCTTCGTTCCATTGAACCTGGATAGACTCTGATCTTATCTCCATGTTTTTCGGTCAATCTGTACGCATTGTTCAGATCTACAGGGTTATTGGCTTCCGTTGAATCTACACGTTCAGGAAAGACGTTCTTGAACCCGCCGTAGTTTGGAGGCGCCTTGTAGATTACAACTGTTGCTCTTTTTTCAAACTCGACTCGCGTTAGGTTTCCGTCAAGTATCTTGAAGCACACATCCACAAAATCGTCCTTCAATATTGGCAAAAGATTCAGAATCTCCGGATCGCCCGGCCTACTGTTGTTTTCCAGAATCTTTAGCCCTCTCCCTGTATGTATAAACGCATCGTAGAAAGGAATACCGCGCAATTCTGGGTTGCTACCTCTACCTCTCAACCTTTTAAAGATTCTATTTACAATCTGAACCTCTCTCTCTTTGTCATACGATGCCATGAACGGTAGCCAATCTCCCACATCTTTGTAGGAGCCCATTCCACCAGTGTTAGGTCCTTTATCCCCATCAAACGCTCTCTTGTAATCACGTGTCTCTGGCAACGGAACCAAGTGCTTTCCGTCACAGAACGCTTGGAAGCTGGATTCTTCTCCTTCAATCTTTTCTTCTACTATCACCGGACCGTGCTCATAATTGGACAGAAAGTGCTCGAACAGCTCTTCACGAGTTTTGAAGTGGTCACCCCATACTCCTACGCCTTTTCCTGCGGCTGGACGGTCTGGTTTTACAGCGACCTGATTGTTGAGGCTATCTAACCATGGGTTAATGTCCTTCTTCACTTCGCCCATGGTGCCGTAGTCTTTTGGGTCGAATACTCTGAAACTTGGATTCACTTCTGGTGCAACTTTCTGAAAGAGGCGCCTTTGTGCGACCTTGCTTCCTTCGATGGCATACTTTCGGGTTGGACATATCACAGGTATACCTGTTTTCTTCTCAACAATATCCCTGATACCGTTGATTA